>Ga0224723_1000499_pt1 | contig 26726 bp, 34 predicted proteins | sample Balambano_FR2_Me_FD_161647 | JGI IMG/M metagenome (GOLD analysis project Ga0224723, IMG submission 161647) | Freshwater sediment microbial communities from Lake Towuti, South Sulawesi, Indonesia - Balambano_FR2_MetaG | ecosystem: Environmental > Aquatic > Freshwater > Lake > Sediment | place... | reverse complement strand
GTTTCATGCGTTTGCCCTGGTCTCTTCGCTAATGCATCTTGACTCCGAAAACAGGCCATGCTAGGATGTATCACCACTAGCCCGGTACACATCCTCAATATAGAAGCGATTCTGAGGCGCTGGCGTGCCGGAATTGAGAAGGGTGGCGAAAGCACTCCGCACGGCGGAGCAGCCCGCCATGAGGTCACGACCAATACGGGCGTTCTTTCATGTGCGCCCGTTTGCGTGCCTGTAGCAGGCGATTTGTCGTCAGCAGGGTGAACGTCGTCACCACGGCCGGATCTCGTGTGGAACGGCCTGGGCGCTCAACGCCGGATGCTGAGGACAATCACAAAGCAGTGTGTCGATTATCGGAGAGCCATTATGCCAACCATTAATCAGTTGGTGCGCAAGGGGCGCACGGCCAAGAAGAAGAAGACGAAAGCGCCCGCGCTCCAATATACCTGGAACAGCTACTCGCTGAACCGCACGCGCCAGGACAAGGGCGCGCCGCAGAAACGCGGGGTCTGCACCCAGGTCAAGACGATGACGCCCAAAAAGCCCAATTCCGCGCTGCGGAAGGTGGCCCGCGTCCGCCTCAGCAATGGGATCGAAGTGACAGCCTATATCCCCGGCGAAGGCCACAGCCTTCAGGAACACAGCGTCGTGCTGGTGCGCGGCGGTCGTGTGAAGGACCTGCCGGGGGTGCGTTATCACATCGTGCGCGGCACGCTGGATACCGACGGCGTGAAGGGCCGCGAACAGGCCCGCAGCAAGTATGGCGCCAAGCGCCCGAAACCGGGCCAGGCCGCGCCCGCCAAGAAAAGATAAGAGGAGGGTTGGATCATGCCAAGACGTAACAGCCCACCGAAGCGCATCGTGCCGGTGGATAACCGCTACAACAGCCTGCACCTCGCCATGTTCATCAACCGCATGATGTATGGCGGCAAGAAAAGCACCGCCCAGCGCATTATGTACACCGCGATGGACATCATCGAGGAGCGGGTGAAGCGCGATCCGATCGAGGTCTTTGAACAGGCGCTGCGCAACGTGACCCCGGCAGTGGAAGTGAAGCCCCGGCGCGTCGGCGGTTCGACTTATCAGGTCCCGGTCGATGTGACGCACGAACGCGGTGTCTCACTGGCGATGCGCTGGCTTTTGCAGAACTCGCGCTCACGCGGGGGGCGTGATATGGCCTCTAAGCTGGCGGCGGAACTGATGGAAGCCGCAGCGGGTCAGGGCGCGTCGGTCAAGAAAAAGGACGACACCCACCGCATGGCGGAAGCCAACCGCGCCTTCGCGCACTTCCGTTAGGCTGACACCCTATCAGGGTGCGACACCATTAGGGTGCGACACCATTAAGGTGCGACCACACCGCGCGGCAGTATGGGCTGGCCTGCGAGCCGGCAAAGCACAGGTCTGATCAAAGGATGGGCCTCCCAGGGTTCCCGTCGCAGGCCGCCGTTTCACGAGGATGAGGAGCCGTTTGAAAAGCTGGAATGTTCGCAGGCTGTGGGGTTTGCGCCCTGTCAGGCCGGTGACTTCCCAATGGCTTCCAAATGACAACTGAGCTAACAATGGCGAAGTACGACAACCTCAAGTTTGAATTGCAGAAGGTACGCAACATCGGCATCATAGCCCACATCGATGCCGGTAAAACCACCACGACCGAGCGTATCCTCTATTACACCGGCGCGGTGCATCGCATCGGTGAAGTCCATGATGGCGCGGCCACCACGGATTATATGGAGCAGGAGCGCGAGCGTGGGATCACCATCACGGCGGCGGCGATCACCGCAGCCTGGAACGGCCACCAGATCAACGTGATCGACACCCCCGGCCACGTGGACTTCACCGCCGAAGTGCAGCGCTCGCTGCGTGTGCTGGATGGCGGTGTGGTGGTGTTCGACGGCGTGGCCGGTGTCGAGCCGCAGTCGGAGACGGTGTGGCGTCAGGCCAATCAGTATGGCGTGCCGCGCATCTGCTTTGTGAACAAAATGGATCGCACCGGCGCCAACTTCCAGCGCTGCGTGCAGATGATCATCGACCGTCTGAACGGCAACCCGGTCTGCATCCAGATGCCCTACGGCGAGGGTGACGACTTCGGCGGGATCATCGATCTGATCAAGATGGAACTGGTCAGCTATGGCAACGACCTGGGCACGGATATTTCGCGCGGGCCGATCCCGGAAAGCTACCGCGAAGCCGCCGAGACGATGCGCGCCGAGATGATCGAGAAGATCGTCGAGAGCGACGAGTACCTGACCGAGAAGTTCCTGATGGAAGAGGAGATCACCGAAGAGGAACTGCGCGCCGCGCTGCGCGCCGGGACGATCTCCAGCAAGCTCCAGCCGGTGCTGTGCGGTTCCGCGCTCAAGAACAAGGGCGTCCAGTTGATGCTGGACTCGGTGGTGGAACTGCTGCCGTCGCCGCTGGATATTCCGCCGGTCAGGGGCGAAAACCCCAAGACCGATCAGCCGCTGGAGCGCAGGGCCGACGACAGCGAGCCGCTTTCGGCGCTGGTCTTCAAGATCATCACCGATCAGTATGGCCGGCTGGCCTTCACCCGCGTTTATTCCGGCGTGCTGCGCGCGGGCACAACCCTGCTCAACAGCACCAAGGGCGAACGTGAGCGCGTGGGCCGCATCGTCCGCATGTTTGCCGACCGCCGCGAGGATGTGGAAGAGGTTCACGCGGGCGACATCGCCGCCGTGATCGGCCTGAAGGAGACCTTCACCGGCGATACGCTGTGCGCGCCCGACAACCCGATCCGCCTGGAGAACATCAAGTTCCCTGAACCGGTGATCGAGGTCGCGGTCGAGCCGGTCAGCAAGGCCGATCAGGATAAGATGGGCGTGGCGCTGCGCCGCCTGGCCGAAGAAGACCCGACCTTCAAGGTCGAGGTGGACGACAAGCTGGGTCAGACCAAGCTGAAGGGCATGGGCGAGCTGCACCTGGAAGTGCTGGTTGACCGGATGCTGCGCGAGTATGGCGTACAGGCCACGGTGGGCCGCCCGCGTGTGGCCTATCGGGAGACGATCACACGCTCGGCGCGCGTCGATACCACCTTCAAGCGTCAGACCGGCGGTTCGGGCCAGTATGCCCGCGTCGTGATGGAGTTCGACCCGCTGACCGACGAGGAACGCGAACAGTTGAACCCCGGCGAGGATGTGCTGTTCGTCGATAATATCCGGGGCGGCACGATCCCGAAGGAATTCGTCAAGCCGACCTTCAACGGCGCGCGCGAGGCTGCCGCTGGGGGTGTGCTGGCCGGGTATCCGGTCGTCGGCCTCAAGGCCACACTGGTGGACGGCGCGTTCCACGATGTCGATTCGAGTGAAATGGCCTTCAAGGTCGCCGGCTCGATGTGCCTAAAGGACGGTATCCATAAAGGCGCGCCGGTCATCCTCGAACCGTCCATGAAGGTCGAGGTGGTCGTCCCCGACGATTATACCGGGACGATCATCGGCGATCTGTCAGCGCGGCGCGGCATTATCCAGGGTATGGAACCGCGCGGCGTCGGCGCCAGCACCATCAGTGCCACGGTCCCGCTGGGTGAGATGTTCGGTTACGCCACCCAACTGCGCAACATGACGCAGGGACGCGGGCAGTTCACGATGGAATTTGAGAAGTATACAGTGGCGCCGAACAACATCGCTGAAGAAGTGATCAAGGGCGGACGCTGACGCTGAGGACGGGGGGCGGGGATACCATTACCAGGCGCTCCCCTTCGGCGGGCGTGAAGGGACGAACGTTCCGGCCCCGGCGCTTGTAGAACCCTGAACCCTATATCGTAAGCTATCGAAAGCACGTAGAGCAAAGGACAGGTCAATGGCTAAGGGAAAATTCGACCGCAGCAAGCCCCACGTCAACATCGGCACGATCGGCCACGTCGATCATGGCAAGACCACGCTGACGGCGACGATCACCAAAGTGCTGGGGATGCGCGGTCGCGCGGAGAAGATGAACTACGAGGACATCGACAACGCGCCTGAAGAAAAGGCTCGCGGCATTACCATCAACATCCGGCACGTGGAGTATGAGACCGACAAGCGTCACTACGCCCACGTGGACTGCCCCGGTCACCGCGACTACATCAAGAACATGATCACCGGCGCGGCCCAGATGGACGGCGCGATCCTGGTGGTCAGCGCGCCCGATGGCCCGATGCCGCAGACGCGCGAACATGTGCTGCTGGCCCGCCAGGTCGATGTGCCCGCGATGGTCGTGTTCCTGAACAAGATCGACCAGATGGACGACGAGGAACTGCTCGAACTGGTCGAGCTGGAGCTGCACGAACTGCTGGAAAGCTATGGCTTCAGCGCCGATACCCCGATCATCCGTGGCTCGGCGCTCCAGGCCTATGAGAGCAGCAGCACCGACCCCAGCTCGCCGGAATACAAGCCGATCCTCGATCTGATGGAAGCGGTGGATAACTGGATCCCCGATCCGGTGCGCGAGACCGACAAGCCGTTCCTGATGCCGGTGGAAGATGTGTTCTCCATCAAGGGTCGTGGCACGGTGGTGACGGGCCGCGTGGAGCGTGGCACACTGAAGAAGGGCGAGACGATCGAGATCGTCGGCCTGCGCGATGAGGTCATGAACTCGGTGGTGACGGGCATCGAAATGTTCCACCGCGAACTGGACGAAGCCCAGGCCGGTGACAATGCCGGTATCCTGCTGCGCGGTATCGAGCGCGAACAGGTCGAGCGCGGGATGGTGCTGGCGAAGCCCAAGAGCATCACCCCCTACAAGCGCTTCAAGTGCCAGGTGTACGTGCTGCGCAAGGAAGAAGGCGGTCGCCACAAGGCGTTCCTGACCGGCTACCGCCCGCAGTTCTACATCCGCACGATGGATGTGACCGGCACGATCGCGCTGCCGGAAGGGGTGGAAATGGTCATGCCCGGCGACGATGTGAACCTCGAAGTCGAGTTGATCATGCCGGTGGCGCTGGAAAAAGGTTCGAAGTTCGCTATCCGCGAAGGCGGTCTGACCGTCGGCGCGGGCGTCATCACCGAAGTCCTCGGCTAAGATCGACGCCGCTTTCGCACAAGTGAAAATTCGGAATGAAGTAGGGGCGACCAGCCAGGTCGCCCCTACCGTCCGAGGCCATTCACGCTAGAGGAAAACATATGGCAGCCAAGAACAAGATTCGCATCCGGTTAAAGGCCTACGACCACCGGGTATTGGACCAATCCGCACAGCGCATCGTCGAGACTGCCGAGCGCACCGGCGCTCGTGTCGTCGGCCCGGTTCCGCTTCCGACCCGGTTGGAACGCTTCACCGTGATGCGGTCGCCGTTCATCGACAAGGACTCGCAGGAACACTTCGAGATTCGCACGCACAAGCGGCTGATCGATGTCCTCGACCCGGACAGCAAGACGATCGACACGCTGATGCGGCTGAATCTGCCGGCGGGCGTCGATATTGAGATCAAGATTTAGCGCGGCTCATCCGGGCCGTCGGCAGTCGGTCGTCGGTCGTCCTTTGGCGGACGTTCCGGCAGCCTGTTGAAGCCGCCCGAAAAGGGCTTACCCTGCCGCAGGCCTTAACCTCGCGGGGGGCTTCATCCTGAAGTGTGCGGCAATGCCCAGGCAGCGCCTCGTCTTATGGACGACACACGCACTTCAGTTTTATCCGCGCGTATGCTGGTGGCCGTGAAGGTCACGCTGAGCCGATGCGCGATACCATTCGGCCAGGGGCGGGGTGAGGTGATCATCCCGGCACGGCAGGTCAACCGCCGCGCAGCACCCGCAATGGAGGATCAGCAATGAAGGGAATTATCGGTAAAAAAATGGGCATGACCCAGGTCTTTGACGACCGGGGCAACGCGGTTCCTGTGACCATCATCCAGGCCGGGCCATGCTATGTGACGCAGGTGCGCACGGCGGATCGTGATGGGTATGTCGCGGTGCAGCTGGGCTTTGGCGAGGCCAAGCCGACCCGCCTGACGCAGGGGCAGTTGGGGCATCTGCGCCGGAACAATCTGCCCGCGCTGCGCGTGCTGCGCGAATTCCGCGTGCGCGACGGCGAGTCGGATGTCACGGAAGGGCAGGAGATCAAGGTCGATGTGTTTGAAAAAGGCGAGCGCGTCGATGTGGTGGGAACCAGCAAGGGACGCGGCTGGACGGGCACGATCAAGCGCCACAACTTCAACCGCCAGCCCAAAACGCACGGCCAGTCTGACCGTGAGCGCGCGCCCGGTTCCGTCGGTCAGAACAGCTTCCCTGGCCGCACCATGAAAGGCCAGCGCATGGCCGGTCACAGCGGCAACGCCCGTGTGACGGCGCAGAACCTGGAAGTGATCGTGGTGGACGCGGAGCGCAATCTCCTGGCCGTCCGCGGATCAGTGCCTGGGGCGATGAACGGCATCCTGATGATCAAGCGTTCCGTGAAGGCCCGCAAATAGGCAAGCGAAGGAAAGGATGCCAGCCATGCAGATTTCAGTAATGGATATTCACGGCAAACAGATCAGCACGGTTGATCTGCCCGCCGATATTTTTGAACAGGACATCAACGTCGGGCTGATGCACCAGGCCTATGTGCGCCAGATGGCGAACGCCCGCCTGGGCACGCACGACACGCTCGACCGGCGCGAGGTTCGCCGCACCACGGCCAAAGTCTACCGCCAGAAGGGGACGGGCCGCGCCCGTCACGGTTCGCGCAAGGCCCCGATCTTCGTCGGCGGCGGTATCGCCCACGGCCCGCACCCGCGCAAGTACACCAAGGATATGCCGCGCAAGATGCGCCGTCAGGCCATCCGCTGCGCCCTCAGCGCCCTGGCCCGCGATCAGCAGATCGTGGTGGTCGATCGCCTGACGCTGGAGCAGCCCAAGACCCGGCTGATGGCCCAACTGCTCAATACGCTGGTGGGCGATCATTCCGCGCTGGTGCTGCTGGCCGACCGGGACGACAACGTGCAGCGCAGCGTGTCTAACCTGGAAAACGCCGCCTTTCTGCGCGCCAGCTACCTGAACATCCGCGACCTGCTCCTGTATGACCGGGTGATCATCCCGCTTGATGCGCTTGAGGTGATCAAGGGCATCTGGGGCCAGGCCGATCTGACCGCTGAGGAGGCGTAAGCGATGGCCGAACTGCATATCTACGACGTGCTGCTGCGGCCCGTCGTGACCGAAAAGACGACCGCCCTTCAGGAAGACTTCGGCAAATATGCCTTTGAAGTGCATCCTGAGGCCAACAAGATTCAGATCAAAGAGGCGATCGAGCTGATCTTCAACGTCAATGTGCGCAAGGTCAACACGATCGTGATGCCCGCCAAGCGTGGACGGCGTGGTCGCAAGATGTATGTGCGCTCGCGCCAGTGGAAGAAAGCCCTCGTCACGCTCGAAGAGGGCGAGACGATCCAGCTTTTCAACGTGTAAGCGAAGGATACTGCCATGCCGGTAAAGGTTTACAAGCCCACCTCGGCCGGTCGCCGGGGGATGACGGGGCACAGTTTCGAGGAAATCACCAAGTCCCGCCCGGAGCGATCGCTGACCGAACCGCTGCGCAAGTCTGGCGGGCGCAATAATTATGGGCGCGTGACGGTGCGGCATCGCGGCGGCGGCCACAAACGGCGCTACCGCATTATCGACTTCAAGCGCAACAAGTTCGACACCCGCGCGACGGTGACGGCCATCGAATACGATCCCAACCGCTCGGCGCGCATCGCCCTGCTTCAGTATGAAGACGGCGAGAAGCGTTATATCATCGCGCCGCTGGGTCTGCGCGTGGGTGATACGGTCGGCAGCGGCCCCAGCGCCATCCTGCGCCCCGGCAACGCCCTGCCGATCAAGGACATCCCGGTCGGCACGGAGATTCACAACATCGAACTCGTGCCGGGCGCGGGCGGCCAGATCGCACGCAGCGCCGGGGTATCTGCCCAGCTGCTGGCGAAGGAAGGCACTTACGCGCAGGTGCGTTTGCCCAGCGGTGAGGTGCGCCTGCTTCATCAGAACTGCATGGCGACCATCGGTCAGGTCGGCAACACCGAACACGGCAACGTCAAGCTCGGCAAGGCCGGGCGCGCCCGGTGGATGGGCTGGCGGCCTGCCGTTCGCGGTATTGCGATGGATCCCAACAGCCACCCGCACGGCGGGGGTGAAGGGCGCTCCGGTATCGGGATGCCCGGCCCGAAGACTCCCTGGGGGAAGCCCGCCCTGGGCAAGAAGACGCGCGTCAACAAGCGCTCGCAGCCGTTTATCGTCCGCCGTCGCGGCAAGAGAAGATAACACCGTCCGCGCGGGGCCTGGCGTCTGACCATGCCCCTGGCGGGAGGTCTGGAGGGAATTTGCAGCCATGTCGCGTTCACTGAAAAAAGGGCCGTTTATCGAGCCGAAGCTGCTCCTGAAAGTGGAGAAGCTGAATTCGGAAAACAAGAAAAGCGTGATCCGCACCTGGAGCCGCGCCAGCACCGTCTTCCCGCAGATGGTGGGTCACACCATCGCGGTGCATGATGGCCGCCGCCACGTGCCGATCTATATCACCGAGAATATGGTGGGGCACAAGCTGGGCGAGTTCGCGCCGACCCGTACCTATCGCGGCCATCTGGTCGAGAAGAAGAAGAAGAAATAGGGGGTGCGTGATGGAAGTGAAGGCTAAATCCAAGCATTTGTCCATCAGCCCGCAGAAGCTGCGCCTGGTCTGCGATCAGGTGCGCGGGATGGGCGTGGGGCAGGCGCGCGTCGTGCTGGAGTACATGCCGCAGAAGGGCGCGGAACTGGTCGGCAAGACGCTGGCCTCCGCCGTCGCCAACGCGGAGAATAATTTTGACCTGAACCCGGATGACCTGGTGGTGGCGCAGATTTTCGCGGACGAGGGGCCACGTATGCGCCGGTACAAGGCGGGCGCGCGCGGTCGTTATAAGCCGCGTGTGCGCCGCACCGCGCACCTCACCGTCATCCTGGCTGAGCGAGAGGAATAGGTTATGGGACGTAAAGTACATCCCGTCGGGTATCGGCTGAAGATCAATCGCGGTTGGGACGCCCGCTGGTACGCGGAGGGCAATAACTACGTCGATCTGATCCAGGAAGACCGCAGAATTCGCCAGTTCGTGCGGCGCGACTCGGAAAAGGCCAGCATCTCCAAAGTGGAGATCGAGCGTTACCCGCCCAACCAGGTGATCGTGACCATTCACACCGCGCGCCCCGGCATCGTGATCGGGCGCAAGGGTGAGCAGGTGACGAAGCTGAAGAACGCGCTTCAGGAGATGACCGGCAAGAAGGTCAAGGTCGAAGTGGCCGAGATCGAAAAGCCCGACCTGGACGCGCAGTTGGTGGCGGAAAGCATCGGCGCGCAGTTGGAACGACGCATCGGCCACAGCCGGGCGATCAAGCGCGCCATCAGCCAGGCCATGCGCCAGGGCGCCCAGGGCGTCAAGGTGCAGGTCAGCGGGCGTCTGGCCGGGGCGGACATGGCCCGCCGCGAAGGTCAGAGCGAGGGACGCATCCCCCGCGCCACGCTGCGCGCCAATATCGACTATGGCTTTTCTGAGGCGCTGACCACCTACGGCCGCATCGGGATCAAGGTGTGGATTTACAAGGGCGACGTGCTCCGCATGGAAGACACCGAGACCGCCAACAACAACAACAAGCGCCAGTCGTCGCAGCAGCAGGACAAGGATGTCTACGTCAGCCCATGAGGCTTGCGGACGGCCTGCCTGCTGAACTGAGGCGCGGCGAAAAATCGTGATGAATACCGGCTCCGCGCCGCGCGATTTCGCGCCATGCAGCGTTGGGGCCAGGTTCAAGGAGCTATATGCAATGTTGATGCCAAAACGAGTCAAGTACCGCAAGACGCATCGCGGTCGCATGACGGGCAAGGCGCAGCGCGGGGCGCAGGTGCAGTTCGGCGAGTTCGGGCTGCAAGCGCTGGAGCCGGTCTGGCTCACCAGCCGCCAGATCGAAGCCGCCCGCCGCGCGATGGTGCGTTACATCAAGCGCCGTGGAAAAATCTGGATTCGCGTCTTCCCGGACAAGCCGTTCACCAAAAAGGCCGCCGAGACCCGTATGGGCAGCGGCAAGGGCGCGGTCGAATATTATGTCGCGGTGATCAAGCCGGGGCGCGTCCTGTTCGAGATGGGCGGCGTGCCGGAAGACGAAGCGCGCGAGGCCCTGCGCCTGGCCGCCTTCAAGCTGCCGATCAAGACGCGCATCATCCGGCGCATCGACCCGATTTCGGGCGTGGAGGTGAGCCTGTGAACGTGCGTGAGATTCGCCAGTTGAATGACGACGCGCTGCTGGACGCGATCGAAGATCAGCGCGAGGCCCTGTTTAACCTGCGCTTTCAGAATGCGTCCGGCCAGTTGGAAGACCCGAATCTGATCAAGGCCGCCCGGCACGACCTGGCCCGGCTGCTGACGGTGAAGCGCGAGCGCGAACTCGCCGCCCAGTTGCAAGGAGGCCGCAATGGCTAACAATCGCAAGCGGTTGGTGGGCCGCGTGATCAGCAATAAGATGGATAAAACCGTCGTGGTTGCGATCGAACGCCGCAAGCTGCACCGCGTCTACAAGAAGATCATCATCACCACCAAAAAGGTGATGGCGCACGACGAAAGCAACACCATCCCGGAAGGCGCGATCGTCCGCATCGTCGAGAGCAAGCCCTACAGCAAGAACAAGCGCTGGGTGGTAGAGACGGTGCTGGAAAGCCCGGACGGCGCGATCGTGAACGTCTCCCGCGCGGTCAATGAGATCGCCGGGGCCGGCACGACGACGACAGCGCCAGCGCAGCCCGACATCGAACCCGCAGCGGTCGTCGAAACCGACACCGAAGCCGAAGCGGAAGCCGAAGCCGAAACGCAAGCCGAAATCGAACCCGTCGCGGTTGTCGAAACGCAAGCCGAACCGCAAGTCGAAGCGGAAGCCGAAGCCGAAGTCAAAACCGAAGTGGAGGCCAGCGAGTCATGATCCAGACCGAATCGCGGCTGAAAGTGGCCGACAACAGCGGCGCGCAGGAAATCCTGGTGATCCGCGTGCTGGGCGGGTCGAAGCGCAAGTATGGGCACGTGGGCGATGTGGTGGTTGGCACGGTCAAATCGGCCTCCACCACCAGCGGCATCAAAAAGGCGGAGATCGTGCGCGCGGTGATCGTGCGCGTGGCGAAGGAATACCGGCGCGATGACGGATCGTACATCAAGTTCGACGATAACGCCGCCGTCCTCCTGGCCGACGATCTGACCAACCCGCGCGGGACCCGCGTGTTCGGCCCGGTGGCGCGTGAACTGCGCGACAGGGGCTTCATGAAGATCGTGTCGCTCGCGCCGGAAACGCTGTAGGCAGCGGCGAGCCGTTAGCGATTAGCTGTTAGCAATTAGCCGCAAGAGATGACCAGCCGTAAGTCATCGTAACAAAATGGCGCGGCATGTTGCGCCGAAACCGATGGCTAAAAGCGGAAAGCTAATTACTAAGCGCTTTAAGGAGAAATTCGACATGCAGAAAATCAAGAAAGGCGACACGGTCGAAGTCATCGCTGGGAAAGACCTGGGCGAGCGCGGCGAAGTCGTCGAGGTGATCAATAAAGCGGATCGCGTGGTCGTCAGCGGTGTGAATCTCATGAAAAAGCACGAGAAGGCGCGTCAGGCGGGCCGCCAGCAGGTCCCGGCGCAGATCGTGGAGTTCAACGCGCCGCTGCACCGATCTAACGTCATGCTGGTGTGCCCCCAGTGCGACCAGCGCACCCGCGTCGGGTTCCGCTTTCGTGATGACGGCGGCAAGACCCGTGTCTGTAAGAAGTGCAACAGCGATCTGGACTGAGGGAGTATCGACGGATGGCAACCCCCATGATGCAGGCGCGCTATCGGGACGAGGTGCTCCCGGCGCTGATGCAGGAATTTAAGTACGACAGTCTGATGGAAGCGCCGCACATCGAGAAGATCGTCCTCAACATCGGCGTGGGCGAGGCGATCGACAATCCCAAATCGCTCGATGGCGCGGTGGAAGACCTGCGCATCATCACCGGTCAGCAGCCGGTGGTGACCAAAGCCAAGAACAGCATCGCCGGCTTCAAGCTGCGTGAAGGCCGCGCGATCGGCGCAAAGGTGACGCTGCGCGGCGAACGCATGTGGTCGCTGCTCGACCGGCTGATCAACGTGGCGCTGCCGCGTATCCGCGACTTTCGCGGCGTGCCCTCCAAGATGGACGGGCGCGGCAACTATACGATCGGTCTGCGCGAACAACTGGTGTTCCCGGAGATCGATTTCGACAAGATCGACAAGGTGCGCGGCATGGAGATCACGATTGTGACCACCGCCACCACGGACGACGAAGGCCGCCGTCTGCTCAAGCTGATGGGGATGCCGTTCCGTGATTGACACGGGGTTCCGTGATTGACACGGGGTTCCGTGACTGACCAATGCGCGGTCTGATGGCACGGCCACAGCGGCGCGCCAAGACTGAAAAATCCGGTGGAATTGCCGGGTGGGGCTGCCCAGGGCTGATCATGAAAGCGGCGAGACACGCTGCCGACCGGCCCGATCAGCGGCCCCATGTGGAAGGCGGAGACCGCTCTGCCAATCCACGATCGATACCCTTAGGATTTCACGATTGATGTGGAGTAGAAGTCGAAATGGCAAGAAAATCGAACATTGCCCGCGAAGGCAAACGCAAATATGAGGTGCAGGTGCGCAACCGCTGCAAACGCTGTGGCCGCCCGCGCGCGTACATCCGTCGCTTCGGCCTGTGCCGGATCTGCTTCCGCGAGATGGCGCTGCGCGGGGAAATTCCCGGCGTCGTTAAGTCAAGCTGGTGAGGAGCGCAACCCATGACGAGTGACCCGATTGCCGATATGCTGACACGGGTGCGCAACGCCCTGATGGCCGGTAAAAATGATGTCGATGTGCCGCGCTCTAACCTGAAAGTGGAGATCGCGCGCATCCTGAAGGAAGAAGGCTACATCGAGGATTATGCCGTGGGCGAGGAAGCGCCCATCCCGATGATCCATATCAAGCTCAAATATTACGGTTCGCGTCGCACACGCCGCCCGGTCATCACCAACCTGACCCGCGTCAGCAAACCGGGCCGCCGTGTCTACAGCAAGCGCGACGAACTGCCCCGCGTCCTCAGCGGCAGCGGCATCGCCATCGTCACCACCCCCAAAGGCGTGATGACGGCGGATCAGGCCCGCCGCCTGCGCGTGGGGGGCGAAGTGCTGTGCTACGTGTGGTAGGAGGGAAGATCGCATGTCTCGCGTAGGCAAAAAACTGATCCCGATCCCGGCTAAGGTCGAGATCAAAATCGACGGCCAGACCGTCACAGTCAAGGGGCCGAAGGGCACGCTGTCTCACGACGTTCACCCGCGCATTCAGGTCAAGACTGAAAACGGCGAAGTGACCGTCACACGCGGCACGGACGAACGGCAGGATCGCGCGCTGCACGGGCTGACGCGGGCGCTGATCGCCAATATGGTGACGGGCGTCAGCGAGGGCTACCGCCGCACGCTGATCATCGAGGGCGTCGGCTATCAGGCCGATCTGCGCGGCCAGGATGCCGTCTTCAAGCTGGGTTATTCGCATGAGATCGTGATGACGCCGCCGGATGGGATCGCGTTTGAAGTCCCCAAAGGTCAGCGTCCGTCAATCGTGCATGTCGATGGCATCGACAAGCAGCTGGTCGGCCAGGTCGCGGCCAATATCCGCGAACTGCGCCCGCCGGAACCCTATCTGGGCAAAGGCATCCGTTATTCTGACGAAGTGATCCGCCGCAAAGCGGGCAAGTCCGGCAAGTAGCGCGCGGTGTGAGGCGATAACAACATGAGTGATACAGCAAAAGCCAAACGGGAAGCGCGTGAACGCCGCCACCGGCGCATCCGCGCGAAGGTCAGCGGGACGCAGCAGCGCCCCCGGCTGAACGTGTACCGCAGCACGGCCAACATCTATGCGCAGGTGATCGACGATGCGCAGGGCGTGACGCTGGCGTCGGCCTCGACCATCGACAAGGATGTGGCCGCGCAGGTCGAGGGCAAGACCAAGAAGGAAGCCGCGCGTGTGGTCGGCAAGGTGGTGGCGGAACGCGCCAAGGAGGCCGGGATCACGCAGGTGGTCTTCGATCGCGGCGGTTATCAGTATCATGGCCGCGTGGCGGAACTGGCCGCAGGCGCGCGCGAAGGCGGCCTGGAATTCTGAACCGTGAGCGATCCGCTTTGAGCGATGAGCGGTGAGCCAAAGGCCACAAAACGGTTACGGCGAAACCTCACGACGTTTCAGGTCTTTAAGGCGGGTCAACTGCGGATGTGCCTGGCACACCAACACGCAATGGGACACAACAACCGATGAATGCCGGGGGCGCGTCGCTGGCCGGGGCGCCCCGGTACGAGGAGCATGACATGGGTGAGAACGAATCCAGAGGGCCGCGCGGGCGTCGCGGCGGGGGTGGAGGAACCGGCGGCAGCGGCGGTGATCGCGGGCCGCGCTCCGGCGGCGGCGATCGGGGAGGCGGTGGCGATCGGCGTGACCGGCGTGACCGGGGCGATCGCCGCGAGGAAGACCGCGAAGAGCTTGATGAGCGCGTGGTCGATATTAAGCGCGTCGCCAAAGTGATCAAGGGTGGTCGGCGCTTCGCCTTCCGCACGGTGGTGATCGTCGGCGATCATAAAGGGCGCATCGGCATCGGCATCGGCAAGGCCCGTGCCGTGCCAGACGCGATCCGCAAAGGCACGGATCGTGCCCGCCGCAACATGAAGAAGGTGGCGCTGTCCGGCTCGACCATCCCGCACGAGATCACGGGCGAATATGGCGGCGCGAAGGTGCTGCTGAAGCCGGCGTCTCCGGGGACTGGCGTCATCGCGGGCGGCAGCGTCCGCGCCGTGCTGGAAGCGGCGGGCGTCAGCGATATTCTGACCAAGAGCCAGGGCAGCAACAACATCCTGAACGTGGCGATGGCGACGCTGGAGGCGCTTCAGGAACTGCGCAGCGCCGAGGAACTGGCGGCCATGCGCGGCAAATCGGTCGATGAAGTGCGTCCCTTCTGGGAACGCGGTCAGCGGGAGCAGCCGTCGTCATGAGCGAGAACAGAAAACAGCTTAAAGTGACGCTGGTGCGCAGCCCGATCGGCTACACCAAAGACCAGCAGGCGACGGTGCGGGCGCTCGGTCTGCGCCGGATGCACGCCACCGTCATCCACAACGACACGCCGCAGATCCGTGGGATGATCTTCAAGATCAAGCACATGCTGCGCGTGGAAGACGTGGACGCGGCTGAAGAGACGAGCAAGTAAGGAGCGCGGTGTCATCATGAAACTGCACGATCTCAGGCCCGATCCGGGGTCTGTCACCAAAAAGACGCGCGTCGGGCGCGGTATCTCCGCCGGCAAGGGCAAGACCGCCGGGCGCGGTATCAAAGGCCAGAGCGCGCGCACAGGCGGCGGCAAAGGCCCCTATTTCGAGGGCGGTCAGCTGCCGCTGGTGCGCCGTCTGCCGTTCAAGCGCGGCTTTACCAACATCTTCCGCATCGAGTATCAGGAAGTGAACATCGAAGACCTGGACGCCAACTTCGACGCTGGGCTGACGATCACCCCCGCGATGCTGGCCGAAACCCGCCTGATCCGCGATGGCGAGAAGCCGGTGGTGGTGCTGGGGCGCGGCGATCTGAGCAAGACGTTCACCGTGCAGGCGCACCGCTTCAGCAAGAGCGCGGCGGAAAAGATCGCGGCGGCGGGCGGTTCGACCGAGGTGCTGCCGCTGCTGCTGACCGGGGCGCTGGCGACCATCAAGAAGCTGCGCCGCGAAGACCTGCACGAACTGAAAAAAGGCCGCCAGTAACGGCGACAGCGGAGGGGCGGCGGATGTCGCCTCTTTTCGTTCCCCCTCCCGGCCTCCGCCGAAATCGAGGGAGGAGATCGGGAGGCAATAGAGACGCGGATCGTAGGGACAGGCCCGTGCGCCTGTTCTGGCAATGTGACGCAATCGCCCTGGGCCGCGGGGATCAGGTCTTGGAGACCGGCCTTGTCACTGGGTATAATGCGGCGGCCTCAGGCGCTAATATGATAAACGGTCGTCGTTGACACGTTACGAACAAGGACATTTTTCATGATCGAAGCACTGCGGAACGCCTGGCGTCTGCCGGACGTCCGAAACAAACTCCTGATCACCGGGCTGATCCTGGTGATCTATCAGTTCGCGGCGCATGTGCCGGTGGTCGGCGTTAACCGCTCGGCGCTGGAACTGCTGCTGAGTCCAGAAACGACCGGCTCCGGGTTTATCAACACGCTCAACCTGCTGTCTGGCGGCGCGGTCGCCAATTTCAGTGTGATGGCGAACGGCGTGTACCCCTACATCACCGCGTCGATCATCTTCCAGTTGATCACCCCGCTGATCCCGCGCCTTCAGGAAATTCAGCGTGAGCCGGGCGGCCAGCAGAAAATTCAACGCTACACCTATTTCGCCGCGATCCCGATGGCGCTGGTGCAGGCCTTCGGGCAGATTCAGTTGTTCAACAGTCTGCTCGGCACGCAGGAGATCATCCCCGGCTTCGGCAGTAACGCGCTGCTCACACTGTCGGTGCTGACGACGATGACCGCCGGCACGATGTTCGCCATCTGGCTCGGTGAACTGATCAGCGAACAGGGCATCGGCAACGGTATCTCGATCATCATCTTCGCCGGTATCGTGGCGAGCGCGCCGTCTAACTTCGGCCAGATGATCAGCAGTTCGCCGCAGGCCATCTGGAGCGTGCTGGTGTTCCTTGTGCTGACGCTGGTGAGCCTGGTGGCGATCATCTACATTCAGGAAGGGGTGCGGCGCATCCCGGTGCAGTATGGCAAGCGCGTCCGTGGGCGCAAGCAGTATGGCGGGGCCAGCACGCATATCCCGCTGCGCATCAACCCGGTGGGCATGATCCCGCTGATCTTCGCGCAGTCGATCATCACCTTCCCGGCCATCATCGCCAACCTGTTCGGCAGCAGCCCGTTCCAGCGCACCATCGTCAACACCTTCGGCAACCAGCAGGGCGGCCTGTACTGGATGGCGTTCTTCCTGCTGACGGTCGGCTTTACGTTCTTCTATACTGAGGTGATGGTCGGCAACCAGAACCTGAGCGAGACGCTTCAGCGCAACGGCGGGTTTATCCCCGGCATTCGCCCCGGCAAGCGCACGCAGGATTACATCGTGCGCGTCACCCGGCGGATCACGATCGTCGGCGCGTTTTTCCTGGGCGTGATCGCCGTGACCCCCGGTATCGTCGATGTGCTGAACCAACTGGTCTTCCCTGGCGAATTTGTCGCGGGCGGGGCGGGCAACGCGGCGCTGGTGCTGTCCGGCTCCGGCTTGATCATCGTGGTCGGCGTGGTGACGGAAACGCTGCGCCAGCTCGAAGCGCAGTTGGTGATGCGCAACTACGAAGGCTTCATGCGTTAATCTGTGTTGCGGGGCAGGGTCAGGCCGCATGGGCCTGGCTCTGCTCTGATCGTGGGGCCTGGCGCACCACAGCTCGCCTGATGTGAAAGCAGGTGACTGTGGCTGCGGCTGCAAACCACGAAAGGACTAGTCTGGATGCAGGGAGTATCTTCAAAAGACGGCACGCATATCGCGTTCGAGCGATCAGGCCAGGGTCAGCCACTGATCATCATCGGCGGATCTCTGGCAGACAACCGTTTTTACGCGCCTCTGGCGGGCGAACTGGCAAAGCATTTCGCAGTCTATAATTTTGACCGCCGGGGTCGCGGCCAGACAGTCGATACGCAGCCCTACGCGGTTGAACGGGAAATTGAGGATGTGGACGCGCTGATTGCTCACGCTCAAGCGCCCGTTGTCGTTGTTGGTCATTCGGCGGGTGCTGCTTTAGCCCTGCGCGCCGCCGCAGCGGGATCAAATATATCAAAACTGGCTTTGACCGATCTGCCATATACGCCTCATGGTGACGATGACGAAACGGCGAAAGTGGCATTTGTTCAGGAGGCTGCGCACATACAGGCACTCATCGATCAAAACGATTATGAGGGCAGTGTCAGGTATTTTCTCAGTGGCTTTGGGTTGCCAGCCGAAGCTGTCGAGGAAATACTTCAGTCTCCAGCTGGAGAAACCATGATCGACTGCGCCCGAACGCTGCCCTATGACTTCGCTATGCTTGGCGATGGTCTGATCCCAGACGATCTTGCGGCCAAAGTCAGTCTGCCAACGTTGGTTCTGGCTGCAAAAGCGACAACGGAAACGGCTCAGGCTCTTGTAAACCTCATGCCATCTGCTCGTCTGCAAGTCATGGACGCACCGACTCATGAACTCTCGCCTGAGGTTGTAGCCTCTGTCCTGAAAAAGTTCTTCATCTGACGGCCGGATGCACGACTCATCTGCGGTAATTAATGACTTGTAACTTGCGACTGAAAACTACAATCTGTTTCAAGGATTGGGGTCTGTACCGGCGCAATGCATTGCGCCCCTGCGAAAAACACGCATTTTGAAATGACTTGTAACAACTGTCAACCAACAACGACCCATTATCCGCTGACTGCTCACCGGCTCATCCGAAAGTAAAGCAAAAAATGGCACTTTATCTGCTGATCATGGGGCCGCAGGGCGCAGGGAAGGGCACGCAGGCCGCCTTCCTTTCGCACAAATACGGCATCCCGCACATCTCCACCGGCGATCTGTTCCGCGCCATGCGCACGCGCGAAGACGCCTTCGCCCGCCGTGTGCAGGAGATCATGAATTCCGGCGCGCTGATCGACGACGACACCACCAACGAGGTCGTGCGCGATCGCCTGAGCCAGCCAGACGCGCAGGACGGCGCGATCTTCGACGGCTACCCGCGCACGATCTATCAGGCAGAATGGCTGAACACCTTCCTGGGTGAAAAGGATGCCAGGCTCAATGCCGCGCTGCTGCTGGAGATCGATTTTTACACCGCCTTCAAGCGCGCCTTTGGCCGGGTCTCCGGGCCGGATGGAACCGCCTACAACATTTATTCCAACAACGACGGCATCGACTGGCGCTTTGAGGATCACCCCACCGGCGAGTATCCGCCCCGGTTGGTGGCCTCGATGAACGGCCAGCCGCTCAAACGCCGCCCGGATGACGAAGCGGCCTCGGTCATCAAACGGCTGGACACGTATGAAGCCACCACGCGCCCGCTGGTCGAATATTACGCCGCGCGCGGCATCCTGCACCGCGTCAATGCCGATCAGCCGATCGACACGGTCAGCGAGGAACTCAAAGCGGCTATCGACCGGGTGCGGTAGCAGAAGTGATGAGCGGCGAGTGACGAGTCATGAGGTAAAAGGCGGCGCAAGTATTTTGAGACGGGCTTGACACGTAAAGCCCCTACGAAACGTTGTGTTGTTGTGGGGGGACTGGCGCGCCTTCGCAGCACTTTCGACTCGGCTCATCACTCGGAACCTGGATTAGACCGATCATGGATGCACGTATGAAAAACAATCGCAGCGCGTTCAAAGCGCGCGGGGTGCTGAACGCGCCGCCCACCCCCGCACGCCCGGCCCGACGCCCGCGTGACGAGGAGGAGATCATCCTCAAGACGCCGGACGAGATCGCCCTCCTGCGCGAAGCGGGGCGGATCGTGGCGCTGGCGCATCTGGCGATGAAGGATGCGGTGCGCCCCGGTGTATCGACCTGGGAGCTGGATCAGATCGGCGCGGAGGCGCTGCGTCAGCACGGCGCGACCCCGGCCTTCCTCAATTATCCCAAAGCCAACGCCAAACCCTTCCCGGCGGTGATCAACGCCAGCATTAATCACGAACTGGTGCATGGCATCCCCAGCAGGGATCGCATCCTGAAGGAAGGGGACATCATCAGCCTCGATATTGGCTGTCACTACAACGGCTTTGTGGGGGACGCGGCCTATACCTGGCCGGTGGGCGAGGTCTCTCCCAACGTTCAGCGCCTGCTGGATGTCACCGAACGCGCGCTGTACGTCGGCATCGAAGCCAGCGTACTGCCCAACCGCGTCAGCGATGTGGCGCGGGCGATCCAGGCGTTTGTGGAGAAGCACGGCTACAGCGTCCCGCGCGAATATACCGGCCACGGCGTGGGGCGGGCGATGCACGAAGACCCACAGGTCCCCAACTGGTGGACGAAAAAGGCCGGCCCCGGCGCGCCGCTGCAAGTGGGCATGGTCTATGCGCTGGAGCCGATGGTGATGGCGGGCGGGCCGGAAACGCGCGAACTGGCCGACGGCTGGACGGTGATCACCAAAGACAAGGCGCTGTGCGCGCATTTTGAACACACTATCGCCATCACCGAGACCGGCCCGGTGATCCTGACGCTGCCCTGACTCACGATATAGCCACCGCATTTTGCCACGCGATCCCGCCGCGTTACAATCGAATGTGTCTTCGGTTGGTTTGCAAACCTGATGACTCATCACTCGTCACTCATTACTCAAAACGTTACTAAGGACTTCTAATGATCGCTGAAAAACTGGAACCTTTGCTGCAACAATTAACGTTAGAAGAAAAAGTCTCCCTGCTGGCGGGCGCGTCGATGTGGTACACCACGCCCGTCGAACGGCTGGGCATCCCGGCGGTCAAAGTGACCGATGGGCCAAACGGTGCGCGCGGCGATGGCCTGTTCGCCAGCGGCAAACCGGCCGCCTGCTTCCCGGTCGGGATCGCGCTGGCTGCCACCTGGAACCCCGATCTGCTGCGCGAGATCGGCGTGGCGCTGGCCGAGGAGACGAAATCCAAAGGCGCGCATGTCCTCCTCGCGCCGACGGTCAATATTCACCGCTCTACGCTCAACGGGCGTAACTTCGAATGCTATTCCGAAGACCCGTATCTGACCGGCGAACTGGCCGTCGGCTATATCGAGGGGGTGCAGAGCCAGGGTATCAGCGCCACGATTAAGCATTACATCGGCAACGAATCGGAATTTGAGCGCATGTCGATCAGCAGCGAGATCCCCGAACGCGCGCTGCGGGAAATTTATCTGCCTCCGTTCAAAGCCGCCGTGCAGAGGGCCAGAGTGTGGGCGGTCATGTCGTCCTATAACGCCATCAACGGCGTCCACGCCAGCAGCAATCCCTACACGCTCGATGGCATCCTGCGTGATGAATTCGGCTTCGACGGCATCGTGATGTCCGACTGGTTCAGCACCCGCAGCACGGCGGAATCGGTCAACGCCGGGCAGGACCTGGAAATGCCCGGCCCGACGATCTGGCGCGGCGATCAGCTTCTGGCCGCCGTCCAGAAAGGCGAAGTGAGCGAGGCCACGCTCGACCGCCGGGTGCGCGATCTGCTGCGCTGGATGGAGCGTGTGGGCGCGTTCGATCGCCCGGCCAGCGCCGACGAACAGGCTATCGACCGGCCCGAACACCGCGCCCTGATCCGCCGCGCCGGGGCAGAGGCGATCGTGCTGCTGAAAAATAACGGCGTGCTGCCGATCACGCCCGAAAAGGTCAGAACGCTGGCGGTGATCGGCCCCAACGCCAAGACGGCGCGGATCATGGGGGGCGGCAGCGCGCAGATCAAAGCGCATTATGCTGTGTCGCCGTTTGAGGGCGTAATGAACGCGGTCGGCGAGTCGATCGAGATCGGTTATGCGATGGGCTGCGCCAATCACCGCGCGCTGCCGGTGGTCGACTCGAAGTGGAGCGCGGGCGGGCACTATAAGGTCGAATACTTCAACAGCCCCGATCTCTCTGGCCCGGTGGCGGGAACCGCGCACGTCCCCGCTGTGGAATTTATCTGGTTTGGCGGCGGCGTGCCGGAGGGGGTCAACCCGATGGAATTCTCCGCCCGGATCGGCGCGCCGATCACGACGCCGGAAAGCGGAACGTATGCCTTTTCGACCTCATGCGCGGGCAAGGCGCGGGTGCTGATCGACGGTCAGCTCGTGGCCGATAACTGGACGCAGCCTGCGCCCGGTCACTTTATGCTCGAAATGGGATCAGGCGAGGCGATCGGCTCGATCGCGCTGGAGGCGGGCAGGACTTACGATTACGCGCTGGAATATTCCAGTGAGGGCGCGTATATGATGCTCGGCGTGCGCGGCGGGTGCTTTATGCCGCTGGGCGACGACGCGATCGATCAGGCGGTGGCGCTGGCGTCGGAATCGGACGCGGCGCTGGTGTTCGTGGGCCTGACGGGGGAGTGGGAGAGCGAAGGCTTCGACCGGCCCGATATGGAACTGGTCGGTCAGCAGAACGAACTGGTGGCGCGGGTGGCGGCGGCCAATCCGAACACGGTGGTCGTCGTGCAGACCGGCTCGCCGATCACCATGCCGTGGATCGATCAGGTCGCCGGGCTGATCCAGGCGTGGTATCCCGGCCAGGAATGCGGCCACGCGATCGCCGATGTGGTCTTTGGCCGTGTGTCGCCTTCAGGCAAGCTGCCGCAGACCTTCCCGCAGCGGCTGGAAGATAACCCGGCTTACGGCAATTATCCTGGCGAGAACGGCCAGGTGCATTACGCGGAAGGCATTTTCGTCGGCTACCGGCATTACGAACACAAAGGGATCACGCCGCTGTTCCCCTTTGGCTTTGGCCTGTCGTACACCACCTTCGCCTACAACCATCTGCGCCTGAGCGCAAACTCGATCGGGCCGGATCAATCAGTGCAGGCGCTGGCCGATGTGACCAACACCGGTTCCCGCGCCGGGGCAGAGGTGGCTCAGCTTTATGTGCGCGATGTGGACTCTTCCGTGGAGCGCCCGCCGAAGGAACTGAAGGGTTTTGCGAAGGTCATGCTTCAGCCGGGGGAGACGAAGACGGTTACTTTCACGCTGGATCGTGATGCGCTGGCCTTTTTCGACGAGGCGCGCATGACGTGGGTGGCGGAGGCTGGCGCGTTTGAAATTCTGGTGGGCGGTTCGTCGGTCGATACCCCGCTCAACGCCCATCTCACGCTGACCGACACCGCGACCTTCGGCGGCCCGGCGCACAAGGGATAACACGACCGGGGATTCCAGGATATTGGCATCAAAACCGAGGATGAATCCTGCCACCGGTGGGTTATCTGACGTAGGGACAGGCCCAAGTGCCTGTCCTGATCAAATTCATTCCGCTTCGCCTTCCCATTGCGATGGGCACAGAATTGAGGGATAAATCAGTAAGAACACGAATGATGTTGTGTACGGGCGACCCGGCGGGTTGCCCCTAACCCCTAACGGCGCATTACAATGACAACAACACACTGGCAAAACTGGTCAGGATCGGTCAGCGCGCAGGTGGACTCGATCCGCCAGCCGCGCACGCAGGAGGAACTGTGCGCCATCGTGCGGGAATGCCGCGCGGCGGGCAAAAAGCTGCGCGTGGTCGGCAGCGGGCACTCCTTTACGCCGCTGGTCGCCACGGACGGCGTGCTGATCAACCTCGATCAGGATCACGGCGTGGAAGCGATCGACGCCCTGAAGCGTCAGGTCACCGTGCGCGCCGGGACGAAGATCAAAGCGCTGGGCGAACTGCTCTTTGAACACGGGCTGGCGCAGGAAAATCTGGGCGATATTGACTCGCAGTCGATCGCGGGCGCGGTCAGCACCGGCACGCACGGGACCGGGATGACGCTCGGCAGCATCTCGACGCAGATCGCCGCGCTGACGCTGATCACCGCCGACGGCCAGGCGCTGGACTGCTCGCCCGATCAGCACGCCGAGGTGTTCAACGCCGCCCGCGTGTCGATGGGCGCGCTGGGGATCATCAGCCGCGTCACGCTGCAATGCGTCCCGGCCTTTAAGCTGCATTACCGCTGGGAGCGCCGCACCTTCGACGATGTGGTCGCCAATTATGACCGCTACCGGCGCGAGAACCGCAACTTTGAATTTTTCTGGATGCCGCACACCGATCTGGCGCTGGTCAAGTTCATGAACCCCACCGATCAGGCGGTCAGGGAGAAAAACCGCTTTCGCAAATTCAACGAAATGGCGCTGGAAAACGGCGTGTTCTGGCTCTTCAGCCGCCTCGCGCGCGCCAGGCCGGGCCGATCGGCGTGGGTCAGCCGGGCGCTGGCCGGGTTGATGACCGCTGGCGAGGATGTGAACTACAGCCACCGCATTTACGCCACGCCGCGCCTGGTGCGCTTCCAGGAGATGGAATACAACATCCCGGTCGAGGCGTTCCCGGAGGCGCTCAAAGAGATTCGCGCCACCATCGCGCGTGACCGGCACAACGTCCACTTCCCGGTGGAATGCCGCTTCGTCCGCGCCGACGACATCCCCCTCAGCCCGGCTTATCAGCGCGACGCGGCTTATCTGGCGGTGCATATGTATCGCGGGATGCCCTACCGCGCCTACTTCGACGCGCTGGAAGCGATCTTCCGCAGGTATGAAGGCCGCCCGCACTGGGGCAAAATGCACACCCGCACGGCGGATGAACTGCGCGCGCTTTATCCACGCTGGGATGATTTTCACGCCGCGCGGCGTCAGGTCGATCCCGACGGCTTCTGGCTCAATGACTATCTGCGGGGGTTGTTCGGGGTGTAGCACCGGCCTGCCCCCCGCCGCGCCAGGGTAAGCGCTTCAAAATCGAGGATGTGATCGTAAGGCCGGGGGCGGCATATGGGCGTACTGGGCGTACATCCCAACCCAACCCCCACCCCGAAATCGGTGCAGGAGATCGGTCAGTTAACAGGCCGCCGCTGTAGGGACAGGCCCGTGTGCCTGCCCCTGTATTTTGAAGCCGTCGCCAGCCCGCTGCATCCTGACTTGCGCGCGCCGGGAAAATCCGCCAGAATCGGCGTTATGAACGAGACACGCGACCTGATCCCTGACGACGAGCAGGATCACGACGAGCCGGAAACCGGCGCCGATGCGATCGATCCTGAACTGAACACCCCCAGCATCACCCAGACCGCCGAGGCCGATCTGCCGTTCCTGAGCGCCGCCGCGCTGACCGACACGCAGGAACAGGCGATCCAGTCGGTTCCGCCGCTGTTCCGCGAGGGGGCGCTGCGCACCGATCCCGCCGCCGTTTTGCGCCTCGATTTTGGCGAGGTGATCACCTATGGCGACCCGGAAAACCCGCTCGACATCGACGCGGTGCTGGCCTCGGTCTCGACACTCGATCACCTGATCGCCGAGCGCGAGGCTGCCGAACGCGCCGAGGAAGACGCCCGTCTGCGCGCGGAAGCCGATCAGCGCCGCCAGATGGACGCCTACGCCGGTCGCCCGCCGGAATTGATCCTCCAGCGCGGCGGGTTGGCCTCTGTGCTGCCCGCCATCGCGCTGATCGCCGGGGGCGCGTGGCTGACCTTTACGCTCGCCACCGCCGAAACGCCCCCCACTGGCGGAGTCGTGGCGCTGGGCGCGGCGGCCATCGTCGGCCTGATGCTGATCGGCGTATGGCTGAGTTCACGCCGCTGGGCGCGCGGGGCGCTGTTCGCCGGGCTGACGCTGATCCTGGGCGCGGGCGCGCTCTACTGGCTGAGCCTGGACAGCACACCCCCGGAGAACTGGCCGGTGATCCTGGCCGCGCCGGGGATCGCCGCGCTGATCGCCTCGGTGCTGGCCCGGCCCGCTTCCGCCGCGCTGACCTATACCGCGCTGGTGCTGCTGACGATCGCTGCCAGCGCCTTCGTCGTGTCCAGCGGGGCGATCGATCCCGCCCGGCTTGACCCGATCACGCCGCTGTGGCCGATCCCGGTCGGCGTGCTGCTGATCCTGATGCTGCTGCCGCTGGCCGCCAACGTTTTGAGCCGGAAGCGCCGCTGATGCCGGACTCGCTGCGTATCGCCATCGACGCCAGCCGGACAACTGTCACCCCCGTGACCGGGACAGAACGCTACTCGATTGAACTGATTCGCGCACTGATCCGCCGCGCCTACCGCCACCGCGTTACGCTCTACTTCCGCGATCCGCCCCCGCCGCACCTGTTCCCGACCTTCCGCAACGTCGAACAGCGGATCATCCCCCTGCGCCGCGCCTGGACTCATCTCCGCTTCGCCGCCGAAATCCGCCGCGACCGGCCCGACGTGACCTTTGTGCCGTCTCATACCCTGCCGCTGCGTTTCCCTGGCCGCGCGGTGGTCACGGTGCATGACCTGGGCTTCAGATATTTCCCGGAGGCGCACCCGCCGCTTCAGCGCCGTTATCTGGACTGGGCCACCCGCCACAGCGCCCAACGCGCCGACGTGGTGCTGGCGGACAGCCAGGCCACCGCCGACGATCTGACCGCGTTTTACGGCATCGCGCCCGACAAAATCCGCGTCGTCTATCCCGGCGTGGATCGGCTCCCCCCCGGCGATCCGCAGGCCGCCCGGCGCAGATATGGCCTGCCGGATCGGTACTTTCTGTTCGTGGGGACGCTTCAGCCGCGCAAGAATATCGCCCGGCTGGCCCAGGCCTATGCCAGCTACCGCCGCCGCGTGCTGGAGGCGTCGGCCAGCGGCGCGCCGGATCAACCCCATCAACCCGAACGCACACCCGCCGGCCTGGTGCTGGTCGGGGCCAAAGGCTGGCGGTTCGATGAGGGCTGGCTGCGCGGCGCGGACGGCGAGTTCATCCCTGGCGTCCACCTGACCGGCTACATCGACGAGGCCGATCGCGGGCCGATCTATAGCGGGGCGCTGGCGCTGGTGTTCCCGTCGCTGTATGAAGGCTTCGGCTTCCCGGTGATCGAGGCCATGCGCTGCGGCACGCCGGTGATCGCCAGCCGCACCTCAAGCCTGCCTGAACTGGTGGGCGACGCCGGCCTGCTGGTCGATCCGCTCGATGCTGACCTGATCGGCGCGACCATGACCCACCTGGACGAGGACGCCGAACTGCGCGCGCGCCTGCGTCACCTGGGCTACGCGCAGGCGGAAGGCTTCACCTGGACGGCCGCTGCTGCCGGGGCGCTGCGCGCGATCGAGGCCGCCGGGGGGATCGGGGAGTAGGGG
>Ga0224723_1000498_pt1 | contig 26823 bp, 22 predicted proteins | sample Balambano_FR2_Me_FD_161647 | JGI IMG/M metagenome (GOLD analysis project Ga0224723, IMG submission 161647) | Freshwater sediment microbial communities from Lake Towuti, South Sulawesi, Indonesia - Balambano_FR2_MetaG | ecosystem: Environmental > Aquatic > Freshwater > Lake > Sediment | place... | reverse complement strand
CCATCTATTGCAACGCTTTATTTCGCAGTTAGATTTAGACCCAACCTCAATTCAATCCCATCCCAACTACCAAAACCTGCGCTCCTACGGCATCATCTCCATTTAATTCTGTCCGAACCATTGTTATCAGGTTGGTTGACAGCGAATGGACAAGAATCATGGCTGTTACGGGGAGAGGTCTTGCAGAAAACTCTGAAATGGGCAGAAGATAAGCGTTTGAGCGATGAGGATTATCGCTTCTTGTCGGCAAGTCAACTTTCAGAAGAACGAGATTTGCAACAAAAACTGAAGATGGAAGCCGAAGCATCAAGCATCCTGGCAGAGGCAAATGATGTTTTGTCAAAGGCAAATCAGATTTTGCAACAGGCAAATCAGAAGGCAAATCGACGTATCCGAGTTGGGAGCGTGATTTTAATTATTTCTTTGCTAGCAGCGATCGCCGCAGGACTATGGGCCAGGGAAATGCTTAAAACAGCACAGATAGAGAGAATCAAGTCTTTTAGTGTATCTGCCACAGCCTCATTGAATGCTAATCAAGAACTAGATGCACTGCTTGCTGCCCTGAAAGCGGCAACTCAGTTAAACACTGCACCCTGGGCAGATCATGAGACGCGATCGTCTGTGCAATTGGTATTGCAGCGTGTTATGTTTCAAATCAGTGAGCGCAATCGTTTAGAAGGGCACAACGACAAAATAATCAGTGTCAGCTTTAGCCCCGATGGTCAGACTTTGGCAACTGCCAGTGATGATAATACAGTCAGGTTATGGAGTATAGAGGGAGAAGAACTGCAACGGTTATCGGGGAAAAATCAACTTTTTAGAAGTGTGAGGTTTAGCCTAGATGGTCAGAAAATTGCAGCCATCAGCGCTGACAATACGGTCAAGCTATGGAGTGTAGATGGCAGAGAGTTGATCACCTTTCCTGGAAAAAGCGATGTAGAGAGCTTTATGGCGGGTCTTTGTTTTAGCCCTGACGGTCAAACGATCGCGGCATCTGGCACGAATCACACGGTCAAACTCTGGCAGATTGATGGTCAAGCCGTCAAAACCCTGGAAGGACATCAGTACGAGGTTTGGAGCGTTAGTTGTAGCGCAGATGATCAAAAGATTGTTTCCGCCGATCTAGGGGGAACGGTAAAGCTTTGGAGCCTGGATGGGCGAGAACTCAAAAGTTTTCAGGCAAGTCCACAAGCGATTTTTGGGGTTAGTTTTAGTCCTAATGGACAGTTCATTGCTACAGCAGGTGGAGATACACAAGTCAAATTATGGAATTTAGAGGGCAAAGAAATTAGAACCATCGGTCAGCATGATAATTATGTCGTTGGAGTGCAATTCAGTCCTGATGGTCAAACCATTGCTTCCACTAGTGCCGATGCGACGGTTAAATTATGGAACTTACAGGGGAAAGAACCTAAAACTTTCAAAGGACATCACACTGGAGTTTTTGCAGCTAGTTTTAGCCCTGATGGTAAATCTGTGGCTACTGCTGGAGGAGATGACACGGTGAGATTATGGAGCCTAAATCAACAAAATCATCAGATCTTACATGGGCATACTGATTCTTTATGGAGTGTGAGCATTAGTCCTGATGGCCAAATCATTGCCACTGCCGGAGACGGGGTTGGAGCGGCGCAGACAATTCGATTTTGGGATGGGCAGGGGAGAGAGCGAGGTCAGATTGATGCCAAGAGCCACGAGGAATGGAACCGGATTTGGGGTTTGAGTTTTAGTCCAGATGGTCAGGCGATCGCTGCTGCCAATCACGACAAGACCCTCAAACTGTGGAACCTGCAAGGGCAACTCCTGAAGACCTTCAACGGACATACTCAAGACGTGGTTGAGGTGAGTTTTAGCCCGAATGGGAAAATTCTGGCATCTGCCAGTTACGATGGTACTGTCAAACTGTGGCAGATGGATGGTCGAGCATGGAAAACGCTGAGAGCCAATGCAGGTAAGGTTCGGAGTGTGAGCTTCAGTCCCGATGGTCAGATGATTGCTTCTGGTCATCACGACGGTACGATCAAATTGTGGAACCGACAAGGACAACTGCTGAAAACATTTCAGGGACATAGTAACTATGTTGTGCGTGTCCGATTTAGTCCCGATGGCAAAACCATTGCCTCTGCCAGTCACGATCGAACCATCAAACTTTGGACAGTGGACGGTCATGCATTGAAAACTTTCACAGGACATGCGGCTGGCGTGACAGGACTCAGCTTCAGTCCGGATGGGACAACCCTGGCCTCTGCCAGTGATGAGGGCAGGATTCGGCTGTGGAATATTGAGACAGAACGAGAGAGCCAGACTATCCAGGGGCGCGGCTATCCCTTCTGGAATATTCACTTTAGTCCTGTTGGCAAAACCTTAGTGACGGTGAGCGATGATGCTAAAGTAGAGATATGGAATACCGAAATACTATCGCTAGAGCAGCTCATGATAAACGGGTGCGACTGGATCAAAGATTACCTCACTCACAACGTGAGAGTAAATGAGGGCGATCGCAAGATTTGTCATGGCTTTCAATAAAAAGCCTTCCTGACAAAGTTCATTCTCAGGGGTCAGATCGGGATACCTCTACCCAAATCAAATTGAGTTCCAATGCCAACACAATGGCTTCGACTTCACTTGGATTTAAAACTGCCCGGAGTGCTTCGACTTGATTTGGGCCAGCTACGGGTTGAATCGTGATCCAGGGAAGTGTTTGAACTTCAAGTGCCCTTGGTGCGGTTTGGCCAATGTTTGCCATCGACCGTCATCGTCTACCAGGGGAACGCAAGGTATAGAGGTCAGCTTCAAAGGTTGGGATTTCGAGAATTATAGGCAACGCTGCGCGAACAGAGGGTGAAAGGTGGGGGTTGGAGGGCAATGTCACTCTGCCTCAAAATCTACTTTGTCGTAGAGATCTGCAAGGGAGATTTCAAAGGGGACAGAGTTGAGTGAAAGGATGGCTTCTTCGCCGTCATACTCAGAAAAAATCCATTTTCGGGGTTCGGTTTTGTAGTATTGCTCAACATGGTGATCGTATTGATCGATTAAGACATACTCCTGAAAGGATGGAATAGTACGATAGGCTGCAAACTTGCCGCTACGATCGTAAGCTTCCGTTGAGTTTGACAGTACTTCGGCAATCATCATCGGGTTGGTAACGGTATCTCTTCGTCCTTCTTGAAGTTGCAGTCCTCCTTGAATGATCATGACATCAGGGTAAGTATAGATGCGCTTGCGAGGAATCCACAACCGTTGATCGGTGATAAACACATCGTAAGGCTGTCGTTTCAGGGCAAAGTTTAGGGCTGCATAGAAATTACCAGCAATCCGATTATGATTTGGCATTCCACCAGGCATTAGAATAATTTCTCCATCAATGTATTCATGCCGCTCCTCTGAGTTGGCTTCGAGTTCTAGATACTCTTCGGGTGTGTAATTCTTTTTCTGTTCAGCTTGCACAATCATAAACGTGAATCTCCAATGCTTAAATGAATTGATTTCTACGATCGCCCCTGTAGCTTCTGCTAATGGAGGAGAGCAAAGAAGCCCGCTTGTTAAGACAACCCCCCGCCCTCTTCAGGATGAGCAACCTGTAGCGGCTGATCATCCAGAGATAAGTGTCCTTGGGCATCGATCGTTCCTGTGGCTTCAAAGGCTTGCATGATTCAAAGGCTGATAGATTCTGCTCAAATTCTAATACCGATTCCTTAAAAACCCGCTACAGATGGGTACTCTGCACCCATCTGTAGCCATGGTTTTGAGAATTAGTATAACAGGGAAAAATCGCTCTTCGAGGGGTAAAGGCTTGGGGTGAAAAGGGGAAGAGGGGAAGGCGATCGCCTAAAATGTCAGGAGGACGCTTGCAGCACCGTTACTTAAATATGGGTCAAATTCATTCCGCTTTCCAGTTTTTACCGTCCTCCCCTAGCCCTTTGCTGTTCAGGCTTTCCCAGCTAGACTGATAAATAAGCATAATTCTGAGTGAGGAAACCGTGACCTGCTGTGGAAAAAGTAATGACTACTCAACTGCAAGCCATCCTTAGCGATCGCTGCCATGTCACGCGATCGCTCATCACCGACTTCTGTCAGCGCTGGAACATCATTGAATTTGCTGTGTTTGGCTCTGTTTTGCGGGGTGACTTTCGGGATGACAGCGACATTGATGTTTTAGTAACGCTAGCTCCTAATCATGGCTTAAACCTATTTGATTGGATCGACATGCTACAAGAGCTAGAAGACCTCTTCAAACGTGAGGTTGATCTAGTAGACAAACGTGGACTGAAAAACCCCTACCGCCGCTCAGAAATCATGAACACTCGTCAAATCATCTATGTAAGCGAACAACCGTGATGCTGCCTCTATTTGGGATATGGTGCAAGCGCTTCGTCGAATTCAAGAATTCACTGCTGGTCTATCTTTTGATGACTATCAGGCAAGCATCTTGATTCAAAGTGCAGTTGAAAGACAACTCGAAATTCTTGGAGAAGCCGCAGGTAGAGTTTCTGATGCTTTACGACAAACCCAATGGTAGTAAATCGATAAAATTGATACTGTCAGGGAATTTCAGCCATCCTTACCTTTGGGGCACTACCCCCTCTTGAATGCTCACTTTAGTCCTGTTGGCAAAACCTTAGTGACGGTGAGCGATGATGCTAAAGTAGAGATATGGAATACCGAAATACTATCGCTAGAGCATCTCATGATAAACGGGTGCGACTGGATCAAGGATTACCTCACTCACAACGTGAGAGTAAATGAGGGCGATCGCAAGGTCTGTAATAACTTTTAATGGAGAGCCTTCCTGATAAGATCATGCCAATTCTTGTTCTGAGAACTACACTCATGGCCCCTCACAACCTACTCTTGCTAGGGGAGGAGCCGCAGGCAGTGGGGTTTAATCCGTAGCATTCATTTCAGGATTTAGCATTAAATGAAGTTTGGTTAAATCTCATATGCCTGAAGCAAGTTCTAAAACTCTTGAAATTGCAGAGGTCGCTTTTCAAGCCTTTTCCTCAGGGTTAGCCAGTGGGGAGTGGTCTCCATTTCTAGAGCAATTAAGCGATGATTTCACGTTCTGGTTTCCGGCTGGCCCGTTTAAGGGATGGAATCATGGACGGGCAAGAGCGCAGGAATTTTTCACGTCAGTGTCTAATTTGTTTCCAGGAGGGCTAACGCTGAGTGTGCAACAAGTTATCTCCAATTCCGCAACAGTTGTTTTTGAAGTTCGTTCTCACGGGGTTTTGTCGGGATATCCTTACCAAAATCAAGCGGCGATCGCCTTTGACATCAGGCATGACAAAATTTGTGGCTATCGAGAATATTTGGGAGTTGTCTTTCAAGTGGGCGGTAGATGAGGTCTGAGCGATCGCTTAAAAAAATTGTGAGGCGGGTCAAACTCTGCTGTACCAGCAAATTATTGACCCGCCGTCTCTGTGAGCGACATCAGGGCAACTATGGAATGTGGGTTTCGACTGCGCTCAACTCACGACTATTCGAGTGCTGAGCGTAGTCGAAGCACGGTATGCTGCAACAACAACTATTGCCGAGTTGATAAATTACCTGACTCACCAATTCAGTCTCCTACCTGTTAAGCCAGGAAGGAAACTACATCATGCCCATGCCACCCATGCCACCCATACCGCCCATGCCACCCATACCGCCCATGCCACCCATGCCAGGAGCACCCGCAGGAGCAGGTGGCTTCTTCACAGGCTTCTCGACGACCAGGGCTTCCGTGGTCAGCACCATACCTGCGATCGAGCCAGCGTCTTGGAGCGCAGATCGTACCACTTTAGCGGGGTCGATAATGCCCGAAGCGATTAAGTCCTCAAATTGACCAGTTTGAGCGTTGTAGCCTTCGTTGAAGGACAGGGTTTTCACCTTTTCAACAATGACTGAGCCTTCAACTCCAGCATTCTCAGCAATCTGTTTGAGAGGAGCTTCCAAGGCTTTGATGACAATATCAGCCCCAATTTGTTCTTCTGTCTTCAGCGTTGCTTTGAAGGCTTCTAATTTGTCACTCAGGTGGATCAATGTCGTCCCACCTCCGGGCACAATTCCTTCCTCTACCGCTGCTTTAGTGGCGCTGAGGGCATCTTCCAGGCGCAGTTTTTTGTCCTTGAGTTCTGTTTCGGTGGCAGCCCCAACTTTAATCACGGCCACACCACCCGATAATTTGGCTAAACGCTCTTGCAGTTTCTCCTTGTCGTATTCAGAGTCACTGCGCTCAAGTTCTTGGCGAATTTGAGCAATGCGTTTGTCCAAATCTGTCCGATTGGCTGCTTCGGCCACGATCGTCGTGGTGTCTTTGGTGACTGTGACTTTGCGGGCATTGCCTAGCATCTCTGGAGTGACGGCATCTAAGCTGAGTCCGATTTCTTCAGAAATAAGTTGACCACTGGTCAAGACTGCAATGTCTTGCAGCATGGCTTTACGGCGATCGCCAAATCCAGGAGCTTTAATCGCAGCCACGTTCAGAACTCCCCGCAGACGGTTGACGACAAGAGTCGCCAGCGCTTCACCATCTACATCTTCAGCAATAATCAGCAGAGGTTGTCCCGCCCGAGCAATTTTCTCCAGAACGGGCACCAGATCCGCGATCGAGCTAATTTTTTTGTCGCACAGCAACACAGCGACGTTTTCCATCTCACAGATCATGCGCTCTGCATCTGAGACGAAATAGGGAGAAATGTAACCGCGATCGATTTGCATCCCTTCGACCACTTCCATCTCAGTGGAGAGTGATTTGGATTCTTCAATCGTAATCACGCCATCCTGCCCAACTTTTTCCATCGCTTCCGCCAGCATCGCTCCGACGGATTCGTCGTTGCCAGAAGAAACCGCAGCAACCTGGGCGATCGCATTGCCCTCCACAGGTTTGGCAACAGCAGCGATTTCCTCAACCAATTTACCCACGGTTTTGTCAATACCGCGTCGCAAGCTCACTGGATTCGTACCAGCCACGACATTCTTTAAGCCTTCCCGAATCATCGCCTGGGCCAGGACGGTGGCTGTGGTGGTGCCATCTCCGGCCAGATCCTTGGTTTTGGAGGCTACTTCTCGCAGGAGGGCCGCTCCTGTGTTTTCCAGTGGATCTTCGAGTTCAATTTCTTTAGCGATGGTAATCCCGTCATTAACGATCTGGGGAGCACCGTAGGATTTTTCCAGTACAACATTACGTCCTCGTGGCCCCAGGGTAATGCGAACGGCATCTGCCAGCGAATTGACTCCCCGCTCTAATGCCCGCCGCGACTCTTCATTAAAGACAATTATTTTTGCCATATTTCAATCACCAATGACTGATCTCTCCTAACAGAATTTAGCACTCTCAGCAGGAGATTGCTAAGGAGGGGGAACAAAATTGAGCTTGGGTAGAGAGTGTTGCTGATTTTGAGCATATTTTTGGACTTAAAACCTTAAGTTTCACGTCCAAAAATATCCCTCTATTAAGTAACGCCTGGGTAGAGAGGGCAGCAATTCTCATTTTGGAACAGATGTTTGGTTTTTCGCCCCCAACGGGGGCGAAAAACCAAACATCTGTTGGGGTTTCAGGTCGCCGACGGCGACCTGAAACCCCAGCAATTTTTCATAATGAGAATTGCTGTAGAGAGGGGGAGGCGGGAGATAGTAGAGGTGGGGTTGCTGTAGAATCGGGTCAGAGGTTGGTAGGATTCAGATGGCATGGAAGCAGGGGGTAGGTTGGAAATTACAGCCGAGCAGATGGCGATTTATCGGGCTGCTGCCCGGAAGCGACAGCAACAAAAGCGCGATCGCCTGCTCCAACGACACGCTCTGGGTTGCCAGATTGCTCAACAGGCGGCTAACTTGCTGAAGCAGGAATTTCAAGCCGAGAAGGTCGTGCTCTTTGGTTCGATGCGTTCGGCGGCCGCCGTTCATGAGCGATCGGATGTGGATCTAGCCGTTTGGGGTTTGCAGCCTCAAGCCTATTTTCGTGCCGTAGGGCGCTTGCAAGGATTAGACCCTGATGTTTCGATTGATCTGATAGAAGCCGAATCCGCTCCTTCCCGGCTGTTGGCAGAAATCTTAGCAGAAGGGATCGTTTTGTGAGCCAGGATACAGTGATCTTAGCTGCTCGAATTCGGGCTGAGTTACAGGAGCTTGCTCAAGTTGTGGCGCGATCGCAATACCTCTTACAAAAAGCGATTCAGCAAAATGACGATGATTTTTATGACGGTATAGCCCTTAACTTACACAGCTTCTACTCTGGCGTTGAGCGCATCTTAGAAGATATTGCCAGACAGGTCGATGGGTCTATCCCCTCTGGCAAAAATTGGCATCGAGATTTACTGGTGCAGATGTCGATTGCAGTTCCTGCTCGTCGTCCTGCTGTGCTTCAACCTGCATCCCGTCTCTGTTTGGATGAGTATCGAGGATTACGCCATGTCATTAGAAATGTGTATACTTTTAACTTGCATCCCTCTCGCTTACAGGAACTTGTTGTGAAGCTATCTTCTTGTTATGAGTCTTTGGTGGAAGATTTGAACTGCTTCTGCAATTTTTTAGAAGCCTTAGAAACCGATGAAAGACCTTGAACACCTGCTCTACCTTTACAGGGGAGTTGGGAGTTTCTAAGCAGTCATGACCAAACGGAAGATGGGGAACGAGGGGGAACCCCCTTCGATCGCCACTGTGAGACTAAACTGATTTGTTGTGTCGTTTGCCAGGTGGGAATGAGTCGCTTTATCGATCAAGCTAATCAAGCCGTCAACCAGGGAGATTTTGCCCAGGCGAATCAATATTTGCATTATTTGCTGGCTGAAGTGGGGACTCAGGCAGAGTCATCAGACACGGTGACAACTGCTGCACCAGCGTCTAAGCTAGAGCAAGCCCAGACGATCGCCCTGCACATTCTGCAATTTGGCGATTTTCAAGAGCGCTGGGACATCGCTAAACTTTTTCCTAAATTTGGTACGGTGGCGATCGCGCCGCTGCTCAAACTCTTGCAAGATGAGGACACTGAAACCGAATTGCGCTGGTTTGTGATTCGCATCCTCAGCGAGTTTTCCCACCCCAGTGTGTTGCCTACTCTTGTGGGCTTGCTCAAAACTACAACATCAGCCGATCTGCGTGAGATGGCAGCGACGGCCCTGGCTGAATCTGGCGAAAAGGCATTACCCGCACTAATGGAATTATTGACGGATGCCTCAACCCGTTTATTAGCCTTGCAAGCACTGGCACAGAACCGTTCAGATCGCGTTGTGCCTGCCCTCCTACAGGTGATTGATGATCCCGATCCAGCGATTCGGGCAACTGCCGTGGCAGGCTTAACCAATTACGACCACCCTGCTATCTTGCCAGCCCTGATCCAGGCTTTGACTGACCCCGCTGCACAAACAAGACAGGCAGCAGTGACAGGCTTAGGCTTGAGAGCCACGCAATTGGGTCAAACGTCCCCAATCGTGGCTTCAGAGCGACAAACAGGTTTCGCCTCTGATGCAGAAAAGTCCAGTCATAACTGGATTAATCTGATCCAACCGCTGTTGTCAGACCTTAACCTTGAAGTGTGCCGTCAAAGCGCGATCGCTTTGGGACGAATCGGCACCGACGCGGCAGCAGACGTGCTGTTTGAGAGCCTGGAGCCTCCTGACACCCCCTTTGATCTAAAACTGGAAATCATTCGAGTTTTAGGGTGGATGGAGGCTACCAAAGCGTTGGACTATCTGCACCAAACCCTAGTTAAGCATCTTACCTATTCAGATGCGCAGCCGCTTTGTCGAGAAATCATAGCAGTGTTGGGACGAGTAGAACGCCCTGATTTGCAGCAAACTGCTACAGCGGCTTTGCTCTCCTTACTATACGCTTCTCCTCTCAATGCAGATTTACAGCAGTCGATCGCCTCAACCTTAGGGCAATTGGGCAATCAATCTGCCATCGAACCGTTGATCCAATTGCTAGAAAATCCCGATCTGGGCGTGCGGCTGCATACAATTGCCGCCCTGAAAAAGCTCAATCCCGACCTCACCCATTTGCGGTTACAGCAATTAGCCCAGGATCAAACCTTGACTCCCAGGCTACAACAGGGAGTTGCGATCGCTCTGCAAGAATGGTAAGACCAATTCACTTTCTAGGCGCTACACATTTGGCTCGTTATCAAGCTCCAGCTTGGTAAACGCGAATCGACAATGAGAAATCAATATCTTCGTCCGTCATAGCATCTAATCGCTGCCATTCAGTTTGAGAGTTGCTCGAAGTAGGCTCGTTAGCTCCAGCTTGGTAATGCCACCAGGGAAGCTGGAGCTTCCCAATCACGGTTCCCAAGCTGGAGCTTGGGAACCAGGAGAACAACTACATTCCCTCGTTACCAAGCTCCAGCTTCCCGTTGTCAGGGAAGCTGGAGCTTCCCAATCACGGTTCCCAAGCTGGAGCTTGGGAACCAGGAGAACAACTACATTCCCTCGTTACCAAGCTCCAGCTTGGTAATGCCACCAGGGAAGCTCCAGCTTCCCGTTGTCAGGGAAGCTGGAGCTTCCCCATTACGGTTCCCAAGCTGGAGCTTGGGAACCAGGAGAAACTGGAGCTTGGGAACCAGGAGAGAACGTGGGTTTCGACTACGCTCAACCCACTATTGTGCGAGTGCTGAGATTCGAGTACTGAGCGCAGTCGAAGCACGTCAGTTTGCAACTACTGCCATCAGGTTAATAAATTGGGACAAATGGTTTGGGATAATAAATCCTTGGATGGCTGGTCTTGCCAGTCTGAAAGGATATGTTTCAGTTCACCCTGCAAGGTTTCCAGCGCGAGAATTTGCTCATCGATCGCTCGTACTTTCGCTTCTAAGTGGGATTTGATTTCATCACAGGGGATGTGACCGCGATCGCGAATCTGTAAAATCTGATGAATCTCATTTAAGCTCAAACCAAGGGATTGAGCACGTTTGATAAACGAGAGGCGATGCAAAACACGCTCTGTAAACAAACGATAGCCACCGTGCGATCGCTCCACGGTTGGGGTGAGCAGCCCGATTTCTTCGTAGTAGCGGATCGTCTTCACAGGCAAACCGCTAGCAGTGGCAACTTCGCCGATTTTGAGTAGAGGATCTGGCGGTACGAGCGCTATCATAAACACCTGCTGTAAAGCCACCCAATGACATATTAAACCGAAGCTTGATCTCCCGCTGTGAGAATTAAGGGTTCAAAGGAGGGCTGCCAAGCCTCATCGCTTTGAGAAACAGCCTTTAATTTGATGTAAAAGTTAGAGGCTTCGATCGCTGGAATAAATTGGTGGATGGGTTGGCGCACGGCCTCATCTCTTGACCAATTGCCTTGGGGAACGAGCGTATTTAATTTAGAAAAATCGGTGGGCTTAAAGGTGTGAATTAGAGGTTCATCTAAGTGATGAGCATGGGGCAAAAGGGTCGAGTCTTCCCAACCTGAGTCACTCTCCATGAAGGGAGTTGAGGCTGCCATCACAGGAATTGCATCTGTCGCTGTCGCTGCCATCCCTGAAACCTGATCCGCTGCGGGCACTCGCGGATTTGGTTCGGCATCGGGGGCAGGGAGCGTTGCATCTAGTTCAGACCATTCTCCAATCAAAGCATCAGTTTTTCCAGTTAAACTCTTAGGCAATTTACTACAAATAATTCGCTCAAATTCATGGCTGAAGTGGTATCGCGGTTCTCCTCGACGATGCCAAAACGTGAGAATCTGATCCACAGAAACCGCCTTGTACCGTCCCTGATACAACGCTTCTACGACTGCCGCTTGTAACCACGCTGCCGGATATTGGCTCGACCAGTGCTCAACTAGCTCGATCGCCGTGTACCCACCCAAATCGAAGCTGTAGTGAGCCAGCAAATTAATCGTGTTGATTGCTGTCGATTGTTTCACCAGTCCAGTCATGACTAGGATCTTATGCGGGAGAGGAGCAATGGTTTGAATAAGCTCTACGAGAATCAGCAAAAGGTATAGGCGCAGCTAGCAGTCGGAGAAGCATCAGGGATTGATGTTAGGGCAGTGGTCAGCCCTTGGAAAAGAATCGCGAGATATGACAACAAAAAGTTATCACCTGAGATCTTGACATTTTTGATTAAAAGGAGCAAGTTTCCAAAGGAAGAAACTCTAGACTAACTCAATCCGTTGAACGTTGCACTCCACCATCCACAGTGCTCGCATCTGTCCCAGAAAAGGGGTCTCCTGTGCCTGACCAGTTGAAGTCGTTGATGCGGAATGTTAAAGAGCCAGTTTCGCGGACTGGACTAAAGCGCAAAGTGATAGAAAAGGTGCGGCGAACATATTCCAAAATAATTTCGCGATCGATTTCATCGCCATCACTCAGATCAACGGCAGCCTGAAAGCCTAAGCGAACCGGACCGGCGATTTGCTGAATGATACCAGCAGATAGAGTTAACTGATCATCGTCGCGATCGAATAGGAAGGGAGATTCGCCGCTGCGTAATCTGGGCGACAAGAAGACATTAAAACCCGTGTAGTCAAAGAAGGGGCGGGAGAAATAACCGAACTGTCCTTGAAGTCCAATCGTCCCCGTTAGGGACAATTGTTCATCGCCACTGCTGTAGAAACTGGTGACTCCTCGCAATCCTGTAATCAATGAGACGTAAGGCACGATAGGGTTGGGGCTGTATCTCAACCCTTCATCTGGAGTCGCAGGGAGCGGTGGTTTGAACCAGAGCAAAAAAGCTCGACTGAGGGCAACTGCTGCCTGAAACCGACCCAAGTCAACCCGATCACTTAAGCCAGTGGGATCACGCAAATCAAGCCGATCGGTTGAAGCATTAATATACTGCGCTCCAACCTGGTAGCTTAAAGAAATCCCTGAATCTCCCAACAGAATAGCTGGAGAGCTAAAGACAGCCCCCAAACTGCGCCGCACAGTTTGAAAGCCGAGGGAGCCATTAAACAGGCGATCGCGAAAACTATATTCCAGAGCCAGTCGATGTGGCCCCCATCCCGTTAACACTTGCCGCTGCACTCGGATACTGGCTCTCAATTGCTCATCCGTTTCACCAAAATCAAGGCTACTAAAAGAGGCATTGATCCGCACAGTAGTCAACAAATCGGGGTCTAAGTCAATTTGAGAAACCAACCCATAGCTGGAGGCACTGCCAAAATCACCATCATTTTCCAGGGCCCGCTGCACCAAAATTTGGGGGGTGACACTGAACCGAAACACCGGACTGGAGAAGACATCGAACGATCGCTCAATGTAAAAGCCATCCCGGTCTTCTTCGTCAAAACCAAAGCTCAATAATCCAGGATCACGACGACGTTGATCCAGAATAATGCGATCGCGGAACAGCGGCAGGGAGAATCCCTGATCGATAACAACTCTGGGATTACGCGCCCGAATCTCGCTGCGGGTGGGTGAGAGACGAGTGAAGGTGACTTGGGGCGATCGAATCTCTAACTCTGGTGGCGAAAAAGGATCGTTGGTCAGGCGGACATTGGTAGCAACCACGTTATCGCCGACAAATTGAATTTCATCTGCCTCATAGCGCAACCGTGAAACTGTACCCTCTGTCGCTGCTGCACCCTCGCTGCTGGGAGTTCGCCCTCCACCGCCCACTCGAAAGACAAGTCCTCCGGGACTTGTGACTCCAGTCACGGGTTGCTCTGTCAGCAAAATCTGGCTGAGGGGAGTATTGATCGAAGCTCCGGCGCTGACATCTGTCGGTAAGCTGGGTGAGAGGTCAGCACTGGCCGAGGTTAAAAACACTTCCCCTCTGGCGTTGAGGACAATCCCTTGTTCTTGGGTAAAGTTGTAATTGAACCGATCCCCGCGTAATACCTGGCTACCTCGCGTTAAAACTACATTCCCTTCTGCCACAGCCGTGCGATTGGGGATATTAACTCGCAGGCGATCGGATGCCAGCACGGCCCCCCGAAACCGCATGACAACATTGCCTTCAGCAAAGAAGATGCGGCGAATCGTGTCATATTCTTGATAGTCGGCAGACAGATCAATCACATCTGGGCCCTCTGTTGCCGCAGGGGGAATGATTTGCGTTGGATCTAGCGTGCCCGGTTCAGGAGGGGAAGCAGGAATAGCTGGGGCTTCTGATGGATCGGTCGGCAAGGGTTCAGCAGGGGGAGGCTCATCTGTAGGCGGACTGGTTGGAGGGGTGCCTTCCACAGGTGGCAACGTGGGAATATTAAGTTCAATCTGTTCGCCTGAAGCAGGTATAGGAGTCGGTTGCAGATCTGTCGCATCAGTTTGATCTGCTTCATTCTCAGACGCTTCAGAAGCATCTTGTTGCTCTGATTGCTCTCCTGTGCCATCGTCAGCAGGCAGAGGTGAATCAGCAGGGTGATTATTGGGTTCACCCACGGCTGCTCCTTGAGCGATCGCAGGAGAATGTCGCGATCGCGATCGGTTTGTCCGTCTGCGATCGGAGGTCACAGGTGCAGCAGCCGATTCAACTCCATTATTAGCGGGGGATTCAACCACATCCAAATCATCAACCGCATCATCAACTGCAAATACAACACCCTGTGAGATGACTTCCTCAACGCTCAGGGTTTGAACAAGATGATCTAATTCGGGTAAGGGTTTTACTTGAACCGTAAATTGGGGTTCAAGTGGCGATCGCTCTTCTAATCGTTCTTCTCCAGTCAACTCAACACTCTCCGCCCCTTCAGTAAATTCAGGAAAATCCACCTCAGGATTCACTTCCATTGGCTCACCCAGTGAATCTGCGCGGGTTTCTTCCTCAGAAGGAGCAGAATCGCCTGCGTTGATGGTAGCGGCTGGAACAGAGGCTAGAGGATAACTAATATTCTCAAACGAGAGGAAAAAAACGATTGGGGGAGGCAACGGTGGAACCGTGTAGGGCATATTCTAAGCAACACTCCTCAAACAGACAGCCCGATTTGACGGACAAGCCCAAACTCACCCAATAGCCCAGATACATACTTCAGCCGTCCTCAACACAGGCTCATTTCTGGGATCAGAATGAATTAAATTTGACAATAGAGAGGATTACTCTAAATCTCTACGACCTGGATTGCGGGCTGGATCGTTGGAGAGAAAACCAAAGACAAAAAGCCCGACGAAAAAGAGGACAACAACATAAACCACAATTTTAAGGGTAAGCATTTGACACCTCCAAAATTAGCTTTCTTATCATACTAGGAACCGCGTCCTCTTTCAGTCGTTCCTCTACAGGGTGTTTCAATTAACGTGAGTCTGGGCTGCCTCGAAAAGCTTGACTGAGCCGCAGAAAAAATGTTCCTGTGTGAGTTCGATAGCCTAACTTTGCGTGTGCGACGCGCCCGCAAAGTTAGGCTTTTGGAATCTTTGGCACCGCGAAAAATCCCGAAAGCCCGTTCATCGAATTCACGTTATCTGAAAAATTTTCAAAAATTACGGAAATCCTTCAGCTATCTCTCCCCCCAATTCCTGGTTTTGATACTAAAATTCAGCTAAATTTAGCAAGATTATCTGACTGTGTAGCCATCCAGTATTATCAGTGGACTTTGTTGGAATTGTTGGTTGACAAGGTGAAGCCGCATCAATTAACAATTTTCAGGCTTAGAGGGATAAGGGTCGGTGGCCAGTGATTATGTTCATGCTTTTGTTGCCTTACTAAGGAATAAAAATTATGGGGGACTCTGAACGTTTACCTGTAGGGATTGTGGGAGCTTCGGGTTATGGTGGCATACAACTCGTTCGACTCCTGCTCGACCACCCGAAGTTGGAATTGGCTTACCTTGGAGGTGACAGCAGTGCTGGAAAACCCTTCTCTGATCTCTATCCGCATCTCGCCGATCAAGTCCTCCAGGTGATTGAACCGATCGACCTTGACCAAATTGGCGATCGCTGTCGGGTCGTTTTTCTTTCCCTGCCCAACGGCTTGGCACATAAAATGGCACCTACTTTATTAGCTAAAGGCTGTAAAGTTTTGGATCTGTCAGCCGACTACCGCTTCTTTAACCTGGATACCTATCTCAATTGGTATGGGGGAGAGCGGCAAGACCAGTCTATAGCCGAAACAGCAGTGTATGGGCTACCAGAGTTGTATCGCGATCGCATTGCTGAAGCTCAGTTAATCGGTTGTCCTGGTTGCTTTGTTACAGCTAGCTTGTTGGCTCTTGCTCCCTTGTTTAAGCAAGGGCTAATCGTTTCTGATACAGCTATTATTGACGCTAAATCGGGCACCTCTGGCGGTGGGCGACAGGCCAAGACCAATCTACTGCTAGCCGAGGCAGATCAATCCCTTGGGGCTTATAACGTAGCTCGCCATCGTCACACCCCTGAAATTGAACAGATTTGTAGCGATTTAGCAGGACATGAAGTGCTCGTCCAATTCACCCCCCACCTGATCCCAATGGTGCGGGGCATTTTAGCGACTGTCTATGCCACTTTGAGAGATCCAGGGTTGGTGCGAGACGATTTGTTAACCATTTTCCAGGCGTTTTACCGCAATAGTCCCTGGGTCAAGATTCTCTCTAGTGGAGTTTATCCTCAGACCAAATGGGTATGCAACACAAACCTGTGCTACATCGGTATTGAAGTAGACCCACGCACAGGTCGTGTGATTGTGATGTCGGCGATCGATAATTTGATGAAAGGGCAAGCCGGACAGGCCATTCAATGCCTGAATGTGATGCTGGGTTGGCCAGAGACCTTAGGGTTACCCCAACTTAGCTTCTATCCTTAACGCAGATCCCCGACTTTTAATGAGCAGGACTGATGCAGTTGGATGATTTGGCGAACGCGCCCGCAAAATCATCCAATTAGCTTAGTTTTAACGTGAGTTCGATAATTGCCGTTTGAGGGTTGTGGCGCGACGCGCCACAACCCTCAAACAAGGTTTTTTGTTGGGGTGGGCGCAGCCCGCCCCAACAAAAAACCGCTCGTCGAACTCGCGTTGGTTTTACATTTGAACTGCGAAATTCCAATGAGATCAAAGCTAACTGCTGTATCCACTTTTCTTAGGACGTTTTTGTGGGGGCGCGAAGCGCCCCCACAAAAACGTCCTTGTCCTAACCGCCGTGGCTACGGCTATAACTGCTGTATATCAGAAAATCTGAAGATTTGGAGAATCATACTTCCCCAATGGGATTTCTAAGGGGTGTCCTCGGAATCCTCACCGGTCAAGTCAAAACTAGAATGGAACCGGGGATGCAACAATGCCTCTACAGGTTGATCCTGTAGCAAGTGCTGCTCTGTAATCAACGGCACATCATTGGGTTGAATCCGACAGTACCAGAAACCATCCGGCATCACCCGCACTGTTGGACCAGAAGCGCATTGCCCCATACAATCGCTGCCACTGGCGAATACACCCACTGGTGTGGCAGCTTGAAAGGCTTTTAGAACTGCTTCGGAGCCATTTCTGGCACAAGAGCGATACTGGCAGACCAGCACACAGCGGCGTTTAATAGGTTGAAATGCGCTAGCTTCCACGATGCATCATCCATTGATCAAGCCAAGTACCAACTGATTTCTTTAACCAGCGTTTACGTCGCCACATCTCGAAGGCTTGCTCATAGACAAATCCTTTAGTCTGATAAGCATTCCAGGCATCCAGGGCTAACAACATGCCCCAACCAAAAAGGATATAAATAGACCAGGCTAAACCACCCGTTGTGCTCCAAGCTAAGAGCACCAGAAAGGCATTGACAATGAGGTATCGCATAGCATGACGCTGCCAGCGATGTCGCCGATATTGGTTGTAGGCCGATCGCTCCTGGTCTTGCCCTTTTCTGGACAACCATTCTTGCTCAGCCAACATCAAGTTGTCTCTGGAAATCCCAATTTCATCAGCAATTTCGAGTAACTGAAGACGAGTCAGTTCATCGGATTGGGTTTGACGAGCGATCGCCAACTGCAAGATTTGATAAGCGTCTTCCTGACGATAAATATCAGTCATTACCTTAAGCGGCACTCAATAGGCAGATAGGTGCGAAAGCCAATTCTTCTAGCTCCTCTTCTACTCTACAAACAATCCCATGAGAAATGGCGGATTTATAGCAGAGTGAAAACCCAACCTGCCATTTGTCCTTTGGGCCCCTTGTGTCTTTGTGGTTCATGTCCATAGCCTCCCTATTGCCTCAATCTACTCGTTCTCATCCTTTTTTAACGCGAGTTCGACGAGTGGGTTTTCGCTGGGTGGGCTGCGCCCACCCAGCGAAAACCCACTAACGGCAATTATCGAACTCCTAAGAAAACTGCGTTTTCTTTCCTGCTTCCTGAGGAGATGGAGGTGTGCAACACCCCCATCTCCTTATTGGAGACTCACGTTTTTTAGAGTTCTCTCATTAATTTCTCATTTAGTAACCCCCAGTTACAGGCAGATTGATTGCAGGAAGATTGAGAAGATGAGTCTATCGTGTGCTGCTAAGCCTTCTGAAAGGTTGACCAAATCACGGGAGCAGACAATTTCCACAATTTATAATTCCTTGTGTCACATCTGTCCAAGTGTCGCTATAATTTGCCTAACAAATTCTGAAAGAGCTTTGCAAAACTTTACAAACAACTTTACATTCATTTATATCAAGGGTGAATTAGCTGATGGAAACAACAAATCAAGCTAGATTGATACAGTTCTTAAAGGATGAATTGGCGATTCCGGCAACTGCGATCGCAGTTGCTTTACGTCATCAGGAGAATGCGACTAACCCTCTGCCAATGGTGCTTTGGCAGTATGGCTTGATTACATTAGAGCAGCTTGACCAGATTTTTGATTGGATGGAAACAGCATAGATACAGCATAGATACAGCATAGATGCTGAAAAGTCTCAAGCTTACTAGTGGTCTGTCAATTTTGATTTGCGGGATATCCCGCAAATCAAAATTAAAGGAAGTTATGAGGGGTCTGTGACCCCTCATAACTTCCTTGACAGAACACTGGTTAAGGCTTTTATGAGAGGTCAGGGTTTACTCAATAACGGCTCTCAGTGCTTGATGGGCTGAGATGCAGGTACGGATTTCTGGATATGCCCCATCCCTTGCCTGCCATCCGGAGTTAAAGGGAACCCGTTACAATAGTTTACGTAAAGGGAAAAGCCCACGGGTCTTATACCTGAGGGCTGGCTTGGCATTTAGTCCATTTGGGAAATTGTCTAACCTTTATACCGTGGCTCACAAGGAGCATGAAGAATGGCGATAAAAGAGCAACCGAAGCCCCCTCGGTTTCGGCAAATTGGCAACATCTTGTTGTTTGTGTCAACAGTTTTTTTGCTGATCAATTTATTTCTGCCGGGTTTGTTTGGTCCCCGGATTCCACAAGTACCCTATAGCTTCTTCATCGATCAAGTAAAAGACGGTGAAGTGGCCCGAGTCTATGTCTCACAAGATCAAATTCGTTATCAACTGAAGGCAGAGGCAGAGCAGCCCAGCCAGGTTTTATCGACCACGCCAATTTTTGATTTAGAACTCCCTAGAGTTTTAGAAGCGAATGGCGTGGAGTTTGCTGCTGCACCGCCACCGCGCAATGGTTGGTTAACCAACATTTTGGGTTGGGTGATTCCGCCGCTGATTTTCTTTGCTATCTGGCAATTCTTTATTGGTCGAGCAAGTGGCGGTGGTCAGGGTGTCCTCTCTATTGGCAAAAGTCGCGCTAAGGTTTACGTTGAAGGCGAGACAGGCAAGACTACCTTTGCTGATGTCGCTGGGGTAGAAGAGGCCAAGACCGAACTGGTCGAGATTGTAGATTTTCTGAAAAATCCTAAGCGTTATACCCAGATTGGGGCCCGAATTCCGAAGGGAGTTTTACTTGTGGGGCCACCAGGGACAGGTAAAACTCTTCTAGCAAAAGCAGTTGCTGGGGAAGCTGGAGTTCCATTCTTTAGCATTTCTGGTTCTGAATTTGTCGAATTATTTGTTGGTGTGGGTTCTTCTCGGGTGCGCGATCTATTTGAGCAAGCTAAGAAGCAAGCTCCCTGCATCATCTTTATTGATGAGTTGGATGCGATCGGCAAATCTCGTGCTTCGGGCGGCTTCTATGGTGGCAACGATGAGCGCGAACAAACGCTGAACCAATTGTTGACCGAGATGGATGGCTTTGCGGCAGGAGAGCAGACCGTGATCGTGCTGGCAGCGACTAACCGCCCTGAAACGCTTGATCCGGCATTGCTGCGTCCTGGACGTTTCGATCGCCAGGTATTGGTCGATCGTCCTGATTTAGCAGGTAGAGAAGCCATTTTGGGAATCCATGCCAAAGAGGTCAAACTTGGCCCAGATGTCAATTTAAAGCAAATTGCCACACGGACTCCAGGGTTTGCTGGTGCAGATTTAGCCAATCTTGTCAACGAAGCCGCTTTGCTGGCTGCCCGCAATGGTCGCGAAACCGTCGCCCAGGCAGACTTTGCCGAAGCGATCGAGCGAGTCGTCGCGGGTCTGGAAAAGAAAAGCCGTGTTCTCTCTGAAAAAGAGAAGAAAATCGTTGCTTATCACGAGGTGGGACACGCCCTGGTTGGGGCTGTCATGCCCGGTAGCAATAAGGTGGAAAAGATCTCGATCGTGCCCCGTGGCATGGCCGCTCTGGGCTACACCTTACAACTACCGACCGAAGATCGGTTTCTGTTAAGCGAAGAAGAATTGCGAGGACAGATCTCGACTATGTTGGGTGGGCGATCGGCTGAAGAAATTGTCTTTGGCAGCATCACCACGGGTGCATCCAACGACCTGCAACGAGCTACCGATTTAGCTGAACGGATGGTCACTACCTATGGCATGAGCAAGGTATTGGGGCCGCTGGCCTACCAGCAAGGACAGCAATCTTTCTTAGGCAATGAACCGATGAATCCACGTCGCATGGTCAGTCCCCAAACGGCTGAGGCGATCGACAAGGAAGTCAAAGACATTGTGGAAAAGGCGCATCAGCAAGCCCTGCACATTCTGCATCAGAATCGAGACTTGTTGGAAACGATCGCTACCAAACTGCTGGAAACAGAAGTAATCGAAGGCGAAGAGTTGTATAACTTATTAGGACAGGTCAAAACTGCGCCCGAAGCCGTAGCGGTTGGGTAAGTTACCAATGCCGATAGTGAGCGTGAGTTAAACTATTCATCGAATACTTCACCCCAGAGGACGTAGAGCCAAGGTCTTTGCGTCCTTTGTGTTGTTGTAGTTCAGCTTTGTGTTGTTGTAGTTCAGGAAATGCACTTTAATAAAGTATCGGGCTTCGACTCTGCTCAGCCCTGGTATGTAGTGGGTAGAGCGCAGTCAAAACCCGCAACATGGGATTCTTTTTCACGCAAGTTCCTTAAATGATGATCAAGCGCTACAGACTTCACTGAAGCCAGCGTTCTGGTCAACAAGTTATGGTATGATGATTGATTGTATCTATTTTGTTTGGAGTAAATTGACTTCTCATGGCACTGTTACAAGAACGCAAGCATCAGATTATTTCTGACTACCAAATTCATGAAACAGATACTGGATCTGCTGATGTCCAGGTAGCGATGTTGACTGAGCGAATTAATCGACTCAGTGCTCATTTGCGAGAGAATAAAAAAGACCATGCCTCCCGCCGGGGTTTGCTGAAGATGATTGGTCAGCGCAAGCGTCTCTTGGCTTACATCTCGAAGCAAGATCAAGACCGCTATCGGGGTTTGATTACCCGCTTAGGCATTCGGGGTTAATTTCTTAATTTTTATCTATGTCTCCATCCTCAGATACCTCTCCAGATCAAGCAGGTGAGCGCACTGCCTTGCCATTTGAACCAAAGAAGCGCAAATCCACTGAAAAAAAGACTCCACCCCCCGTTCCGGCCAAAGCGGCTCAGCGGCGATCGCAGCCCGCACTGGCCCAGCCAGAAGCAACCAAAGATGTCGCTGGTAAAACTGTTAAGCCTCCAGCACAGCCTGACCCAGACGCAACTGCCATCCCTGAAGTTGTCAGTCAGCGCATGGTACGCCGGATGTTGGTGTTTTGCGGCGTGCCTTCAGCACTGGGTATGTTGACGTTTCTTATGAGTTATTTTCTCGTCACTCGCCAACTGTTTGAGGTGCCGACCTCAGCCGTGGTACTGGTTAGTATGGGCTTTTTTGGTTTAGGTGTATTGGGTTTAAGTTATGGTGTCCTTTCTGCCTCCTGGGACGAAGAAACCCCAGGCAGCACTATAGGTTGGGCTGAGTTCACAACCAACTTTGGGCGTATGACTGAGGCCTGGCGATCGCCTAAAAATTAAATCTTGAAGATTGGATCATGCAGAGGATTGAGACATGATTGTTGTAATGAAAGTCGGGACTCCAGATACAGAAGTCGTTCGTCTAAGTCATGAGTTTGCCAGTTGGGGACTAACTCCCGAAAAGATCGTGGGCAAACATAAAACGGTCGTCGGATTGGTCGGAGACACCGCAGAACTCGATCCGCTGACCTTGCAAGAGCTAAGCCCCTGGATCGAACAAGTGTTACGGGTGGAAAAGCCCTTCAAGCGTACCAGTCGTGATTACCGTCATGGCGAAGCCAGTGAAGTGGTGGTTTCTACACCAGATGGGCCGGTGGTGTTCAGTGAACATGCACCAATTGTGGTTATAGCTGGGCCCTGTTCTGTTGAAAATGAATCCATGATTGTCGAGACGGCTCATCGGGTGAAAGCAGCCGGAGCTAAATTTCTGCGAGGCGGGGCTTATAAGCCCCGAACTTCTCCCTATGCTTTCCAGGGTCACGGTGAAAGTGCATTGGATTTATTAGCGGCTGCTCAGGAGAAAACAGGCCTGGGCATCATTACCGAAGTCATGGATGCCGCCGATCTTGACAAGATTGCAGAGGTCGCTGATGTCTTACAAATTGGGGCCCGCAATATGCAAAATTTTTCTCTGCTGAAGCGAGTGGGTGCTCAAGATAAGCCCGTGCTGCTGAAGCGAGGCATGTCAGCCACAATTGAAGAGTGGTTGATGGCCGCAGAATATATCCTGGCAGGTGGCAATCCCAATGTGATTCTCTGTGAGCGCGGCATTCGCACGTTCGATCGCCAGTATGCCCGGAATACATTGGATCTATCTGCAATTCCCGTATTGCGATCGCTGACTCACTTACCTATTATGATCGACCCCAGCCACGGTACAGGCCGCGTTGAATATGTTCCTGCTATGTCTTTAGCGGCGATCGCTGCTGGCACTGATTCATTAATGATTGAAGTTCATCCCAATCCCGCGAAAGCCCTCTCAGATGGCCCTCAATCTCTCACCCCTGATCGGTTCGACCGCTTGATGCAAGAGCTTGCTGTAATTGGCAAAGCAGTTGGTCGCTGGCAAGCCAGTCCGGTTCCAGTTTAAGACCAGTTTTCCCGGTTTCTATCTGTTCGATCGCCCTTTAAGCATCTACACCGTGACCAGGATTAGAGTGAGTGCATCTCACTTTTGCAATCTTCTAAAACCCAGTTTTGCGAGTGGCGCGGGCGCAGCCCGCGCCACTCGCAAAACTGGAATGCACTTGATTAGAGTTAGGATAGGAGATAAGGTATGGACGAAAATCCCAGCATTCTCTCTCATGTCTCGATTGGTACAAATAATTTTGAACAGGCGATCGCCTTTTACGACCGGGTGTTACCCACATTGGGGTGTCAGCGGGTGATGGAGCATCCTGGTGTCGTTGCCTATGGAAAAAAGTATCCAGAGTTTTGGGTAGGGATTCCCTTTAATGGTCAACCTGCCTCGGTCGGCAATGGCACACATATTGGCTTTATTGCTCTTAGCAAAGCCGCAGTAGATGCCTTTTACAAGGCAGCATTAGCGGCAGGTGGCATCGATGAAGGCGCACCTGGTTCCCGCCCCGACTATGGTGAACCCTATTATGGCTGCTTTGTCCGCGATCCAGATGGGCATAAAGTGGAAGCAGCTTACTGGGATGAGCAGCAGGAAATTCACGGGGCACATTAATCATTTCCTCGCTCCCCAGCAGGAATTTGGGAGCGAGTCCAGCCAAACTCCTGCTGACACCATTCTGGAAGACCAAACTTCACTCACTATGAGCGAATCGGTTGTACAGGAAGTCAAGGGCATCGTTCCGGAGCTTGTAATATTCCGGGTCTTCCATCATGCGATCGCGGTCTCTGGGTCGAGGGAAGGGAATCGTCATAATTTCGCCAATGTTAGCAGCCGGGCCATTGGTCATCATTATGAGGCGATCGGCTAAGAATAGCGCTTCATCAATGTCATGAGTAATCATCAACACCGTACAACGATATTCGTTCCAGATCTTGAGCAACTCTTCTTGCAGTTCCTCCTTGGTGATGGCATCCAATGCACCAAAGGGTTCATCCAGGATCAACACAGAAGGGCGAGTGGCTAAAGCGCGAGCGATCGCCACCCGTTGCTTCATGCCGCCCGAAAGCTGGGGAGGCTTCTTCTCAGCTGCGTCTGCCAATCCCACCAGCGCCAAGTGCTCTTTAACAATTGCCTTCTTCTCTGCTTCCGAACGATTGGGGTTGACTGAATCGACTGCCAGGTAGACGTTTTCATAGGCGCTAACCCAGGGAAGGAGAGAGTAGTTTTGGAACACAACCATGCGATCGGGACCGGGTTCAGTAATGGGCTGTCCTTTCAGTTTGACTTCACCGCTAGATGGTTGAGTGAAACCAGAAACCATATTCAATAGAGTCGATTTGCCGCAACCAGAATGACCAATAACACAGATAAATTCACCTTCATCGATTTTCAGATGAACATCTTTGAGAACGGTGTAAGACCCCTTAGGAGTGGGATAGACCTTCGAGACATTGCTCATCACCAGGAAAGGAACCTGATGTTGAATAGGGGAATCAACAATGGTTTGAGAGTGAGAACGAGGTAACACTTGTATTTTCCTTGAATTGTGTGCAGTGGAATTAATGGATAGAACTGGTAGCGCTTACGCTGCGATCGAAGGACGGGAATCGAGGGCGACTTCGGCAACGCTAAAGTCACGCTTGATGGTCAAACTGTTCAAGTAACCAATCGGGTCGTCCGCGTCGAATGGTTCTCCATCAAACAGTTGAACCGGACCACTACGGAACTTCACATCTAGCACGCCAATCTCACGCGCAGCGGTGCTAAACACGCTCACGCGGCACACCCGCTCCAAAATCTCGACCCAATTGCGCGGGAAAGGAATGGTAGACCAACGTGCCATCTGAGTCATCATCCACAGGTGTTCGGTACGGCTGGGACGGTTGACTCCCTTGCCAAAGAACAGATGGTGAGCATATTCCCGCATGGGGCGATCGAGGCTGCACACGTAGTCATTGGGATTGCCTAAATGAATATAATCAACACTGGTACTAATGTATTCACGACGAGCCAGGATTTGCCGGATTTCTTCCGCATGGGACTCATCGGCACAGTAGTGACACGCTTCCAGCAAGGCTTTTGTCAGAGCGATGTGCGTGTTGGGATAAGCATTAGCCCAGTCCTCACGGACACCAAGGACTTTACCAGGATGTCCCAACCAAATTTCCAGGTCGGTTGCGACGGTGAATCCCGCGCCCTCGATCGCCGCCCTGATATTCCACGGTTCACCGACGCAATAACCATCAATCGTCCCAGCTTTCAAGTCCGCAATCATCTGGGCGGGAGGAATGGTCTTAAGATTGACATCGAAATCAGGATCAACACCACCCGAAGCCAACCAGTACCGCAGCAACAGGTTATGCATAGAAGAGGGATGCACCATGCCTAACGTGTGGGACTGTCCATCGGACTCCAATAACATCCGCTTGAAGTCCGTTGCGTTATAAACCCCCTGCTCGTAAAACTTTTTATCCAGCGTGATGGCGTTGCCGTTGCGGGTCATAGTCAGGGAAGTCACTGTTGGCGTTGGAGTATCCTGATGTCCTCCTACAGTCAACCAGACGGGCATCCCAGCAGGCATTTGAGCCGCATCTAGATAGCCGCCAGCAATACCATCCACAATGCCGCGCCAACTGGTTTCACGCACCAAGCTGACTTCATCTAACCCATGCTTAGCGAAGAAACCCTTCTCGTGGGCAATCACCAGTGGAGCACAAGCAGTTAAAGGAACAAAGCCAATTTCCAGATTGACCTTCTCCAGACCATGACGGGCAATTACACCTGTCTTTTTCGCCCGCAGCTTCTTGATCCGCTTCTGCTGATTTAAAAAGTAAATGATCTCAGACCGCAAGCTGTAGTAGCTGGGATGATTGACCACCTCCATGCGCTTACGTGGGCGAGGGATGTCTACATCCAAAATGCCACCAATCTTAGACGCTGGGCCGTTGGTGAGCATGACGATGCGATCGCTCAATAACACGGCTTCATCTACATCATGCGTTACCATGACTGCCGTAACTTCATTTTCTTCGCAAATTCGCATCAATTGCTCTTGCAAGTTACCGCGAGTCAGGGCATCCAACGCACCAAATGGTTCATCCAACAGTAACAACTTGGGACGAATTGCTAATGCTCGAGCGATCGCCACCCGTTGCTTCATCCCACCAGAAAGCTGACCGGGCGGCTTATCGACCGCGTGTTGTAGTCCGACCATACGAATATGCTGGTCTACAACTTGATCGCGCTCGCCCTTAGGTAAATCGATCAACACTTCATCAACTGCCAGAGCAATGTTTTCGCGAACGGTAAGCCAGGGTAACAGAGAATAGTTTTGGAAGACAACCATGCGATCGGGCCCGGGTTCAGAAACTGGCTCACCTTCTAAAGTGACAACGCCATCAGTGGGTAAATCCAGTCCCGCAATCATGTTAAGCAGCGTTGACTTACCACAACCAGAGTGGCCAATCAGAGAAACGAATTCACCTTTCTTAATTTGTAAATCAATCCCTTTTAGAGCAACGTACTTACCGCCTCCAGAGAGCGGGAAAACCTTTTCAATTTGATCTACAGCGACGAATACAGACATAAGAAGATTTAGGGTAAAGGGTAGAGGAAGAATAGGGGAGGGGGAGATGAGGAG
>Ga0224723_1000496_pt1 | contig 26913 bp, 25 predicted proteins | sample Balambano_FR2_Me_FD_161647 | JGI IMG/M metagenome (GOLD analysis project Ga0224723, IMG submission 161647) | Freshwater sediment microbial communities from Lake Towuti, South Sulawesi, Indonesia - Balambano_FR2_MetaG | ecosystem: Environmental > Aquatic > Freshwater > Lake > Sediment | place... | reverse complement strand
GGCTGGGGGTTGGGGAGGGAGGAATCAGAAGCACAAGGGCAAAGATTAGGTTGGAATTGGAATAGAGAATTTACCTCCGCGCCATGCTCCACGCCCCCATTGCTAGGAATTGGTTGCCTGTGGGCAATTTTAGAGGAGGCACACATTACTATCCTGGCAGTCCATCCTGACTATCAGCGACAGGGGTTGGGGCAGGTTTTGCTTTGGGCACTGCTGCGCTCGGCCTGGCAACGGGGTTTGGAATGGGCAACTCTAGAAGTGCGGGCTTCTAATCGAGCGGCGATCGCCCTTTATCAAAAATTTGGGTTTAGTGAAGTGGGAAAACGGCGACGCTACTATCAAGACACAGGCGAAGACGCTCTAATACTTTGGCACAACGGACTACAGCAACCTGACTTCCAGCAAACTCTAAAGATTTGGCAAAGTCAAGCTGGGGATCGCCTGTGCCAATCCGGATGGGGTTTGCCCCTAGTCGATGAAAGCTTATATCAGCCCGAAAGGCCCCTTGACTTGGGGACAACTTCATGATGTGATTTCTCTTCGGGAAGTAAAATTAATACTCTTGTTAGGCAAAAATTCCTACACCAAGTAATCCGCTGGAGCTTCGGTAAGCTATACCGTTGACTGGTTGTTGCACAGATAGCAACCAGGCTGTTTCCCTATGCTAGAATCAGCAGTACCGGCACGCAGCAGGTGATGGAAAAACGCCATGTTTGAACGCTTCACAGAAAAAGCCATTAAGGTGATTATGCTTGCCCAGGAAGAAGCTCGTCGCCTGGGACATAACTTCGTGGGTACAGAGCAGATCCTCCTGGGTCTGATTGGAGAAGGGACCGGCGTCGCCGCCAAAGTGCTGAAATCAATGGGCGTTAATCTCAAAGACGCTCGAATTGAAGTCGAGAAAATCATCGGTCGAGGCTCTGGCTTCGTTGCCGTTGAGATCCCATTCACGCCGCGAGCCAAGCGCGTTCTAGAACTGTCGCTTGAAGAGGCTCGTCAACTGGGGCATAACTACATCGGAACCGAACACTTACTCTTGGGGCTAATCCGAGAGGGTGAAGGAGTTGCCGCCAGAGTTCTAGAAAACCTGGGGGTTGACCTCTCGAAAGTCCGCACCCAGGTGATTCGGATGCTGGGCGAAACCGCAGAGGTTTCCGCTGGCGGCAGTCAGGGTCGTACCAAAACTCCAACCCTGGACGAATTTGGGGCTAACCTGACCCAGATGGCCGCCGAGGGCAAGCTTGACCCCGTTGTGGGTCGTCAGAAGGAAATTGAGCGAGTTATTCAAATTCTCGGTCGCCGTACCAAGAACAACCCGGTTCTCATCGGCGAGCCTGGGGTGGGTAAGACGGCGATCGCTGAAGGACTGGCTCAGCGCATTTCTAACAATGATGTCCCCGACATTTTGGAAGAAAAGCGCGTCGTTACGCTTGATATTGGTCTGCTGGTCGCTGGCACCAAGTATCGAGGTGAGTTTGAAGAGCGCCTGAAGAAGATTATGGATGAGATTCGTCAAGCTGGGAACGTCATCCTGGTCATTGACGAGGTTCACACGTTAATTGGTGCAGGTGCGGCTGAAGGGGCGATTGACGCTGCTAATATCCTCAAGCCAGCTTTGGCAAGAGGTGAACTCCAGTGCATTGGTGCAACTACCCTGGATGAATACCGCAAGCACATTGAGCGAGATGCCGCTCTGGAGCGCCGCTTCCAACCCGTCATGGTAGGTGAACCGACGGTACCTGAGACGATCGAAATCCTGCATGGTCTGCGGGAGCGCTATGAGCAGCATCACAAGCTGAAAATCTCAGACGCGGCCCTTGAAGCCGCCGCAAAGCTCTCCGATCGCTACATCTCAGACCGCTATCTGCCAGACAAAGCAATCGACCTGGTTGACGAGGCTGGCTCTCGCGTTCGCTTGATCAATTCTCAGCTTCCTCCTGCCGCTAAGGAACTAGATAAGGAACTGCGTCAAGTCCTCAAAGACAAAGACGATGCAGTTCGTTCTCAAGATTTTGATCGGGCTGGAGAACTGCGCGATCGCGAGATGGAAATTAAGGCTGAGATTCGGGCGATCGCCCAGAGCAAGAAAACCTCAGAATCTGCTGATGGTGAAGATACTTCCCCCATCGTGGACGAAGAGGATATTGCTCAAATTGTTGCCTCTTGGACGGGCGTTCCAGTCAATAAGCTGACCGAATCTGAGTCTGAGAAGCTGCTGCATATGGAAGACACCCTGCACCAGCGCCTTGTCGGTCAGGAAGAAGCCGTAAGAGCAATTTCTCGGGCAATTCGTCGCGCCCGGGTGGGTTTGAAGAATCCAAACCGGCCCATTGCTAGTTTCATCTTCTCTGGACCGACCGGAGTAGGTAAGACAGAACTGGCTAAGTCTCTGGCTTCTTATTTCTTTGGTTCAGAAGATGCAATGATTCGCCTGGATATGTCCGAGTTCATGGAGCGCCATACTGTTTCCAAGCTGATCGGCTCACCTCCTGGCTATGTTGGCTACAACGAAGGTGGACAGCTTACCGAAGCAGTACGCCGCCGCCCTTACACGGTTGTACTGTTCGACGAAATTGAAAAAGCGCACCCAGACGTGTTTAATATGCTGCTGCAAATTTTGGAAGATGGTCGCCTGACCGATGCCAAAGGACGCACAGTGGACTTTAAAAACACGCTGCTGATCATGACCTCTAATATCGGTTCTAAGGTGATTGAGAAAGGCGGACAGAGTTTGGGCTTCGATGTTTCTTCCGAGAATCAGGCAGATGCTCAGTACACTCGAATCCGCTCTCTGGTCAACGAAGAACTGAAGCAGTACTTCCGTCCAGAATTCCTTAACCGTCTCGACGAAATCATCGTCTTCCGTCAACTCTCGAAGGACGAGGTGAAGGAAATCTCCGACATTCTGCTGAAGGAAGTCTTTGGTCGCTTAGCTGAGCAGGGTATTACTCTGGAGGTTACAGAGCGATTCAAGGATCGCCTAGTCGAGGAGGGCTACAATCCTTCCTACGGTGCGCGTCCTTTGCGTCGAGCAATCATGCGCCTGTTAGAGGATAGTTTGGCTGAGGAAATTCTCTCTGGACGTGTTAAGGAAGGTGACACCGCCATCGTTGATGTGAATGATGATGGTCAGGTGCAGGTGCTTCAAGGCGAAAAGCGAGAGTTGCTGCCTCAGGCTGTAGATTAATTAACGGCAGTAAGCTCTAGAACTGATTAAAAATTGTGGCGGTGTGGGTAAGACCTGCGCCGCCACTTTGTATAGCGGTAGGAATGAGGGATGAGGGACGAGGAATGAGACCGAACTGATGCAAGTTAGGGCCAAGTCGAACTGATGTTAAGCAGAAGGATTGCTGTCCCCAATAAACCTTAAAATTGTTGCATCTAATTACTTGACGTTGCCCTTATCCTTGTGTAGGAGGAACCATGACTGAGCGCCCTATTATTCTTGGCATTGTTGGCGACAGTGCAGCTGGTAAAACAACTTTAACAAAGGGCATTGCTCAAGTCTTAGGAGAAGAAGATGTTACGGTGATTTGCACGGATGACTATCATCGCTACGATCGCCAACAAAGAGCCGAGATGGGGATTTCAGCTTTGCATCCAGAGTGCAACTATCTCGACATTATTCAACAACATTTGGGACTGCTTCGTACCGGGCAGGCAATTCTTAAACCAATTTATAACCATAAGACGGGAACTTTTGACCCCCCTGTTTACGTTAAACCCAGTAAGTATGTGATTGTTGAAGGGCTGTTGGGCTACTCTACTCGTGGAATGCGAGACAGCTACGATGTCAAGGTTTACTTGGCTCCACCTGAACCACTGCGGGCTACCTGGAAAATTAAGCGAGATACTGCCAAGCGAGGCTACACCAGTGAACAGGTTTTAGAGCAACTGCAAAAACGAGAATCAGATTCGGAGGCGTTTATCCGTCCTCAGCGTCAGTGGGCAGATGTTGTAGTTAGCTTTTATCCCTCTAGTGAAGAAGCAAAGAACGATCTGTTACTGAATGTGCGTTTGGTGCTGCGGCCAACAATTCCACACCCCGATTTAGTTCATGTTTTGAAGCCCGATGGCAATCATTTGGGAGCAGCCATTCGTCTGGAGTTGGGTCGGGATATGGGTAAACCTGTAGACGTTTTAGAAATTGATGGTCACGCAACGGATGAGCAGGTTAGGGAGCTAGAGCGAATTCTTTGCAATGAGGTTCCTTATTTGGGGCAGTTTTGTAGCTTGAATGGAAATCAAGCGATTGGTAAAGTCGTTGGCACAACGGGTGAGATTTTGCAAAGCCATCCTCTGGCGCTAACGCAGCTTTTGATTACTTACCATATGCTCAAAGCTGCTAGGTTGTAGAGACGTGTTTGGATTATGGATTAAATAAAACCTGATATTTTTTGGAAGTGCCGCGCGGAGCGTCACACTTCCAAAAAATATCGCAGGTTAATTAATTCGCGCTCCTTGAGTTTGAAGGCAATTGCTTGATTGTTATGGATTCAATTCATCGGGTTTGGGTCAGTACGATTGGAGTTGCTTTGGGATGCTTGGTTTCTAGCTGTACGACGGTGGCAACTAGTCAATATGAAGCAACCGCTTTGACGGCTTATACCTGGCGGGTTGAATATACAACTGATCCGGGCGATCGCCGCCGCACTCGCATCGAAGAGTTTGCTGCTACCTCATTGCTCAATCAAAACGGTGAACGACCCGATGGCGCTGTAACCGGGCCAGACGATCGGGGATTATGGTGGGCTGAGTTACCGCCACGACCGACGGTGGAGGAAATGGAGGAGAGGAAGCGATCGCTAGAGCAAATTGGCACTCCAGAACTGCTCAAAACCGTAGAGTACTCATTTACCTACACGGCTGAAGGGCAAACTCGAACGCTACCAACAGATCACTCTGTTTATCGCAAAGCAGCTAGGGCCTATCAGGATGGGCGATCGCTGGAAGTGCTACTAGGTGTGGGTGATGCAACTATTGAAGATGTAAATCTTCAATAGTTGCATCACCCAGATCTGTGACTTCTCAAAGAAGTCGCAGATCTTTGGCTCGTTCCCAAGCCTCATCCTGGGAATCAGGAAAGAGGCAGAGCCTCTAGACAGCATCCCCAGGTTCCACCTGGAGACGAGAAAACAAGGGGCCTAAGCCCCTTTTCAGGAAGTGAGTGTGGCAGCCCTGAGAAACTTAACGCTTAACCGGAACGCCTTGATTTACATGAGCTTCCTCGTGGGTAGCGGGGAGGCGATCGCCATTTTGAGCATTAAACCAGTGAATGGACTCCAGCGGCAGTGCCAGAGTAACGTCCTCGTTATTCCAGCGCTGATCTGCCGAAAGCAGTGCCCGAACGGTGACATTATCTGTTCCTCTCACCCGCACACTAAGCAGGTAGCTCATACCCAGGTTCTCAACCAGGAAGACCTGACCCTGGATGGTTTGCCGCTCATCGGGGTGAGCTAGCCGAACGTGTTCAGGACGAATGCCCAAGACGATTTCGGGTGGCGGCGCAAACCCGCTAGGAATCGGAATTTGGTAGTCACCGAGAATGGCATTGTTACCCTCACAAGGTAGCGTCAGCAGATTCATTTGGGGGCTGCCGATAAACCCAGCTACAAATTGGTTAGCGGGTCTGTTGTAGATTTCGTGCGGTGCATCTAACTGCTGCAAATAACCATTGTTGAGGACGGCTACTTTTGTGGAAAGGGTCATTGCTTCGGTCTGGTCGTGGGTGACGTAAACTACAGGTGTGCTTTGGGCATCAAAGATTTGCTTTAGCTCTGCCCGCACCTGTTCTCGCAGCAGCGCATCCAGGTTACTCAGCGGCTCGTCTAGCAGAAATACATCAGGGCGACGCACCAGTGCCCGTGCCAGGGCAACCCGCTGCCGCTGTCCACCCGACAGTTTAGCGGGTTTGCGATCCATCAGTTCCTCTAGTCCCAGAATATCACCCGTTTCAGCAACCCGCTGCCGAATTTCATTGGAGGGAACCTTTTGCAGCTTCAAGCCTGACGCAATGTTGTCATGCACCGTCATGTGTGGATAAAGTGCATAGCTTTGGAACACCATTGCAATATTGCGATCGCCCGGTGCTTTGTTATTAACATTGCGATCGCCAATTCTCACTTCACCCTTAGTGGGCTGCTCCAATCCGGCAATCATTCGCAGTGTTGTAGACTTACCGCATCCCGAAGGCCCCACAAAAGTGAGAAACTCCCCGTCCTCTACCGACAAACTCAAATCCTTGACGGGAACAATCTTCGGGCTGTATGTCTTGTTTAGATGTCTTAATTCAAGTTTAGCCATGACTTTCAAATAGAGATAGCAGTTGACAATGTTGAAATTACAGGATGTAAGATTCTAGGCTTGAAGCATCAGCTATAAACAACTCACCAGCCCCTAGTCCCTAGCTCCTAGCCCCTACTCCTCACCCTTTCACCGCACCAGACGTTAATCCCTGAACGATCTTGCGCTGGAAGAACAGTACTAAAAGAATGAGTGGCAGTGTGCCCACAATAGTGGCGGCCGCTAATGGCCCAAACGGCACATCAAACAACGTCGTACCGCCCAACTGAGCCGCCGCAACGGGAATGGTTTTCAAGTTTTCGCGGGTCATGAAAGTGAGTGCAAAAATATACTCATTCCAGGCAAAAATGAACGCTAGAATTCCCGTTGTCACCAGTGCAGGAAGCGTCATGGGTAGGACGATTTGAGTTAACATTTGCACCGTGTTATAGCCATCTACCTTAGCAGAGTCTTCCAGATCACGGGGCAACTGTTGAAAGAAACTTCGCATCACCAGAATGGTCAAAGGTAAGTTGATTGCCGTGTAGGGAATGATCAGCGCTAGATAATTGTTCGCAAGTCCTGTCACCCGCACGATTTCCAGCAATCCTAGAAACAGCAAAATGTAAGGAAACAGTGTGACAATTAACACTGCCGCTAGCATGATTTGCTCTCCGGGTAGCCGCAGTCGCGCCAGCGCATAGGCCGCAGGCGAACCGATTGCTAAACACAAAAGAGTAGAGGTAATCGCCACAAAGGCACTATTGAAAATGTAAGCACCGAACTGTTCCCGTGTGAATAGCTCAATGTAGTGCCGCAAAGTGTACTGATCGGGAGCCGGGAAGTAGACTACAGGCAGTTGAGTAATCGCCTCGTTTGTTTTGATTGAGGTCAGCAATTGCCACATGACTGGCCCCAAGCTAAACAGAACAACCGCAATAATGGCAACCCAGAGCAGCACTTTTTTCAGCGGGAAACTCTGCGCTCCGGGTGTAGCATGACCCGCAGGCGGAGTTTGGCGAGCAGTATCTTGGGCTGTAGTGGTCATGGGTTACTGAACTCCTGTTGCGTTACGAACTTTAGACAAGAAGAAAGTAGATAGTGCCACCACCGCAACCAGCACCAGGAATGTGACAACTACTAGTGCTGCCCCATAGCCAAAGTCCAGGTAGTTCATCACGGTTGCATAGATGTAAAGGGAAACCATCTCGGTTGCGCCGCCGGGACCACCGCCCGTCATCACCTGCGGCAAGTCGAAAATACCAAAGGCCTGAGCAAAGCGAAACAGGCTGGCAATCAAAATTTGCGGCATCAGCAGCGGCAGCGTAATTTGGCGGAAGCTTTGCCAGGGCGTTGCCCCATCGATTGCGTGAGCTTCATACAGGTCTTGGGGAATCGACTGCAAGCCTGCCAGGAGCAAAATGCTGACGAAAGAAGTGGTTTTCCAAACGTCTGCCGCAATCACACAAATCATTGCCCAGGTAGGGCTACCTAGCCAGTTCACGGGATTATCTAAAATGTGGAACCAGTTCACTAGCATGTCGTTCCACACGCCGTACTGGTCGTTAAAGATCCAGCGCCACGCTAGTGCAATAATGGCGGTTGGCAGTGCCCAGGGCAGAATGGCGATCGTTCTCACAATGCCTCTGCCGCGAAACGCCTGATCTAGGATTAGGGCAAATGCCATTCCCAGAATCAATTCCAGAATTAGAGAGGCAACTGTAAAGATAGTTGAATTCCAAATGCTGAGCCAAAATCGCCCGTCTAGAACCATTCGCACATAGTTATCAACCCCAGCGAAGACTGGTTCTAAACCGGTACTCAGGTTCTCCGTGAAGAAGCTGAGTACGAAGGCACGTCCAATCGGATAGGCGTAGATCGCCAGCAGAATCAGGGCAGCGGGTGCAATGAGTAACCAACCTGTGCGCCTTTCTCTAGCGCGAAGTGCGTCTGTTGTGGTCGTCATTCGATCGCCTCCCTAAGCGTCATTGTTAGAGTATCTGCCGAGCAATCTGCGCGTTTCGCCTGCTGCTCGTTCCATTGCCCGCTCTGGGGAAATTTGTCCAGAAATTGCCGAACTCAGATAGCGCTGAAGAATATCCGATACCTGCGTATACTGCGGTACGGGTGGGCGCAACACCGCCTGCTGCGCGATTTCGAGCAACTGTGGATAGTGGCTGTAGCGATCTACAACTTCAGGGTCAGTAAATAGGTTGACGCGACTGGGCACATAGCCGTACTCCATCACAAACAGCTTTTGAGCTTCCTCACCCGTCATGAATTCAATCACTCTCCAGGCTTCTTCTGGATGGGGAGAAGTTGCAGAAATGCCAAATCCCCATCCGCCTAAGCAGGCACCGCCTTCACCTTGAGCGCTGGAAACCATTGGCTTAATGCCGACATTTCCATTAATAGGAGAACCTTCCTGGTTTACTTCGGGGAAAGCATAGGGCCAATTTCGCATGAAAGCAGAATTGCCATTTTGGAATACGCGGAGTGTTTCAACCTCTTGATAGTTGGTTACACCGGGGGGTGAAACGCGCTCTGTCACGGTATTGCGTAAGAACTCGGCAGCGGCGATCGCTTCAGGTTGGTCAAGCCCCACTTCTTGCGTTTCAGGATCAACCCAAAAGCCACCAAACCCAGCTAACACTTCAACAAAATCTGCCGATAGTCCTTCATATTGCGCTCCCTGCCAAACATAGCCCCAGTCCACGTCACCTTCTTTGAGCTGTTGAGAAACTTCAATCAATTCCTCAAAGGTGTCTGGTGGTTCCAAACCCGCTCCTTCTAGTAAGTCGGTGCGGTAGTAAAGTACGCCCACGTCCGAGCGCATTGGCACTCGATAGAGTTCACCTTCATAGCGGCTACCTTCAATATCAGCCGGGAGGAAAGCCGATAGCTCTTCCTCAGAAATCTGGTCGGACAGCGGCAGGAGCCAATTTGCCGCAGCAAATTTAGGAATCCAGGTAATATCAGCCAGCACCAGGTCATAGGGCGAGTCACCCAGCAAAAATGATGAGGTGTACAATCCTTCAACTGCGTCAGAGGCATTGGGAGCCGGAGCAATTTGAATCCGAATATCTGGATTTTCTGACTCAAACTGCTCAACCAGCGGCTGAAACTGTTCTGCCTCCAGGGCACTCACCAGAAAACTAATGGTAACGGGCTGCTGGCTCAACACCACAATCCCGTAAAAAATTACGCCCAAAAAAGCGGCGATTGCCATCCCCCATAGTCGCAGACGACGGGACGGCAGCTTTTGCAGAAAATGTGTTTGCAGAAAGTGTTTGAGTCTGCGAATCTGCTGATTAACATTCATGTCTGTTAAGGCAATTCATAAATTGTCAAGCGAGGATATAAGGTCAGCGAGTTGATCAAACTCCCAGCTTCGGGGCAACCAGTCAGACAAAAAATTGCCTTTTTAAGCAAAAGAAACAGATAAAACAGATAAAAGAACGATAACTTTGGTGGGATCGCACTTGAATTGATTCAAACTGCGGTTATTAATAGAAATTGGGGCTGCCTGCGCTGCAAGCTTCCCACGGCTTTCACCCCTGCTTTTCAGGGCAATTTTTTGTCTGTTTCTTGTGTAACACTTTAACTCATGGGACATCCCTATCTGCCGATATATTTTAATTTAGTTGTTTAGAAAAGTTAACATTATTAAATAGATTTGGCGGTTAACAATTCAATCTATTGCTTGACAAATGTGTCGCAATTTGGTGGATAAAAAGAAGTATTTATACTCGTTGGATGCACTCAATACAGTTCAATTTAACGATTCATTATTGACGATGATTAGGAACTGTAAGCGTTTCTTTGCCTGTTTCACTAACGCGACGAAGCTTGATGTGGCTACCCCGCTGACTATAAACTTGAAAACCAAACTGCTGCAAAATTGCAACAACTTCAGTGCCAGATAAGCGTTTAAGCCTGAGCATAAGTAGGTTGTAACTCAAATGTCACTAGAACTGAGGGATGAGCAACTAAACCAAACTCGGCTAGATCTTCTCCTTCTAAATGTAAAGAAATTGCCTCTTGCAGATTTTTGACGACCTCATCTAGAGTTTCACCTTGAGTCACGACGGAGATCTCGAAACATTCGGCTACATAGCCACTTTGTTCTCCAGGTCGAATAAAAGATTTGATGGTTTGTTGAAGTTGCATTGTGATACTCCTTAAGAATGTAGAAGTCTATTCCACTATCTGCTCCTGCGATTACAACCACATTCTAAATTACACTTTCTACAAAACCCCATTCCCTACAAACGCTACTTTAAGTTTCTCGCGGTGCGATCGCCCCTCAAACGTAGGATAGGCAAAGCAAAGCGTACCCATCAACCCCACTCTTCTCAAGAGAACAGAGTGGCGCGAGCGATCGCCCTAATTTAACGACTCATTGCGGTTGTAATGTTACTGCAAACCTCAACCCAGGCAGTGTCGCGTTTTGCTGCGGTGATTTGTTTTAGAGGGCGATCGGTTGGATAAACTGCCTGATATTTTTCAATTGCGGTTGCTTTGTAGTTGCTTGCCTGGAGCGGCACCCAGAGAATATGTACCCCTTCTGTTTTGGCTGCGTCTAACAGGACGGGCAGTTCGTTTTGATTGATGAACTTTGACGATAAAAAGGTGGGACTGACGAGCAAGACTGCAACTTTTGCTGCTGCTAACGCTTTTTCAATTTCATCTCGCCAAATTGCACCTGGACGAATTTGGGTATCTTCCCAAATCTTCAAGTTCTGTCCTCGAACTAGCGGTTCCAGATGAGTTTTCAAGTCATCAAACCACTTTTTATCTTTGTGACTGTAACTAATAAGAACTAGATCTCTCGTTGTAGTTTCCGTCATAGAAGATTGCCTTGCTTGACGATTGAGTGACTTTTCTCGCGCTTGCTCTAGTTCTCGTTGGAGAGATTCTGCGGGGGTGGGTGGACGGTCTGGTCGGAGATGATACTTTTCCTCGGTTTCAATTTCTTGGGACAAAACATCATCAATTAGTCGGCGAACGTCTACCATTTGCCGACTTTTTTGACATTGGATGAGGTATTCCCGGTCGTCTAAAAACTCACGGAGCGTTTCTAGAGGGTAGGAATAGGGTGTTTGGCTGTTCCGGCATTTCTTCTCACAGTTACAGGGAACCAGGGTGTCATACTGCAAGCGTTCGTAGGATTGGTGAATTTTGGTGAGTTCGTGGGTGACGACTGCCAGCAGTTCTTTTTTGCGGCTTCCGGTGACGCGAACTCTGATTTCTCGCTGGTTGTAGTGCTCAATTACTTCGGCGCGGGTCTGGTCTTTGTGCAACACCACACCGTTTTTCCAGACTAGCTGCGGCTCAATCCAGGGATGCATCTCGATAATCAGGTGGGTGACGAACTCTTACCTACAGTTGCTTGTTGAAGGGGTCGGAGTAATCGCAAACTCGAACAGTTTGCAAGGCATCGGCTATTATATGAGATGTTGCTAGTGCAGGGGCGCAGTTTCTCTGCCAGAGACAGATATCTCGAAAGAACTGATAATGTTAACTCGGTTAAAAGTTTCTGGCTTTAAAAATCTTGTCGATGTAGATGTCCGTTTTGGAGCATTTACCTGTATTGCTGGAGCAAATGGTGTTGGTAAATCTAACCTTTTCGATGCCATTAGATTTTTAAGTGCATTAGCGAATTTACCTTTGATTGAAGCTGCTTTATCTGTTCGAGATGAAGAGGGAAAAACAGGAGATGTGCGAAGTCTATTTCATCGTGTAGGTGATACTTATGCTGATGAAATGTCTTTTGAAGCAGAAATGATTGTGCCAGCCGAAGGAGAGGATGATCTCGGACAACAAGCAAAGGCAAGTATTACTTTTTTACGTTACTCCATTCAGCTTGCTTATCGTGCCGACAACAGTCTTCGGTCATTGGGAGCCTTAGAAATTCTTAAAGAAGAATTAGTTCACATCAATCGTGGAGATGCAGCGAAACATTTATTGTTTCCTAACAAATCTGCTACTTGGCGGAAAACAGCAGTAATAGGTGAACGAAGAGTGCCCTACTTCATCTCCACAGAAGGTGAAGGGGCTAGTAGAGCTATTAAACTTCATCAAGATGGTGGAAGTAGCGGTAGACCTTTAGCTCGATTAGCGACTAACCTTCCTCGCACAGTTTTATCTGTCACTAACGCCGCTGAAAGTCCAACCGCCTTAATGGCTCGGAGGGAAATGCAATCTTGGCGGTTGCTTCAGCTAGAACCCTCCTCGTTGAGACAATCTGACGAGTTCACTGCTCCCACTAAATTAGAAACCGATGGTTCTCATTTAGCTGCAACTCTCTACCATCTCGCAAGACTAAAAAGAGGCGAAAGTGAACAGCCTGATGATGTAGACAACCCAACGTATTATGAGATTGCAAACCGTTTAGCAACTTTAATTGATGACGTGGATAAGGTGTGGGTTGACCGCGACAATCGACGCGAACTTCTTACCCTAATGGTGACTAGTCGCGACGGAACATCACATCCAGCCAAAGCGCTGTCAGACGGAACTATACGATTCCTGGCATTGGCAGTACTTGCACTAGATCCAGAAGCTCAAGGTCTTCTATGCCTTGAGGAACCGGAGAATGGAATTCATCCAGAGCGAATTCCAAAAATTCTTCAACTTCTTCAAGATATTGCCACTGACACAAATGAGCCTATTGGATTGGATAATCCCTTACGTCAGGTAATTATTAACACCCATTCACCAGCGGTTGTTATGCAAGTACCTGAAGATAGTCTTCTAGTGGCTGAATTGAGAGAAACAGTACTCTCAGGTCAGAGGTTTAAGCGAGTCTGTTTTGGATATTTACCTGATACTTGGCGACAACTTAAAGATTCAAACTCCAATAGCACAAGCATTATTTCAAAAGGTAAGCTTCTTGCATATCTCAATCCAGTTCCCAACCAAGATTTTGAGTTTGACAACAACGGAGACGATACGAACTATCAAAAAACAAGGCTTGCAAGATCTAGGAAGCGTCGAGTCGTGGATAGAGAAGATCTTCAACTTCTACTTCCAGGTTTTTCTGGTAAATGAGCAGACATGACAGAAATCAGTTATACTTTGCTCTCTGATGGTAGTTCAGATCGGGCACTTATTCCTATCCTTAATTGGTTATTACAGAATCATCTCAGTGATTGTGCAATTCAACCTCAATGGGCAGATCTTCGTCGCTTGGATAAATCACTAAGAAATACATTAGAAAAGCGAATTAAGTTGAGCCTGGATCTGTATCCATGTAAACTTTTATTCATTCATCGTGATGCAGAAAGAGAGACTCACGAGACTCGTATCAATGAGATCCGTACAGCCGTTAGTCAAATTGCTTCTTCTATTTCTATCCCAACAGTTTGTGTTGTGCCAGTTCGTATGACAGAAGCATGGCTATTGTTTGATGATGCTGCCTTACGTAAAGCAGCATCAAACCCAAATGGAAGCATTGCATTGCAAATTCCAGACATTAGAAGACTTGAGCATGAATCTGATCCCAAAAACATTCTTCATGGTATTCTTCGTCAAGCTAGTGGTCTTTCGTCAAGACGGCTCAAGAGTTTCTCAGTAAGTGATTGCACCCATAGAGTTTCAGAACTCATTAATGACTTTAGCCCATTACGAATTCTTCCTGCGTTTGCAGCATTGGAAGTTGAACTGAGCGATGTTCTCAATCGTCATCCAATACTGTAGCCACAAATCCGACTACTGCTGCTGACTTTCCCTAACTTTTTCATACCGACAAATCTCAACGGCAGCCCTAACTTAAACATATAGCGCAAGGAGAACACGGTAGAGATTTTTACTCGTTGCCAAGCTCCAGCTTGGCAATGCATGGGAAGAAGCTCCAGCTTCTTCACGATCGCTCTGTCTACTTGGGCGTTGTTGAATAGAGATATGAATCTTTGAGATAGCATAGCTCTGGCAGCCCCCTAAATCCCCCATTCTGGGGGACTTTGAGGTTCGGAAGCCCCCCAGAATGGGAGGTTTGGGGGGCGAATTCATACCGCGATTCAGCAACGTCGTCTACTTGCTCCTGCAATCTGGAAGCTGGAGCTTCTAGTGCGCCGTTACCAAGCTGGAGCTTGGTAACGAGGCTCAAGCTCAGTAACGAGACTCATACATCCCCAAAGGAGAACAGTCCCATGCAGTTTTCTCGCCATTTCAACCTGTTTCAATCGATTCTTGCTCAAGGCTTTGAGGTTGGTTCAACCGCAGCTAATGAAGCAGCTTTGGGCGATCGCCTCACTTATCGAGGCATTTCCTACCGTCGCCCTACAACCTCTGAAAATGTATCATCTGCAACCAGTGGAACCTATCGCGGTAGCACCTGGCGTTCTCAGTCCCAATCCTGGGTTCCAGATACAACAATGGTTTTGCATTATCGCGGCTGTTGCTATCTTAAGCAGGCTTAATTGGGTTTGCTTGTGGAGGGCGATCGCAGTTCAGGTACAGCTTAAAGGAGCGATCATTTCTGCCTTTGGGAAGCGATCGTTCCTTAAATGCCTCAGGAGCGAATGTTATATTCCTCATTCCATTCCTCAGGCGTGAAACTAATCAGGTTGTTTTTTGTTTCAACGTTTTGAATAGCGGTCATCAGACGATGACGATTGGCTTCAGTAGATAGCAAATATTCTGTTTCGTCCTGCAAAGTAGATTGGCTACTGTCTGTCTCGGTGGCATCTTGTTCGACTAGAACAATCACTTCAACAACAGTTCCTTCTGTCAACTCAGAGGTTTGAATCTCGATTTTGCCATCCTTGCCGACAACTGCCTGCTGTTTGATACCATTCAACATTGGTTAAACCCCCGTGCTGCCATATCTCACATTAACCTCACTGTAGCTTAGAGCAAGATGACGTAAGGGAAGGATGTTCCCTTAAATAAAGTCGAGAATTACGTGACATGAATCGCCTCTTGCTCTACGGATGCCCGAATTTGAGGCTTGAGTGACTTCCAACTGACTAAATCTACTTTTCTTCCTAGTTGATCTTCCAGATAAAATTTCACATCCATGTAGCGATCGAAGGTGATAGGAGGTTCAAACTCAACCAGAATATCTACATCGCTGGTAGGTGTTGCTTCATCTCGCGCTACAGAACCAAACAATGCAAGCGATCGCACCCCTAATTTCTTTAGCGTCATCTGATGTTGCTTTAGAGTTGAAAGAACACTGTCACGCTGCATATTGAGTATTTCAGTTGGGTTAGGAGTACTGTCATTCTGCCATGATTGTCCTCTAAAAGGGTGTAACATTCGGGCGAGGATTTTGGGTTTATTGCGGGATCTATCCGTCGAATGCTACGCCCCTACGCTTGTTAGGCAAAAATTAGATTTCCAAATTTCTTAACTGAGCTACGCCACAGCTAGAAGCGATCGCACTGGATTTCTCAAAATTTCTCCTAGCTGAGATACGCTGCGGCTAAACGCGATCGCTGCTTACAAAACCTTACCTTGAACCTCGCAAAACCTTGTTTTGAACTTGTCAACTTTGTTTTGAAATCGTGAACCTTGTTTTGAACTGGCAAAACTTAATTTTGAACTGACAAAACCTTGTTTTGAACTAGCAAAGCCTTGTTTTGAATTTAAAAAGCAGGCTTTAAATTCATAGATTTATTTTTGTTTACAATTTTCAGCAAAAATACTTGGGTGAAGGGCGATCGCGACCGCTGCTAGCAAAACAATTCCATCAACACCTTGATGAGGAGACACAATCCCAGTTTGCTCTCACGTTAAGGTCGTTTTTTCCAGACCCACCTGGTGCAAGATCTCAGGTAAGCCTCACTAGTATGGCGATCGCCTGGTTTTGCGCTCTGCTTGCATAAGTCCTGACTGTAGGTCCCCAACCTCTAGTGGTGTGTCAACTTTTAGTTTCAGGGTAAATCTCAATGGGATTTACCCTGAAACTAAACTGCGACGCTGCACTAGTTACTCAGCTTTTTTCCGCCGAGACATACCAAAAGCCGCCAGTGACAGGACGATTCCTGCTACTGTCCCAGGTTCTGGCACCGACTCAGCATCGGGTTCAGAAGTTTCGGGGCGATCGCCCTTAAACAAGTGCAGGTTTGACTGACCGTTACCCGAAAGGGAACCTGCAATCAGGTTGCCGTTGATGTGACCGTTATTAAATTTCACATCGGCGTTAGGAGCCAGGATGCTGCCCATGATGCTGATGCTGTTCAAGTCGAGTGACTTTGCTTCAGAGAAGTTAAACAAAACATTTTGGGCTTTGCCTCGGCACTGCATTTGAGTGCTGTTGCAGTTTTCACCATTGAAGAAGAAGTTGAACCCTGACATAGAGGCAACTTCACCAGTGACGTTGATCAAAACGGTAGCGTCTTCAGGAGCGGTGATGTCAAAATACTTGGTGTTTGACAATTCAGCAGCAGAGATATTGAAAATGTTTAGCTTAGAGTCAAAGCCTTGCATTTTTGCCAGTATGCTATTGCCATATTGCTCAAAAGCTGTTTTGGTTGTGTTTCCAGTGATGGTGGTGAAACGGTTGCCCCATTCTTCTCTCACTTCCTTTGTGGTGGTGACAGCTTGAGCCTGAGCGTGGAGAGAGGCTGATAGGGTACGGAGGTGCTGTCCGGCAGCGGCGAAGTTAATGGGTTTACCCTGAGTGATGTTGCCCTGCCGAATCACCTGATGGTTTGTATCTAAGATTTCAAAGCCGACGTTGGAAGCGAACGCCTGATTTCCTCCAAAGGCAGCATCTCCATATACTTTGCCATTATTGAGGGTTGCATCTCCCCCAACAACTAGCACGTCTCCGTTGCCCTCACCTCGCAGCAGCATTCCAACGGCAAAGCCATCCGTAAAGCTAGCATTACCGCCAACGGCTAGTTTCCCTTCGGTATCTGTACCTGTTTGGTTAAAGTCTCCTAATACAAAAACATTGTATTCTGCGGCGGGGCCCAGGCTAACTGCGCCTGCCTGCGTCGCATAACCAATGCCAAAAGCAACAACGGGGAGCGTTGCTGCTAATTGCCCAAAGCGAACAAGCGAATGACTCATAGTTGAGAGTTCCAATAAGTGGTGCAACTTCTGTAACTCTCATCGGACAGTGGGTGAACATTCCAGAGAAGCTGTATCAAAGCTTACTGTCTCTTTACCAGAGGACTGGCTTTGTTAGCTGAAGAACAAATTTTCTCTACGCTGAGAAGTCTCAGTAGATCGAAAATAAGACCGAGATTTACACACTCAATCCCCCAACCCCCTTGAAAAGGGGGCTTCGGAGTTCAAAGTCCCCCTCTTTAAGGGGGCTTCGGAATTCAGAGTTCAAAGTCCCCCTTTTAAGGGGAATTTAGGGGGATTAAACAAGAAGATCTCAATATCAAAGCAGCCATTTGTGATCTACTGAGTCTACCGGGAAAGGATAGTCTCTGCGAATCATCTACAGAGCATCTGCGCTATGCTGAGTTCATGAATCTGAACTCGCTATGACTGAGATTCTCGCTCAAACTTCACTGGCTCAACCTGCTCAAAATCAAAGTGATCTACCGCCTCCGTTTCCAGACCATACTCAGCTACCGGAGTCGGACGGGACGTTTGTGAAGAATTTTCAGGAGCATCCGCAGGCAATCATTCTAACGGATTCAATCATTCCTACTCTGGAGCAACTTCACCCTGACGGACAGTATGCAATCGGTCAGGACTGCGGCATCTACTGGCGTGAAACAGAACCACCTGAACGTGGTGCTGAGGCTCCAGATTGGTTTTATGTGCCGAATGTACCCCCCAAACTAAAAGGACAGGTTCGCCGTTCCTATGTACTCTGGCGAGAGTTTATTACTCCAACAATTTTGCTAGAGTTTGCGTCTGGTGATGGCTCAGAAGAGCGGGATCAAACGCCGCTCTCGCAAGGGCACGAGGTGAAAAGACCCGGTAAGTTCTGGGTATACGAACGAATTATTCGCGCTCCGTATTACGGTATTTTTCAAATCAACAGCGGTCTGCTGGAAATGTATGAATTGGTTGGGGTGAGCTATCAGCGCTTAGCACCCAATCAACGGGGACATTTTCCGATTCCGCCAATGCAGGTAGAGTTAGGAATTTGGGAAGGAACCTATTTAGGACAGACGCAGGCATGGTTGCGCTGGTGGGATTCACAGGGCAATTTGCTGTTGATGGGCAGCGAAAAAGCAGTTTTAGCAGAACAGCGGGCAGAATCGGCAGAACAGCGGGCAGAATCGGCAGAACAGCGGGCAGAATCGGCAGAACAGCAGGCAGTTCGGTTGGCGGAAAGATTGCGATCGCTGGGTATAGATCCCAACGAAGTTTAACTTCCTACTCCACCTGGTCTGGTCTGTAGTTTACTCAAACTCTTGTTTAATTCGACCTACTTCCGTTCCAGGGTAGTAGTTGCTCAAGATTTGCTGATAGCTGTAGCCCTGATTCGCCAAATCCAGCGCTCCCAGTTGACTCAGGCCGCGTCCCTGAAACGCTTCCATCACGATTGCATCGGAAGCAGCATACAGCGACTCGACAATGCCTCCTTCATAGCTAACAAATTCTCCAGCGGTTGCATCGACGGCCTGACGGATAGTATCGGCTTCTCGCTCAATGCCCCGATAGACCTGATAGCGCTCGGTTGCACCCAGATCATAGGCAGAATGGACGGGTTTAAAGTGATAGGTTAGTCCATAGGAACGGGCGGCGATCGCCTGTGCCTTCAGCGCCTCCATATTCCAACCCGGCGAAACTTCACTACCTACAACGCTGTAAAGGTAGCTTCTCATATCCACAAAATTGACCGCCCAGAGGCTGCCCGCTTCTGCAATCAACAACAGTCGCCCACGATAGCCGCGATCGCCCAAATAAAATAGCCCTTGAGGTGAGGGATCGATCATGACTACAGAGGGCAGTTGGGCAGAGTTTAGCCGAACGGAACTACCGCTGGGCTGAGCCGTGTAGGTGGTGTCAGCAGAGAGCGTTTGTAACTGCTCCCCATTCTGGTCAAACACTACTGCATCGGTGGAAGTGCGAATTGTGGCAGAAGGAACACCTGTGGCGATCGCCACCCGCATTTCAATCAGCGAATCAACCGACGGCAAAGAAGCCAAAAACTGCTCGGTATTGCGGCGGTTCAATGCTTCCTGTTCTGGCGTTAGGGCAGGAGTGGTAGCCGAGGGCGTGGGTGAAGCCTGCGTCGCGGGCGCAGAATTTGGAGAAGGTGTGGGAAGCAATGTCGGAGCAGGCTTTGTGGCATCCCACTCCGCTAGGCGATCGGAATTATCCGCAGGGGCTACACCCAACAGCAGTTGTTTCGCTAAAAAGATTCCAACCGCTACTGCTCCCAGCAGCGGCAGCGTGACCCAGGCATAGGGTTTGAGCCGTTTAACAGGCTGCCAATTCATCTTCAAGCGGTTCAAACTCTTTTTTCACTAAATTACTCGATGGACTAAGCAACCAACAAGTTTGACACTTCGGCGTGCATCAGGGCGATATTAGGATCGCGCTGAATTGCATGATAGTAGCGCTTCTGTAAAGTATTTTCTGATTCGGGCTGGATTAGCGATCGCGCCTCATCCAAAAGCTGATTGGCCTGGTCTAACGTAACTGGCTCTTTGGCACTCAGCGTCTCATCCAGGTGAGCAATAAACTGAGAAATCGGGCGCAACCAGCTAAACCATTCATGCCCAATCACCAGGCGAAAGAACTCACCATTCGTCTGAATGCGTCCATGAAACTGCTCATAGACAACCCGTTCAGAATCTAGTAAAGCCTTGTGCAGGCGGACGAGTGCAGTACGCAACTGACGCAAACGTTGCAGTAGAGGAGCCAAGATCGGATCAACTGAGGACATGGGTAGAAATCAAACGCAGCACTTTCTCCATCCTTGCACATCTGGGAATCCTCAGAGCCTATACCCTTCCCTCATCAGGAAGAGTCTCAAAGGGTTAAGATCTGCGACTTCTTGAAGAAGTCGCAGATCTTAGCGCTCACTGCTCTGCAATCATTTACTGATTGATCTGCCAAATTTTAATTGTTCGGTCGGCGCTGCCTGTTGCCAGTAGCTTTCCGTCGGGGGTAAAGGCTGTACCCATCACCCATCCTGCATGACCCGCGAGTGTATCAATCAGTGTGCCATCTAAATTCCAGAGCTTAACGGTTCCATCCAGGCTGCTGCTGGCGATTAGCGCTCCGCGCAACTCCGTAGGAACCGCCTCTCCATCAGGGCTGAAAATAATATTCCAGATCCAGCCTGTGTGTCCGGTGAGGGTATGCAGCAGTTCGCCGTTAGCCAAATTCCAGAGTTTTACCGTCCCGTCGGTGCCGCCACTAGCAAGAATTTTTCCATCAGGGCTGACAGCCATTGTGTTGATGCTGCCTGTGTGGGCGGTGAAGCGACTTTGTTCTGTTCCGGTATTGAGGTTCCAAAAGGCGATCGTACCCCTATTGTCGGCGCTGACCAGGGTTTGCTGGTCGGGCAGCAGGACAATTTTGAGCAGCTTTTCGGAGTTGGTGTTGAGCGATCGCACTTCCTCCCCAGTCGCAAGATTCCACACCTTAATCATGCCGTCTGCACCGCTGCTGATAATTTCTCCATCTGCGGTTAGCTGAATTGAATGCACATCTCGCGAATGGGCTGCTATGGTTCGCAGTTCTTCTCGTGTTTCCACATTCCAAACTCTAATGGTGTCGTCCGAGCTACAGCTCACCAGCGTCTTGCCGTCCTGAGTAAACGCCAATTCAACGATTTCGTTTCTGTGCCCGGTCAAAGTTGCCCGCTCCTCACCCGTTGCCACATCCCAGAGCCGAATGGTGTTATCGACCGAGCCACTTGCTAGCGTTTTTCCATCAGGACTGATAGCAATTCCGTTTAAGGCTCCTCTGTGTCCTTGTAGCGTTCTAACAACTGAAGCAGTACCCTGAGCAGACGTATCAGAGACGTTAGCGGAAGGCAAAATGATCGGGCTGAGCGGCGTATCTTGCAGCATCACATCTCTGATTAGAAATACCGCGCCCACCAGCCCACCGATTAGCAGCGCGTTGGTTCCTACAATTAGCCCTACGACCGTCCAGATTCTTTGGTGTGCCTTGAATGCCTCAACGCTACGCCAGCGGCGGCCTTGCCAAGCCCACTCATTCCCTTTTGCTCCCATCAGTATGCCAATTGCCAGCCAACCCAGCCCAGCGGTAAACAGCCCCGACCAGGCAATCAGCCCCAGCCAAACCTGATTACTCAAACACCACAGCCCCGGCAGCAGAAATGCGCCCCAGTTCCAGCCGGGAATTTCATCGGGCACGGAGTCAATTTCCGTAGGGCGATTATGTCGGGAGGCGGCAGTTGAGGTCAGCACTGTGGAGTGGCTACCCGCACTAGCGATCGTCAGATTACCGCTGGGCAGGGGCAGCAGCGTCGCCGCAACACCATCTGCTGGAATCGCCTGAATTGCCTGGAGCATTTCTAGAGCAGTAGCAAAGCGATCGCGTGGGTCAAACTGAATTGCCTTATCTAAAACCGCTGCCAACTCAGCACTCACCCCTGGTGCCAGCGGATGCCAATCGACCTCACCCGTCGCCGGATCAACCAGACTAAGCGGTGTTCTTCGGGTCAGCATATAGACGGCAGTCATCGCCAAACTGTAGAGGTCACTGCTGTAGCCCGGACGACCCGCAGCCTGCTCTGAGGGCATATATCCGGGTGTGCCAATCACAATCGACTGCGTTAGCTCCTGCGGATCGAGCAGCACGCTGATGGATTCCTTGACCGCACCAAAGTCAATCAGAACGGGCTTCTGATCGGCGCGACGCAAAATAATATTTTCTGGCTTAATGTCTCGATGGATGATTCGACGGGCGTGAACATAATTATTCAGTGCAGTTAGAATGCCCGTCAAAATTTCTCTGACCGTACCTTCGTCCAGTGCGCCTTCGATTTGAACTTTATGGCTGAGCGTAACGCCCTCAATCCATTCCTGAATCAGGTAAAAATTTTCCTCCTCGACAAAATAAGCGTACAGGCGTGGAATCTGGTCGCTTGATTCGCCGAGGGTTTCAAGAATTGCCGCTTCTCGCTGAAACCGCTCTTGAAGGAGTCGGTAGACTGCTGGATTGTGAGTGACAGGCTTTAGCCGCTTGAGAACACACCGACGACGCGAAGGCATATAGGTGTCTTCTACCAGAAAAGTCTCGCCAAAACCGCCGCTGGAAAGAGCTTGAATAATTCGGTAGCGGTTTGTTAGAAGTTGCTGAGTCATCTGACAGCCTAAATGCTTGCCTTTTGAGCATCATACCCGTCTTCAGGATGGCCCGTCTTCAGGATGGTTGCTGTGCCTGGAACTGCTCAAACCATTCCTGATAGGTGCGCTGGATCTGGGAGTTTTCGACTAGAAGCTCGACTTTGACCTGAGTGCAGCGGTGCTGTAAGGTCTGGGCGATCGCCTCCAACACCTGTCCAGCCAGACGCGGACTGGGAAATTCATGATAGGTTCTTTGCACATCCCAACCTCCTAACAGAACTTCAACATTGACCTGCTTGCAGCGGTGGTGCAAAGTTTTGGCAATCATATCTAAAACGTGGCTAGCGATCGCCAGGGTTGCAAACTCACCCTTAACTCTGGGCAAATAGGTCGAGTCTGAAGCGTCAGCAAACTCAACCCCAACGACCTCTCCTTTGCCCAAGTCGATTGATGCAAGCTGTCGTGTCTCTGCGCCAATCTGCTCCACGATCAGCTTTTCATAGCGAACTGGAACCTCAACCATGCGCGTTTCAACTTCTTTCCGCACAATCACCTCGCCCGCTTTACGTTTGCTGCGATTGAGGATTAGCTTCTCTTCGAGGGTTCGCACGACTTCTTCAATTACCTGCTCTGGTTCAGCCGCAGACAGACCCGTATCCAGCGGAGCATCAACATCTGGCGAAATATCAGCATCCAGCAGAGCATCAGTCACCGGGAGCGCTTCCAAAGCTCCTTGAAGGCTTTCGGGCGGAAAGGGGTCAAATTCGTCAGACGATTCCTCAACAGACGTTTCCACCGCTTGCTCGGAGCTACCGACCAGACTTAGCTCTCTCGGCGTTTTAGCAGAGGACAATTCTGCTAGCTCACGGCTCTCTGAGGTGTCAGGCAATTGATGCTCAGGCAGATGCGCCACTTCTGCCTCACTTAGCTTGGTAAAGAAGGTGCGGTTTGGAATATCAATCTTTTGCAACGAGGCACTATTAATTAACAGCGTGCGGTTTCCCGTAGCGGTAGGGTGAATGACCGCCAGATTAAAATTTCCTTCTGCCCCTGTTGCCTCCAGCACTAAATCTTTGACTTCACCGATTAACCCGCCCTGCGTGTCTAGCACCGCAAAGTTGGTCACTTTGCCCCTCAACCTATCAACTAAAGCTCTGGCATGACGAGCGTTTGACACTGTAGATGCAGCTTTTTTGACAGATTTCAGGTCGTTCATATTGCAGTTCCAGGAGGTGTAATGGAATCTATAGCAATCCTAAATGAGGTGCGCCTTTCACAACCCGCTCATCTTACAACTGATCCAGGACTGCTACATATAGAATCTATATTGTCAAAAATTTTGGCATTGTACCAAGTTCTTTTATTTCAGTTTCCAATTGCGATCGGTCATCTCGTCTGCCGGAAACAAACACTCAATCCGCAGTTCCTGAAGCGTAATGTCGTAGGGTGTACCCAAAGTGGCGATCGTTGAGAAAAACTGCAACTCTAGCTCATCCCGCCTGAGATGAATGGTGAGGAGTAAAGTATTTTGTGCAGTTTGATTTGCGGTGTGCCAGATTTCAGAAACACCCGGATAACTCATCAGTTCATGCAGCAGCAGGGTAGATTGTTCGTGTTCATTTTCTGCGGTGCCTTCAGAGTTGCGCTTTGCGCTAATTGCTTCACGATGCACCCGTTGCAGCAAATGCGCCGAAAAACCCTCCCAGTTAACAATAAATGGGCGTAACCCCAGCGGATGAAAGACAGCCCGCATTAAATTAATTTTTCCGTCCCGGCAAAAGTGATCTTGTAATTGATCCGGTTGAATGAAAATTGTCAGCAGCCGAGTGGCCGCATCGTTGGCTAAAATCAAATTCCAGTAGCGATCGACTACAAGCGCAGGATACGGTTCTTGCTGCCGCAGCATGAAATCGATCGCTTTACGCACCGAAGCCATTTCAGGAGCCGCCAAATCCGTTTCAGTATGAATCGGCGCAAACCCCGCCGCTGTCAGCATCAGGTTTTGTTGTCTGAGCGGAACTTCTAGAACTTTAGTCGAGTTAGCTTGCTGGGGACTCTTCTACTTGCTGTTGAAGTTGCTGTACCTGCTCAATCGATAAGCCTGTTCCACGAGCAATAGTTTCAACGGGTAGACCTTCTCTTAAGAGGTTAAAAGCAATTTCTCGCTGTTTTTTTGCCTCTCCTCGTGCTTCTCCTCGTGCTTCTCCTCGTGCTTCTCCTCGTGCTTCTCCTCGTGCTTCTCCTCGTGCTTCTCCTCGTGCTTCTGCTTCCTGTTGAATTTCACGGTAAATAACAGATTCCTTCATGATGTCTCTCCGCAGCAGACGATGAATGACTTCTTTTTCCAATCTTAGCCCAGCTAGGATTGCTGAAGCAGCAGTCAAGTTGGCTTGCACAGTGGGGTCTGAAATTTGCTCAACCCGTTGAGCAACCTGACGCAGGGTTGCCTCTGAATCTGCGCTTTGACCTAGTGCTGCAAAGGGAAGCAGTCCAGGATACTGGAGGAAGAGGGTGGCGGGTTGCTCCCATAGACAAATCGCTTCAAACTCATGTTGAGTGCGCTCTAGAGCAAAGCGGGTTTGCTCAACTCGCTCAGAGCCAGTGGGCTGAAGGTATAGCACCACCTGCCGCATTGTTTTGTTGGGATAACGTCTGTACACTCGAACCCGGTAGTCCAACATCCGAAATGGCATATCTGCTTGAGGACGGGTTTGAAACTCCAGGTGCAGAACTGATGCATCGGACTGAAGCAGAATCAGAGCATCGGCTCGAATCGGTTCAAGGGAGAGTTCTGAGGGCTTTAGCTCGGTTAAAGTGATAGTCTCTCCCAGTAGCCAACTGGCAAAGTCGGAGGAGAAGTTCTCAGCTAAAAATCGGCAGGTGTCGTCATACATATGGAGGACGGACGCTTAATGGATACGGTTGAAATTACTGCTCAGGAGTAGTGTTTGGGTCGCCAGGTAGAGCGTGGGGATGGAAGCCTAAAGGCTTAGCAAGTAGGAGGTTTGGAAAGGATTGAACTTTTTGGTTGTAATCCTGTATAGCTTGAATGTAGCGCCGCCGCTCAGTAGCAATGCGGTTTTCGGTACCAGCAATCTCGTATTGCAGATTCACAAATTGTGAGTTGACTTGCAGGGTAGGACGAGATGAGGCGATCGCCAAAAATTCCTCAACAGCCCGATCTACAGTAGCCAGAGCCGCCATTTTTTCGTCTGGAGTTATGGCCTGTTCATAGGTTTCTTGAGACTGCGTTAAAGCAGCAAGAATTTCTCTCTCTTGTGCAGGGGTAAGATTTATGAGTTGGGGAATTAGGTCAGCACGGCGCTGCAATTGATTTTCGACCTGTGCCCACTTAGCGTCTACAGTGGCAGAGGCATTGTTAAAGGTGTTGTAAGTCAGTCCTGTCCAAGTTAAAACTATGCACAAGAGGCTAATCGCGATCGCAATTCCTTTTCTGAAAGCGGTCTTCATCCAACTTTGTGGCGATCGCTGCTTTGCAAATACCCAATTGGGTGCCCCTCCGTTTGCTCGTTCTATTTGCTGCAATCGCTCTACTCTGGCAGCGGTGGGCGGATGAGTTGAGAATAGACTGTCTAAAAACTTTGCAGAGAGAACAGGAACAATCAACAGCGGCGTAAACGCTGGATTGTGAGAAAAAGAGCCTTGCTTTGCCCGTCTTTCTAGACGCTGCAAAGCAGAAGCGAGGGCAAGAGGGTTTTGAGTGAGCTTGGCGGCTGCCTCATCCGCAGCAAACTCACGAGTGCGGGAGAGGGCAAATTGAAGCACCGTCGCAGCCACGGGAGCCAGCAAAATTGTCACTATCATCCCTAGTAGCCTGGAGCCTGGAATGCCAGAACCGACTCTTTGGAGAAAACTATAGCGGATTATTTCTGCCAAAAATGCAATGGTTCCAGCCAATGTTGCGGCTACTGTTTGAGTGAGCGTATCGCGATGTAAGATATGGCTCAATTCGTGGGCTATGACTGCTTCTATTTCGTCATCGGTAAGGCAGTCGAGCAAACCCTGAGTGATGGCGATCGCTGCATGATCAGGGCTGCGTCCAGTTGCAAACGCATTGGCTTCCGGTGTTGAAATAATGTGCAGAGCAGGCACTGGTAGATTGGCGCGATCGCACAACCGTTGCAGCATTGCGTTCAGCGGCTGTAGCTGGGCTGCGTTGGCAGGTCGCGCCCGGTAGGTGGTTAAAACAATCCGGTCAGAATAGTACCAGGCCGCAAAGTTTGCTGTTCCTGCTAATCCGAATCCAAGTACGAATCCAGGTGTGTCTCCTACTACCCAATAGCTGATTGCAATCAGCAGGGCACTCAAAATCGATAGCAATGCAGTCGTTTTAAGTTCATTCATGGTTCGTTGAGTGAGTTAGTCTCCATCACCACCGTCTCCACCACCGTCTCCACCACCACCACCCCAACCA
>Ga0224723_1000495_pt1 | contig 26969 bp, 29 predicted proteins | sample Balambano_FR2_Me_FD_161647 | JGI IMG/M metagenome (GOLD analysis project Ga0224723, IMG submission 161647) | Freshwater sediment microbial communities from Lake Towuti, South Sulawesi, Indonesia - Balambano_FR2_MetaG | ecosystem: Environmental > Aquatic > Freshwater > Lake > Sediment | place... | reverse complement strand
GTGCTGATGCGGCAGCGTGAGCGCGTTAATGGTGAGCGCGGCGCAATGGGCGAGCAACGACGCGCATTCCTCGGCGTCGAGGCTGGCGATGAACGTCCAGAGATCGCTCGCCGCGTCAGGAAGCCGTTTGCGCCAAGCCTCGTGGCAATCATCGAGCGCCTGCTGCGCGAGGCCATCCTTGATGCCGATGGCATGCGGCATGAGCGACGCGCTGCTCGCCCGCAGCTCAAGGCAGGAGGGTGAGGGCTGGCAGGGATAGAAGCTGCTCGCTGTCAGCGCATGGACAACCGCGCGATAGGCAAGGTCGGGATTGGCGGCAAGACTGTCGCGCAGCGCGACCGTGCGCCATGCCGAGAGATCGGCGATCAGGCTCGCCGAAAGGGAAGCCGGAGTGCCTTGATCGTCGGTGCTGTCCTCGTCGAAATATTCGGCATCGGCGTGCTTCGGCTCGTCCTCGGGATGGATGAAACCGCGCTCGATGCGCGTGCTGCCGTCATGGCCGAGGGAGACGAACGCGCCAGCGCGGGCGATGTCTTCGGGGGCGAACATCTCCGGCCCGCGCAGCGCTTCGATGGCCGCCTCCAGCCGCTCGATTTCGGCGTCGAACTTGGGATGGTCTTCCGGCAGGCATTCATATTCGGTTTCGAGGAGGGCGAGGGTTTCCGCTTCCTCGTCGGTGAGGGGACGCGGTTGCGGATAGATACGGCGCATCGCGCCGGTGATGGAGTAATCATATTCCGGCATCACCTCGACCCAGCGCCAGCCTTCTGCGCGGGCTTCCTCCGCGATCTGCGCGAGCTTGTCCTGCACGAGCCGGTCGAGCAGGACGGCATCGTCGCAATATCCGTCATCTTCTTCGCTGAACAGATCGCGGGTGATGGTGCCGCCCGCAGCTTCGTAAGTCTCCGGCCCGACGAAGCGGGCGCGGCGATCCCCGAGGCCGACCTGGGTTTCGGTGAGGGTGCGGCGGATATGGAAGGGATTGCCGTGATAAGGCGAGAGACGGTCGAACACCTCCTCTTGCCGCACGTGATCGTCGGTGAGGCAAAACGCCATCACCTGATCCAGACCGAGCACGCCTTCGCGATAGGTGGCGAGGATTTTGGGCGAGGCTGCGCCAAGGCGCAGGCGCTGCTGCACGGTACGGACGGTAAGGCCGAATCGCGCCGAGATGTCTTCGGCGCTCAAGCCTTGTGCTTGCAGCGTGGCGAAGGCCTCGAACTGATCGGCGGGGTGCATCGCCACTTGGTTGAGGTTTTCGGTGAGGGAGAGTTCTTCCGCCTGCGCCGGATCGGCGATGACGCAGGGGATAGGCGCGGCCTTGGGAAGCGCCTTGCGCTTCGCCAGCAACTTCAAGGCCGCGAGCCGCCTGCCTCCGGCGATGACGCCGTAGCGACCGGTCGGCTCCCCATTGTCGTCGCTAATGACAATAACGGTGAGCGGGTTGATTAGCCCATGGGCGGCGATGGAGGCGGCAAGCTCGGTCACACCCGCCTCCCGCGCCGTGCGCCGCACGTTCTGCGTGGCGGGGTTGAGCTTGGTCAGCGGGATGATGGTGGTTTCAAAAGACAGGGTCATAAAGGCTCCTTGCTATGGTTCAGGGTGTTCAGGCGTAGTGGCGCCTGAACCCCTGCCGCGCGGGCGACGCGCGGGGGTAGCAAGGGCAAGGAGAGACGGCGGGAGGGGGATCACCCGCCCTGCACGGAACGAAGGTGGAGGAAGGGTGGGGAGACCCGCCGGCTCAGCGCCAGCGGTCCTTGCCGGCGCGAGGGGCGGAGCCCCTTAGGAAGAAGGAGCTATCCGGGAGAAAACTGTCCGGCGCTTGGCATCAGGCCGCTACCGCCTGACGTTCCTTAATCCACTCCCAGGCTTTCGGCGGCAGCCATCCGGCGTGATCCTTGGTCACGCCGATAATAAGCATAAAGTCGTTCTTATCGACATGCGGCGCGAGTTTCTGCCAGATCCCGCTCGCGGTTAGCGTCGTGTCCACCAGCCATGTCGAGCCGAGGTAATGCCACCATGTGCCTAGGCCTTTGATAGCGGTATATAGGGAGTCATAGTTCTGACCTGGCTTCTTCAGGTCGTAGTTTATTGCGTAGATCATCTGATTTCCTTATGCGTATCCTGCGCCATAATTGGCGCTTCCATCCTCCTGTGCGCCAGCGGATGCCTGCTTCGGACATATGAAGAAAAATTCGTGCCCATGTCCGAATGGCACGGCAGCAGGCGCATGGATAGGAAAGAACGGGGGAACATCCTGGCGACGACGATGATGACAGAGACGGCACCCGACCACCTAGACGCGAGCGAGGTGCGCGCCGCGATTGAGGCCCTGTCCGAAGCAGATTGGGTTCGGCTGACAAGGGTGGCCAACGCCTATGCGCGGAACCGTGGGCTCGATCCCGACGATCTCCTGCAGGAGGCGTTCACGCGCGCGCTTGAGGGCAGTCGGCACTGTCCGCGCGCCGTCGGTATCGTGCGCTTCCTGGCCGAGGTCATGCGGAGCATCGCGTCGGACGAGCTGAAGGCGCGGATGCGCAAACCGGAACTCCACCTGGTGCCGAAAACTGGTGGCGGCGTTGCGCTGGAGTTCGACATCGCGGCCGAGGAGCCAACCGCCGAGGACAATATCGTCTCGGGCCAGGAGGTTGACCGGATCGCCGCACGCGTCCTGGCGTTTTTCGAGGATGACCTGATCGCAAAAACGATCGTAGAGGGGGATATGGAAGGAATGGAGGCCGAGGAACTTCGGGTTCTGACCGGCCTCGACAAAACGGCCTATGCCTCGAAGCGCCGCCTGATCCGCCGCCGCATCGACAAGGCCTTCCCGAAGGGATGGACGCTATGACCGAGAAAAAGGACGCCAAGCACATCGCGCTGGACCAGCTTACCGACGCGCTTGTCGAAAACATTCTCGCGACGCCTGACGCGGACCTCCTTAAGGAGGAGCGCGAGGCGGGTAATGATCCGTCTGCCTCGGCGAAACATGCGCGCGCGCTCTATGAGCGCGCCTCGATTTCGGTAGCGAAGAAGAAGCTGCAGGACGCAAAGGCCGCCTTGCAGGCGGAGCGTCGGCCACGAGTAGGAGCACCCGGGAAAAAGCTCGACCCTGCAGTTGCGCGGACGCGGTTGAATGTATTGCTGGAACAGCATCCGGAGACAAAGACGAAGCTCACGATGGCAGCCCGAAAAGGTGAAGGCCTATCAGATGCGGACGTTCAGAGCATGTTGGAGGATCTGGAAGAATTGGGAGTTCATCTGCCATCTGACAAATTGGATGATTGATCGTGCGACCGCTCCGCCCCGCAGAACAGCTTCTTCAGGAACTCGGAATCACCGAACCCGGTGAGATCGAACTTGAAGCCATCGCGTTCACACAAGGGGTTCGGGTGAAGTACCGGCCGTTGGATGGTTGTGAGGCACGCATTCTCGGACGTGGCGATCAGGCGATTATCACGGTGAACGACCGGAGCTCGGCGAGGCGACAGCGATTCTCGATCGGGCATGAGCTGGGCCATTGGCGTTGGCATCGCGGCAAATTGTTGGTTTGCCGGTCCGATGAGATCGGCGCTGCGGGGAGGCAGCGGCCCGAGATGGAGCGTCTGGCGGACGGCTACGCGGCAGATTTGCTCATGCCCTATTACCTGTTTCAGCCGGTCAGCGCCTCTTACAATAAGCTGACATTCAAGACCGTGGCAGACGTTGCGGAAGCATTCGATGTCAGCTTGACCGCGGCCGCGATCCGATTGGTGGAAATCGGACATTCGTCGAGCATGCTCGTATGCCATGGACGTAACGGGCGAAAATGGTTTACCCGCTCGCCTGATGTTCCAGACCGGTGGTTCCCTCAGGACGCGCTCGATTCGGCGAGCTTCGCCTTCGACATTCTGTTTGGTGACAAGCCGGATGATCGGATACCGCGCCGAATGGGTGCGGAAGCCTGGTTCGACCGCTCCGGCGCAGATCGATTCGAGCTGCTGGAGCAGACAATCCGCACCGGTACGGATGAAATTCTGACGCTGCTGCTCTTCGATGACGAGGGCATGTTGGAGGAGCAATGCTATCGGCGATGGTGATCGAAGGGCACAATTTTCAGCAACTGAAGACGGCGATCCTCGCCTTAAGCGAAGCCCGTGACTGGGAAGTTGCACGGAAAGAATGGACGTTGGTCGGCGTACATGACGCCGATGAGCCCGAAACCTGCCTCTGCGGGCATTATCCGATTATTGAGATCTGTGAGATCCGCAACCGGATCACAAGACGGCATGCAGAAGTCGGAAATCGCTGTGTCCAGCGATTCTTGGGCTTCCGTTCGGATTTGATCTTTGCGGGCGTGAAACGTATCCGGCGCGATCGGACGAAGGCGCTGAATGCCGATGCGATCGCCTTCTTCCGTGAACGCGGACTCCTGACGGCCTGGGAATATACATTCGCCGAAAGCACGGTGAAGAAACGCGTGCTTTCACTTGCTCAGATGGAGAGCCGGGTGCGGATTAATGAGAAAGTGTTGGCTGCGGTGAAGAATCGCGGGATTCGCGGTCCTGGTTGAGAGCAGGCCCGGATTGAACATCCTCTTCTTTATTCAGGAGTCTGGTTGACATACGCTTTCGCGTATACACCTGAAACATACGCATAACCGTATAAAACCATTCAATACGCGATTGCGTATATTGACATTCTATACGCGATTGCGTATTATATCACCATGGACACCCCCTCCCAGATCATTGCCCGGACGCCCAAGCAGATCGGCGCGGCCCTTCGTCGGCTGCGGCGTCAGCGCTCTCTGACGCAAAGTGAGTTAGGGGCAAAGATGCATGTGCGGCAGGCGACGATATCGAAGTTGGAATCCGGCGAACCTGCCACGCAACTCCGGGTCTTGATGGACGCACTTGTGGCGCTCGACGTGGAGCTGGTCATCCGCCCACGCAGTGCGGCACCCTCCGATGACATCGAGGCATTGTTCTAATGGCCCGCCGTCCTGCCAGCGTGCCGCTGAACGTCTATCTGAACGGCAAACTCGTCGGCCGCTTTCGCCGCCAGCGCAGTGGCGCGGTGGATTTTCAGTATGATGCGACCTGGCTTGACTGGGACAAGGCCATTCCTGTCTCCTTATCGCTGCCCCTGCAGGAAGACCGCTTCGTCGGCGATCCGGTCATCGCCGTGTTCGAGAATCTGCTCCCCGACAATGTCGGCATCCGCCGCCTGATCGCACAACGCATCGGAGCGGGAGGCGAGGATGCGCATAGCCTGCTATCGCAGATTGGGCGGGATTGCGTTGGCGCGTTGCAGTTCCTGCCGGAAGGAACCGAACCGGGCGAGGCGGGCACCGTCGATGCGCGGGCGGTGAATGAGGAGGAGATTGGCCAGCTTGTCGCCAACCTAGGCCGGAACCCGCTGGGGATCGGTGAGGAGGAAGATTTCCGCATCTCGCTCGCTGGCGCGCAAGAGAAGACGGCACTGCTGTTCTGGAACGGCGGCTGGCATGTGCCGCACGGCACGACCGCCACCACCCATATCCTGAAACCGCAGATCGGTGACGTTCACGGAGTCGATCTCTCGCAAAGCGTGGAGAATGAGCATTTCTGCATGCGGTTCATCGCAGCGCTCGGGCTGCCGGTGGCGAACACGGAGATCGCCGATTTCAACGGGCATCGCGTGCTGGTGGTCGAGCGGTTCGACCGGCAATGGACGCGCGACGGACGGCTTTTGCGGTTGCCGCAGGAGGATTTCTGCCAGGCGCTCGGCGTGCCGCCTAGCCGCAAATATCAGAGCGACGGCGGCCCCGGTATTCGCGACATCAGCGCTGCCCTACAGGGAAGCGATGCGCCGGACGAAGACCGGCGCGTGTTCTTCAAGGCGCTGCTGGCATTCTGGCTGCTGGGCGCGACCGACGGCCATGCCAAGAATTTCAGCGTTCGTCTGTCCTCAGGCGGGAGGTTTCGCCTCACGCCACTCTATGACATCGTGTCCACGCAACCGGGTCGTGACGCCAATCAAATCCGGCAGAACCAGTTCAAAATGGCAATGTCGATAGGCAACAATCGTCATTATGCGGTGGATCAGATTCAGGCGCGGCATTTCAATCAAACGGCAAATGCGTGTGGGTTGCCGATCGGCTTGATTGACGAGTTGTTTCAGGAATTGGAGGCTGCCATTCCGACTGCTCTAGAGAACACTCGCAATGCGATGCCAGAAGACTTCCCCGGGGCGATGGCCGAAAGCATCGCAAATGCAGTAATGCGGCGGCTGCGTATTTTGGCGCAGCGTGCAGAGGATTGACGCATCACGCTAGAAAGCCACAGCTCTCCCGATGCCGTAATCATGTAGCGTACTCGTCGGGAGCGCCGGCTCTGCATGGATCTGAAGGTGGAGGAAGAGAGCAGGAAGACCGGCAGGCGGCAGCGGTCCTTGTCGGCACGCTATGCGCTTAAAAATCCATAGGCTTTTAAAAGCCGGTAGGTTGCCTGACCATCGATGATGCAGAATTTACGTGGGCGACCGGGGGTCACTGTCATGGCTCTGAGCGTTTCGCGCACCGCCGCGCTAATGAGATGGGAGTGCTGGATTACCGAAACATCCGCACCGCATTTGATGAGGCGATAAATCTGGTCGCCGTTCTTGCCGCACATCGCCGGCGTCATCTCCTGAAATTTAGCAGGCCCTTTCAGCAGGAACGCGGCAGTGCGGCGCTGACCGCCGACCGTGACATTGCTGGAGAAATGGTCGTTTTCTTCTCCGCCCCAATCGCTTTTTACAGGCTCTTTCAGAAGCGAGGCGATCGCCTCCTTCACTTGCTGCTCTGGCACCTGTTTCATAACTGATAGCCATTGGTCGGCGCTCGCGACCTGGGACTCACTCATCCGGGCGAACTCCTGAATATCCTCCGGGAAGATCCGGCCATAGTCGCGACCGAACCAGACTATCTGTGGGCCGTCCTCGTTCCGGGGATGGTCAAGCCATGGAGCGCCGATGACGATTGGCTCAATCTCCCACCTGTCACCCTTGTCATGGAGCCGACCGATGATCGATTGGCGATTCCCTTCCTGATAACCGTCCGCAAGCGTCATTTTTCCTGTATCGCTGACGATATGGCTGGTGTGATAGGCAATGAGCACGGGCTTCCCGTAGTCCCATTCAAGGTGGACGCCATGGATGACACGATCAGCGGTGTAAATGTCTGAACATGGCTCAAGCCGCTCAGTGCTCATGAACATAGCTTTTGCCTTGCCAAGCGTTAGTGCTTCGCCCAAGGGCGGCACTTTGCAACTCGTGCAGAGATCAATGAGCATCGTGACTAGCAGGTGATCGTTGCGAAGGACTGTCATATGGTCCCCGCCAGGGGTTTGGTGATTTAGGAATTCCTGCCTGATCGGTCCGAGCTCGGTGATGGCAAGTCGCCGATTGAGGAAGCCCATGTCGATGTGACTGAAAAGGTCGGCAACGCGATATCGTTCTGGAATTTGGTCGATGCTCACGACGGTCGCTACAGATTGCTCATCAAAAGGACAAATGCGCCTTTCCGTAAGGATACGCCTTCTGGCGATCGGTTTAGCGCCAGAAGCACACTCCTTAGACGTCAGGACGGTCCCTTCCTGAACTGGGCAATTTCCGCTTCAACGAAAGCAGGAGGCATCGACGGCACGCCGAAACGCTCCAGAAACGAAGCAGCGAGCGGGTAGACTGTCCCTGCAAGGTTGGCTTCGATCTCCGATACTGTCACTTCGGTCTCAAGCGCAGCCTCATCGCTTTTGGCTGCAAGCGCGTCCTCTAGCAACAGCGTTCCTCGGCGCAATGATCGCAGCGAACGACCGGCAAGTCCTCGATAGAGAGCGCGGAACTTCACACGGGTTTCTCCAACTTTGCCGCGTCGGAGCAGTCCTGCCATTCGGCTGGCGTGGAGCAAGCCTTCAGCGATGCGCCAGATGGGTAGGGTGGGATCAATCATGCTCCCCGGGGGCACGGCTTCGAGCGAATCCTCTTGATAGCCGCGCATTAAAAACATGCGTCCCTCCGGCGCTGCTCGCCAGAAATCGCAGTGGGCAGGATCTTCAATACCCAGACGATCCGCCCCCGCCTCTTGTGGCTTTACCCAACACTCGATGACGCCATCCACTTCGTAGGGCGCAAGTTCCGGCCGTGTAAGACTGACGAACATCGGCCAGCCGGTATGACGGATCGACGCTTTTGCGATCAACTCTTGAAGCTGTGGTAACTCCGGTGTTTTGAGATCGCCTTCCAAAGCGTAGTCGATGCGATAATAGCCGTTTGGAAAACGCGCGGGTGATTGAGCGGACAATTTTGCGGTCAGCGAACGCCAACGTTCATGCGCTTCTTGCACGAAACGTTGATGCGCACCGGTCTCCCCCACTTCTTCGATGAGGCCGACTACGCGCAAAATATCGAACGCCTTGCTGAGTGAGAGGGATCGCTCGCCCCTGTCGAATGCGACGATCGTTGGCACGCTGACGCCCGCAAGCGCGGCATGTTCGCGTTGCGTGAGCTTTTCCGCCTTGCGCCGCTTAAGCGCTTCGGTAACCAGCGCCTCCCAATCGAGCGGCGTCACGGTTCTAGAATCCTGAGACATGCGTTGTTTACCTGTTCTGCGTAGCGGTGGATAAAACCGTCGGGCGGCTCGGCCGCAGGCGGAACGAGAAGCGCTGCTGCACGCGCCACACCCCGGCGCATTTGCGTGAAGATTTGGGCGATGGCGCGATCTGGAACGCCGATGCTTGTTCCAAACGTCACAAAAGTCTCGCGGTTCAGTGCGTCGAAGGAGAGCTTCCGTCCCCCGATCGATAGTGCCAGATCACGGTCGAACGCTTCATAGATCGCGGTGTTGACGATGTCGTAGGCGGGTGACAGACGGAGGCCGTGTGGGGTTTCGAGCAGCGAGAAGTTTTTTAGATGCGCATCGCAATTGCCGATTAGTGCAAACAGGATCAGGCGCTTGATGAAGCGGCTTTGATCGATCGCGGGTCGGGCCGAATGCGTGGCGATCACCTGCGCGACCTCTTCATAACTCGCATCGTATTTGCCAGCGTAATCGCGCCCGCGCGGTTTGCAGAGGATTTGCGCGAAATCTTCCAGCCGGAGCTTGTCGCCACGTGTTGTTCGATCAAAGCGGGTCAAAATGAGTGCAGGCTCGTCGATACGGGAGACATGGCCTAGTCGAAACTCTGTGACTTCGCTTTCGCCAAGCACGGCGCGCGCCCAACGCAGGCTCAGGTTCTCATTACGCACCAGATCGGGATGTGCCGGTGAGTTGAACTTGGCAATATAGGGCGCGGGGCCGTTCGCTCCAGCGGGATCAAACGCTCCGTTTTGGGCGCGCGTCACCAGGAGTTTTTTCTGAATACCCGACAGCGTTCGGCCGGGATTTATGGCGGCCTCGGCGATCTCGGCGGGTTGCTGCAGTAGGCCTTCGGGCGGGGTGACGCCAACGGCCCCAATGCAATCACTTCCATAGGCGAGCAGCAGCCCGAAATCGTCTTCTTGGGCTAGATGCGCGGTGCGGGCTTGCTGCTCCCTGAGCCAGCCTTCAGGACCGAGATGCTCAAAAAAGGGATGGAGGCCGCGCTCCCAACGATGCTCCCGGCGGGCAGTAGGGAAGCAGCAGGCGATCTCTTCCTGCCAGTCGGCGTCATAACTGAAGCGTGTCCCGCCGCCTGCTGTTTCCTCTAACAGGCCGGCGCAACGATCCTTGAACCATATGCGAGCGCTGCGCAACATAGAAAGCAATACTTTACCCAATGCGTGATGAGGGACACACAACCCCAGAAGATAAGATAAATTTGAGGCGATGAGATGTCAACACTAAATAGGAAAGAATAATTGACTTTTTGTTGCAAGATTCATAAAAACGCAGCTATAGCAGCCTAAATTCGCATTTCAGGTAGTTGGAGATAGACATCTAAGAGATGTCTTCCACACCCTGCGTTGAGGCTACGCAGGGCGTGGAGAATGTCGAAGGGGAGACCAACGGGGCGGGGTAACAGAGGGCGATAGGAGTGGCCGGGTCGGCGGACAAAGCGAAATGAGAAACCTAGACGCAACGATCGACATCGTGGAATCCGCACCGGAGGAACGGGACGGCGGGGCCACGCTGCCGCTGGTGACCGAAACCGTTCCCATTGACGAGGACTGTATCGGCGACCGCTGGTCCGCGCTGGACGAAGAACATCTCGCAAGGCTCATCGCCATCGTCGCCATGGGGCAGGCGGATTATGCGGCCTTTATCCTGAGAGAGTTACGACCTGTCGCTCCCGCATTCACCCATATTGCTCTTTGCCGCGAGGCGAAGTTGAAGCTGACCGTGCAGGACGACGAGGCGAAAGTCCGAACGGGGTATCCACGATGGCAGCGTGACGGGTTCATCTTCGAGGCTATTTCCTGGATCGCGGCGCGTCAGACCTATGGCGGGCACACGTTGTTGAAGACGCCTCACGTCAGTGCCACGTCGCAAGGGCTCGACGGCCTGATGATCGAGCTATCGGAGGATAAATCGACGGTCGTGACGACCACGGTTTTCGAGGACAAATGTACCGACCATCCGCGAGACACGTTTCGCGACAAGGTGATGCCTGCGTTCTTGGAACGTCACCGCAATGATCGCAGTGCCGAACTTGTCGCTACCGCCTCGGCTCTTCTCGGCAAGGCCGGCATCGATGAGGAAGCAGCAGCCCGGCTTGCGGCTGCAGTCATGGATAGCACCCAGCGACGCTATCGCGCCGCCTTTGCCTTGACCGATGAGTACGACAGCCAGAGAGAGCGTAAAAAGCTGTTCAAAGGCTACAATGCGCTGGAGGGGATAGAGGCAACGCAGCGCATCGGGGCCGGCTTGATCATTGACGGCGAATTGCGCGCATGGTTCGACGCCTTGGCATTGCGGGCCGTCGCCTATCTGAACGAACTGGAAGCGGGCGAGGTTTGAATGTTCGACGCAGAGACGGCACGGCTCTTGCGATCGGCACCGGGCGTACCCGGCCTCGATCCGCAAGAAATTCCGGCGCTACTGACAAGGCATTTCGCCAATCTGGTGTCCGCGCGGCTACGAGGCTCCGATGGTGGCGATGCTGAGGCTGATGACCCCTGGCCTCCTGAGCGGATCGCGGACACCTATGAACTGATCGCTTCACTGCATCCGACCGGCGCGATGCGCCGAGCCTCAGCCTTCGTCGCGGGCACTGCGCAGCAAATTCTTGCAAGAAGACAGTCGGCAGCGCCGGTCGGTGAGATCTCCCCGCCCAATATCGACCGAGACCGCGTCGACCCCACGATTGCAGCGGCCGTCCTATTTCTCGCGGCAGAGCAATATGCAGACGCGCACGAAGCTGCGTCTGTCATCCGCGCGCGTCGGGAAGGACAGCTTTATGAGGCAACGATTCTCTCACGGCACATTGTCGATCTCGCCCGTGGTCGGCTTGGCAACATTCTGGACCGGGCGGAACGGCGGCGGCGCGTAACAGGTGGCCGCAATTTGGAAGAGCGGGCGCTTGCGGCGTTGCTCGAAACCCTGATAGCAGGCGTGGAGATACTCGCGGCGGATTTCCTGGATGTTCCGGTACCTTCGTTGAGCGCGGGCCGTTTTGTGGAGGCGCGAGAAGCTTTTTCGCGCGTTATGGAGTTGTCGGCGGCGGTCGATCGCACGCATGACGACGATTTCGGCGGCAACGTGCTCAATGCCTATGCCGGCCCTCGTCACCTTGCCTCTCTGCTGATCGCGGCGCATGACGGTATCAGCGAGGCGGCCCTGACCAGCGTGCCGCCACCAGCCGGTGCCGATCCGGATTTTTGGAAACGTTGGCTGCGCTTTAGGGCAAGCAATTTTCCGTTCGTCTGGCCGAACCATCGGGATGCGATCGCAAAGGAATTCCATCAGACTGCGAAATCCGCCGTAGTCGTGCTGCCGACGGGCGCGGGCAAGACGACGGTTTCCTCACTCAAGATCGCGGGCGTTCTGGCGCGGGGGAAAAAGGTCGTCTTCCTCGCGCCGACCCACGCGCTTGTCGAACAGCTCACAACTGACCTGCAGGAGATGTTTCCGAAGGACACCCTCGGTTCGGTGGTGTCGAGCGATTTTGACCTTCTAATGCTGAGAGAAGCACAGTTTCGGGAAATTGAAGTGATGACACCGGAGCGCTGTCTGGCAATGTTGTCATTCGCCCCCGGTGCATTTTCGGACGTTGGTTTGTTGGTCTTCGACGAGTGCCATCTTCTGGCTCCTCGGTCCGGGAAGACAAGACGAGCGGTTGACGGCATGCTTTGTGTGCTGGGCTTTAATCATATCGCTCCCAATGCGGATTTTCTGTTCCTGTCCGCCATGCTGAAGAATGGGGAGGAGTTTGCAGACTGGGTTCGCGAGCTTACCGGCCGGGATAGCGTATGTGTCGATCTGCTGTGGAAGCCAAGCCGGCAAGCACGGGGAGTGCTGATTTATGACAACGACGAATTGGAACAAGTCAGGGAAAAGGCGGCAGCAATCCAGGCAGCGGAGGATAAAAAGCAAGGGAAGAAAGCACGCGGACTTCGCGTCGCGGCTGCGAGGCAGCTTGCGGTTCATCCCTGGGCAATCTGGGGATTGCAGCATAACTGGCTGGGTCAAAAAATCGCCCATTGCATTAGAAGCAAAGTGCTCGATGAGCCCATCATGCTCGCCGGCAACAATAAATTCGGCCCCGTCTATCTCAAGCCGAATGCCAATCAAGTTGCCACCTGCCTCGCCGTGGCGGCCGCGAGAAACGGCCTTAAATCTATTGTTTTTGTAAACACTAAGAATGACGCGGTGTCCGTAGCGAAGGAAATCTCCAGACTGCTCGGTGATACCGTGGAGCCGACCGAGTATGAGCAGGAGCGATGGGACGCGCTTCAGGCTGAACTCGGCGACCTAAAGCATGCCTTGCTTCCGGAGCCGGCGAGTGCGGTACCACATAATTCGTCAATGTTGCGCTTGGAGCGCGAACTTGCCGAGAGGATGTTCAAGAGGGCGGACGGAGCGAAGGTGATCGTCGCCACGCCAACACTTGCGCAGGGGCTCAATTTGCCCGCGCACCTAGCAATCCTTGCAGGCGATAAACGGGCCGACGCCAACCAGAAAGGCCGCGAAGATCTGGAAGCCCACGAACTTCTCAATGCCGCCGCGAGAGCGGGACGGGCAGGCCATCTGGCGAATGGCGTCGTCCTTTTGATACCGGAGCCGATTATCAGCTTTACTGAGGACAAGCCTCTGGAATGGAAAGTGATTGAAAAGCTGAAATCCATCCTTCCGGAGGACGATCGCTGTGTTGCCATCACTGACCCGCTGGAGATCGTGTTGGATCGGCTCATGGAAAGAAAAACCCAAGATGCCGACGTGCGCTATATAGTCAACCGGATGGCGGCCCTTCGTGAAGCTGAGAGGCTCGAAGAACCTACATCACTGTTCGATTTGCGAAAATCACTCGGCGCCTTCTCGGCGCGCAAGCGGGAAGCAGAGACTGAATTCGAAGCGAAAATTGTTCGCCTCAAGAAAGCAATCGCCGAGGGGACAACTGATGCTGTCGATGATACCACCGCCGTGCTCGCGTCGCAGAGCGGCTTGTCGGTAGAGCTGCTGCTGAGGCTTAAGCAAAGAATTGCTGCCGCGGCCGGATCTCTGCCTCTCACAGTGGAGGGGTGGCTGGTCTGGACAATCGATTGGCTTGCCGAAGATGCGGACGCTCGGATGTCGCTGCTTTACGATGTGAAGCGGTCAGTTCTGGGAGCATGCGGCGGCAAAAAGGATGGCGAGGTCACTCCGGAGGAGTTGCAGCGCATCCTGCCGGGTCTGGTTGGCTGGATCACCGGAAAATCGCTGGCCGCCATCGAGAAGGAGCTGGGGGGCGATCCAGACGCTGGATCGCTGACAAAGCGCGTCTGTCCCCGAGCGCGCGAGCTGGTTGGCAGTGTTATACCACGAGGCTTCTCGTTCATTATGGGGTTGGTGTCGCATGTCGTCGAAGAGGTGAATCCCTTTGATACACAAGAAGATCTCGGCCGGCAGCTTGTGGAATGCCTCGGGACGGCGGTACGAAAAGGATACGATGCGCCGGAGAAAGTCTTCTTTGCAGCCGATAATCCGACGATCCTCAGCCGTGTACAAATGCATCGATCGTGGGCAGATCAGAGCGATGGCAATTAACGAGCCTATGCTGGGGTGACAGTTACGCGCATCAAAACAAATCTGTATACTGATGAAATCAGTTACGGAGTTGTATGGCGTCGTCGAAGAATGAAACTGGCTGGTTGGCGAAAACCTTCGGCGATCAGGATCTGCCCTTACAGGTATGCCAAGCTGCCTCGGGAATCTTTTATCTCGGCACACTGACGCCGGACGGCCTGCCTTACAGCCGCGAAAGCGCCGAATACTGGTCGAAGCGCGAAGAGGCGGTGAAAGCGCTGAAGGCGGGCAAACCAGCCTGGACGCAGCGTTCATCGCCTTAATACGCGCCACTATTCGGTGGTCATGAACAATAGCCTTTCTTGCGTTTGGCGGCGATAAGCGTTTCGCCGGCTTGCGAAGCAGCACGGAGATCCGCGTAGGTATTGAGCAGCGAGCAGGAGCGTTGGCCGATTCTCCCCCATTCCCTCACCAGTGCCCATTCGCCAAACAACGTGGGCTGTAGCGAAAGTGCGTAAAAGCGAGCCATATTGGCTTTGGGATCGACGCGATACATTGTGGTGATCATATCCCCTCCTCTTCCGGTTTTAACGCGCGATAAAGCGTCATACGGCCGACGTTAAGCCGACGCGCGACGGCATCTCGCGTCCAGTCCTGGGTGGCAAGGAGGACCCTGGCCATCGCAATATCTTCCTCGGTGAGCTTGCGCGGCCTGCCTCCGACGCGCCCGGCCGCGCGCGCTTCGGTGAGGCCGGCCATCGTTCGCTCACGGATGAGGGAGCGCTCGAACTCAGCGAGGGCACTGAAGATGTGGAATGTGAGACGACCCGCGGGCGTGGATGTATCGATATGCTCCGTTAACGAACGAAACTGCACTCCCTTCCCGTCCAGCATTGCGATTGTCTCGATGAGTTGCTGGAGCGAGCGGGCTAGACGATCCAGTTTCCAGACGATCAGCGTGTCGCCAGCGCGCGCATGGTCAAGCGCGCGGGCAAGCTCGGGGCGGTCAGTTTTCGCGCCGGATGCAGTCTCCTCAAAAATGCGCTCGCAGCCAGCCTCCTCCAGCGCCCGACGTTGCAGGGCAACATCCTGATCGAGGGTAGAGACGCGGGCATAACCGATAAGCATGTATCAAAACTCTGAATACAGAATAAGTGATACATTATTTTATGATACAGAGTTTTGATACCGAAATCCCGCCAATTGGCAGATTTAATGTCGCAATTACAAGATGTGTATCAAAAACGTTCGCTATTTATACATATAAAAGCTCAATAATATTGAATACAATTATTGCGGCAGGCGTAAAAAATCTGCGGCCATGCTTATGGCAGCACAGGCGGCATGGGGATGAGCTGTGGTCAAGACAATCCCTGGCACTGTGTGTCGGGCACGTTCTCCGTGGGCGGCGGTGCTGGCGACAATCTCGGCAACCACACTGCCACGCAGGCCCTTAACATGGGCTGCTTTGCGGTCAACAATGCAGCCGGTTATTTCCATGGCTCAGACCGCAATCTGAAAACCCATATTCATCCCGTTTCTGGTCTAGACATCCTTGGACATCTGACCGGCGTCTCCTTCACTTGGAAGAACGACGGCCATGAATCGATGGGTGTGATCGCGCAGGAGATGCAGAAGGTTATGCCGCAGGCGGTGCGCACTGATCCGAAAACTGGCCTCAAGTCCGTGAAGTACGACCAGCTCTCCGCGCCGATGATTCAGGCGATCAAGGACTCGATGCTCGGAGCGCGGCGCTGGAGGAGGATCTGCGCGCAACGCAGCAAGAGCTGCGCTCGTTAAAGCAGCGTTAACTGCAGCAGCGCTGCATCAGAGCAGCTTGCCTTGATCCTCGTCGCGCTCGCGTTTCCCCTTTTCCTTGGCAGCCCATTTGCCACCTTCCGGCTGGGCCAGCGTATTCCCGGCAGCGATGATTCCGGCGGTAACGCCACGCGCAATTACCATCTGTTGGGTGCGATCTTCCTTACTCAGATCTTTGCCTCCTGCTCCGCCTGCCAGAAACGCGGCATCACGCGTCTGCTTGAGAGCATCATCGAGATTGATCTCGTTTTTGGCTTTGCGGCCCCGTGCCGGCTTTGCGTCGGCGACATCGACCGCTTTGGGCTGGCGTGGTGCGCGTTTGGGTTTTTCCTGCTCGCTCATAAGGCCTCCTTGTGAAGGTGAAACCTGTGCGAGGTAGGCCAAGATAAATATAACATTATAACACTTAAGGTTTAGTTAAAATGGCGATTACTCGCTTACACGTGGCATTGGGTCTTCACCGCCACAACGTCATGCCTTCATGACGGCGTGGCGGCAGCCGACATATATTGGTCTCCTCAGAGAAAGCAGTCCCGAGGTACTGGCTCGCGCCTCGTTCGGATACCGTCGTGACAGTATGCTGCCATGCCTCCATGACGGCGCGGCGGCGCGCAGTCCGCTCCGACTTCCCCGCGAAGCACTCTTCAACCTGCACCACTTTTCAAAGAGGCATCGCTCGATGTCGTGCTGCCACGGCATCGCAACGTCATAGGGTTGCGACGCCGTGGCGTTGCAACGTTGCAACTTCGTGCCGTCGTGAAGGTCCAACGGCGCGGCGTTTGGCAGTTCGGCTTTACTCCTGGAATCGTCTCGCGATGCTGGAAGCAGGAGGTGATTATGAAAGTCATGACATTTGCGACGCAAAAGGGCGGGAGCGGAAAATCGACGACGCTTGTGTCCTGCGCGGTCGCGGCTCAGGAAGCGGGAGAAAGGGTCTACATCATCGAGATGGACCGACAGGGCACGGTTAGCCAATGGGCGCAAGCTCGCGAGGCTGCCACACCCGAAGTCGATACGGTTGACGGCAGCCAGTTGGCGGCAGCGTTGGAAGCGATGCGCCACGAAGGATATACGTTGGTGTTGATCGACACACCGGGCGTTGATACGCCGGGCACAAGGCCGGCGATGAAAGCGGCGGATTTATGCGTCGTACCGGTACGTCCTACCGGCGCCGATGTGCAGGGCTGTCTCCCAACAGCGAAGGCATTAAAGCAGCTTGGCGTGCCATTCGTGTTTCTGCTGAACCAAACGCATCCGCAACTGCTGAATAGCCGCGTGATGGAGGCCTCGAACCTATTGAGCCATGTGGGGGAGGTGTTGGATCTGACGTTGGCTTCGCGCGCCGATTATCAGGATGCGCTGACTGCAGGCCTCGGCGTGACGGAATTCGATTCCAAGGGGAAAGCGGCGAAGGAAGTAAAAGCGCTTTGGCGGACGCTCGCTGGGCGCTTGCGGAAGGGAGGTGCCCGTGAAAAAGCCGCGTAGATCGATCGAAGAGATGCTGGCAAAACACGTCGATTCCAGTGTTGGCGAAGCAAAGCCTGTACCATTGCAGTCTAAGCACGCAACACCGAGGCCCCGGGATAGTAGAGTGAAATCAACACTTTATCTGCATCCGCTGGTGCATCGGAAAATTGAGGAAATCGCCTTCGAGCGGCGCGTTCATTTGAACCAGCTTTATATGGAGGCGATCGATCTGTTCCTGCGCGAAGCCGGCGAGCGCAGCATCGCGGAAATTACGGGGCAGGCAAACAAAGCAGCGTAGACGTGTGCCAGCGCTTAGGCTGGTGCGGCCCAAACGATGTGCTCATCAATCGGGTCCGAGCTTTTCCGGAGGAAGGTATTGGCTTGACGCCTTCCAAGGGAGGCATCACCCGCAGGCTTCACCGTCAAAATCCGCCATCCGCTCTCTCGGAGTGACGATCGGAGTATATTGCGCGGACAGGCGCGGCGATCGGCAAGCCCTCCGAAGCAGACAACAAGCCTCGTTTTCTCAGAGGAGTGGCCCCGGACATTCCGCCAGACTTTCTTGAGATCATCCGCGAAATCGATGGGACTTTTATGCACTATCTGGTTGTGATTGGAATAGTCGACTACGGAAGGTCCGCCAACAAACCAATTGCGAAGCCATTGATCCGGAATATAGGTGCGCATCCCGTAATACGGCGGCGATGTGATGATCCAGGCAAATTCACCAGGGCTGTCGCAGATGCTCCCAAGGTCAATGCTACGGCTATCAGCCAATACAGCCTGACCCGACGGAGACGGCAAGTCTGCGAAAAAGCGTTCTGCACGACGTTGAATGATGCCGACAACATCCATGCGGTCGGCACTTAAACCTCGCTCCGTCCAGAAACGGGTCGCATAAGCAGGCTTCGGCGCGTAAGTGCGTGGGCACTGATTGGAAAAGTAACTCTGTATGGTTTTGGGGCGGGGACCATGCAAGGCCCCCAAGATGATTGCGCGAAGTGCGATCCTTGCGGGGGACGAGCAATCCCGAAGCAATTCGGACCGAAGTTGGCATAGCTCCTTTAGTGTGTCGGGGTGATATGCGAGTTCCCAGAATTCTCCTGACGGAGTGGAATAGGAGAGCGGGGTATCCAAAATGGCTCTCGCTTCGGAAACGATCGCATACGGATCAGTTTTCACGAGTTTTGCCGCAGTGATAGCCGCCGCCACCGGACTAGCGTCAATGCCAGTCGAACTAAGACCCAGGAGCCGCGCTGCAAAATTGGTTGTGCCACGTCCGCAAAATGGATCGAGTACTTGATCGCCGGGGCGCGCGTGACGCAACAGGATTTTCAAAGGAAAATCCAACGGGAACATCGTGAAATAGGGACAAATCGCATTCAGTGCGATTTGAGCCTTTGTAATGCGTGGCACGACTATGTTTTTCCCCTCACCCAGCGCTTCCCTGTTGAGGCGTTTGTGTAAGCCTCCCATGCCGCGTCCTGCGGCCCTCCGAGAAGGTCGGACAGCGCACGAGGGACGAGATTGTAGGCAAACTGATCGCAGTCATCCAAATGCGCAGGCAGTGCATTCTTTAGCTCAACCTGAAACCCATACCAAGGCATCCCGTCCTTGCTATGCAGCTTGTTCAGCAAATTTTTGTTGGCCCGTAACGTGGCAATGGCTTGGCTTTCGACGCTGTTTTTGGCATCGCGTACGGGCTTTCCCACTGTGTCATCGGAAGTGGCAGCGCTCTGATCCAGTGAAGGCGAGGAAAAGTTGTCTTTCAGAACCTGGGCAAACGTTTTGCCAGGAGGGGCGCAGTATTTATCGTCGCGGGCGGCGTATTGCTCTTCAAAGCTGTCTACACGGAGACTGATAGGGTAGGTCTTACCCGCGACAGAACTCCAAAAGATGCCTTGGCCCGCGATTGGCTCGTTCAGGAGCGAACTCAGCAAGTCATCGCTAAAATGCGCGTTGGCGCGCTTGAGAGAGACAAGGTCGGCCGCAGATAGCAGATGGAAGATAAACCAGTTATCGCCCTGGCTGAGGATTTCCACTGGAATGCTGCCAGGCTGCTGTGTGATCAAAAGTGCGCCGAGGTCGTATTTGCGCCCTTCTTTGACCCAAGCGATATACGGTTCAGAGGCGGCCGCTTTGTCGTTTAGTACGGATTGCGCTTCTTCGACTACGGCAATGGTGGGGATGGTCTTCGGGTCAGCGGAAGTAAATTCCTGCTGGTTGCGATCGAAGATCCGTCGCAAGATGAGGCCCGAGAGGATTAGCGACTGCCCTCCACGCATTTGCGATACGTCGATCACGCAAAGCTTCCCTTGCGATAAGGCGTAGACCAGCATGTCCATAAGCTGGCTGCTTTTGTCGTGAAGCATCTTCACGATCGCCGTCATATTGCTGCGCGCGGCGAGGGCCTCGGCCTCCTGCTGTCGATCCGTGCTCAAATCCAGGAGCTTTCCAATCTCCTTTAGATCGGCCGTATTGCCGTTCTCGTCGATCAGATCGACCAGTTGCTCCCAGCGGCTCTGCTGGAGCCCGCGAAGCTTGCGTACGTTCTGCTGATCTTGACGATCAGGACTTAGCGCGATGGCAATGACGTCTGATGGTCGTAGGCGCCGAACATCAAGCTTGATGCCGCCGCCAACAAAAGATTGATAGAATGGGCTTGGGCTACGACGATCCGTAAAGACAACCAGTTTGTCCTCCAACGCTGGCACATCACACAGGCCAGGCCGGCCTTTGTCGTCCGGCCAAAAATATTCGCCATCCGGATCGAAAATTACCGTTCCAACTGGCACGGTTTTATCGCCACGCTTCAGTATAGTTGGAGTTTCTGCGTAAAGCTGAGAAAATAGCAGCTTGTTGAGGTTAGATTTGCCGAAGCCGGCGCGCGCGAAGATGAAGCTACGGCGCGACACGAGGGATTGAATCGGAAATTTTACCCGAACCTCGGGCTGCAATACCTGCATCCAAGCCTGACATTTGCGATCTGCCTCCCCATAGTAAACATATTCCCCGAAGGCGAGATGGCCGATGGGCGCGCCGTCTACATTGTGCCCGGCGATTTCGCGGAGCACTTCATCCGAAGGAAAAGCGACCTTACTTCCGACATGCGGCAAGCGGCGATGGGATGGTACGAATGTGAGGCCGGAACCGTTCTTGCGTATGATGCCAAGTACACGGATATTGATGCGGTATTTCAGATACTGTTCACGCAAATCCTCTGGAATCGGACGTTCTTCACGGACGGCGCGAATGTTGAATTCCTCACCAGAACCAAAGGAGAGTTTCCCCTCGGATGAGAAGGAGGCGATGCGCCCCATCACAGCTTCGTCAGGCGTTTCGAGCTGCACCAGGACAAATTGCCCGTGCATTGGGATGTTCTGAAAATCGTTTCGATACGGCAAGACGAGATCGGCATGGAATTCCAGGCCGCCTTGCTGAAAGCCACGGAAAATCCCTACCACCTTCTTGGGTGGAAAGAGCTCAACCCCCGCCATGTACAAAGTCCTTTAGCCGTAACGTTTTTGCGCCGGATCTGCGTCTTGCAATTGAAATTCGTCCAGGGCGGGCGCTTGATCGCCGAGGGATTGCCGAATGCCGTCGAAAATAAAATCCTGGAGAATGTCGAAGTCGAAATCGACAAGGGCTGCATTCTCGTGAGCCTTTTGCAGGCAACGCGGATAGTGCGGCACAGGAAAGCCATTGGTGGCATCTGCCAGCATTGAGCCTAAAATAACCTGGGCGTCGTCTGCCTGCGGCGCGAAAATGTCGACTGGCCATATCGGGTCTCGACTTCGCGCGCCGAATTTGACGAGGAACATTTTTCCGCCCACGAATTTATTGGTTTCGCCACCCTCGCTTGCTTCCTCGTCGCCACGAGCAAACTCGGGCCAGACATATGCGCGGGCCTCCAAGTTCCGTGGAACCTCTAGATAGGCGGGATAGTCGACTTGAAGGACGCCTTCGAGCGCCATTGCGAGGCGATAACGCGTTAACACCTTGGAGTGCTTAGCTACGCCGGCAAGATATATCCGTCGTTTGCTTTTGCGCCACTGAGCATCAATGCGCTCGGCCAAGCCCGTGCGGAGCTTGGCGAACAGATCTTTGGCAAATGCCTTACTGCGCAAAAGGCCGTCGCAGATAATGAGCGTATCGGTGCCGAAGTCTTTCTTGAGGAGCGCAAAGAGAGTCGCCCATTCCATAAGCTCGCGGTACACCTGGACCCAGCTCGGCGATACTGTTCGGTCGTCCTCGTTGGGGCGGATCATATGAGACAGAGCGGGCAGAGTGTCTACGCCCAAGAACTGCATCATCTCGCCCAAAGCGCTTATGGGCGAGCCGTCACGAAAATGGCGACGAAGGAGCTTCGATACCGGCGTTGTGGGGGAGACCGCTTCGAGGCAGTATTCGTTATCGCTACTATCTACTACCCGGATCAGTTGGATCAGAAAGGGGTCGAATTGAAGCTGGTTGTTTCCGCCATCCGTTCCCACAAGAGAGATGGAAGTGGTAGAGCGTGGCTGTATTCTGCGGACGCCGGATTTTAGAATCTTGATTTCAGCACGGAGCGTGTCCAGAACACCCTGGTCAGCTCCGATGCATTCTGCAATGGCTTCTTTCAGCTCATGCTGACTTCTCGGGTCAAGCATTGCTCCGTGCCTTCCGACGCAAGTTGCCGCGAATCATAAAACGGCAATTACGCCGGATAGCATGGAAACCGAAGGCTACCAAGTAGTCGGCCGCACTTTTGTGGCTCAATCCTATTGATTTCGTGATTTGAGTAGAACTCCTGAGAACTTAACTGGCCCTTTCCTGATAGGATTTTCGGTGAAACCCAGCTCTACAAGCCAGTCGCGGAACCCGCTCCAGGTCATGGCTTCGGTGATGCCGCGCGCTTTTAGGGTGTGGCAATAATCCTCATAGAGTGCTGTCAGCGATGCCTGCGCGTCCGGCACCGCTTCGACGCGCTCCAAAAACCAGTCGGAACGGGCGACGATGGCGGCCGGCGGTACGGTGAGGGGAGTGTTCACTGATGATGCTGGCAGTAGCGCGGGAAGAGACGAGCCAATCGGTTCGGTCACGACGACCGGCACTGCATTGGCAGGCGTGGCTAACGAGGCCGGGAGAGGCTGTTTTTCCCACATCGCGAAGACGACGAAAAAGCCAAGGCCAGAACCCAGCTCGACAAGCGCAGCGATGAGCAGCGCAAGCACGAGCTTTGTCTTATCCTCGCCGAGCTGAAGCAACTGACTGAGCAAGGCAACCTGCGGATCGGCTGTGCCGCTTGTCGCTGCCATTTCGCCCCCGTGCAGCGCCTGGCTCAAACGGGCGACATCACCATCAAGCTGCGCCGCAGCGAGCGCATTGCCGCGTTCGGCGGTGAGCCGGAAATACCCATCGCAAAACGAGCGGCTTTCCGGAAGCGTCGCCTTGGTGCAGCCGCTCGTGGCGTCCCAACGGGTATTCTGGCGCGCGGCGGCTAGCTCGCCGTCAATCGTCGCCACAGGCCGGGCAGCCGGCAGGACAGCGCGGTCCTGCCGCTTGCGCACCAACTCGCTACGCAGATGCTGCTGCCGTTCGATCACCGACTGCCGCTTGCCCGAGGTGCCGTCGCGGTTGAGCGCGGCAAAGCCGAGCGCGGAGGTGACGGAATAGGCGGTGAAGGTGCCAAACAGCAGGCTCGCCACGAACCCGACGAGCCATTTGCGGCTGCCCCAGCCCCAGGCGATGACGAAGGGCAGGACGCCTTTGAGCAGATCGGCACAGCCACTCGCTAGGCCATAGACGAGTTTGTCCTCGTCGGCGGTAGCGAGCAGTGTGCCGAACCGGAAGTTCAGGATGACGGAGACGGCGATCAGCCCGAGCACGACGGGCGCGCCGATGATGGCAACCAGCCAACGGATCATGGATGCTCTCGATGGATTGGAGGTGGGGGCGGGTGTTGCTCGGCTTAGGGATCAACGCCCGCCAGGGTGAAGACCGCGACAGCGGGCTTCATGCACGCGAGCCCGGCCCCCGTCAGAGGGAAAGCCCCAGGACCTCTCACCGGGAATATTCCGAGGTGGAGCCATAACGCTGCCGTGCGATCCACCCTTCCAGATCCGCCTTGGCATAGAGCACTCGCGAACGCTTGCCCTGACCCGCCTTGAAGAACTGCGGCCCCGTGCCTTCCACACGAAACCGCTCCAGGGTACGCGGAGACAGATGCAACAACGCCGCCGCCTGACGGGTGGTGAGATACAGAGAAGGAAGAAGATCGACCGACATGGACATCACCTTTCTCGGTTGGGAATGAGAGAAGGCTGACGCCGTAGAAAATCCCTGTAAATCAGCGCAATGCTGCGGAAACGATTTTCATGAACCAGCGAAAAACATTGCAGTCGTTGCAGCTTTTGCGGAAATTTGCAGAGACCGGAAGCTCAAGTCGGTTTGACTCTGACATAGCCCGGTATCCTGGAAATGCCGCCGGGCACATTCAGCTCCTCGCCGATATTTAAGTGACCGCAGTCTTCGTATTCTTGTTTGGTCGCAAACAGGATGTAGCCATTAGCGTCGAAAAGCGCGCCGGGAAAACGCTCTAACACATGATACCAAAGGCCGCGTTCGCTATAGAGCGCATGAAGTGCGCCCACGTTCCATTCTCGGTTCAGCATCTTGCCGGTAACTCTGCCCACCCTGCGCCTCCATGCATGGTGTGAAGCCCAAATTCGCCGCGCCCAGAGTAGAGAACAAGGGCGGGCGAACGCTAAACTACGCCATTATTGCCTTTCGCGGGAGCAATGCTGGCCAGCTTCGCCCCGACCGTTTCGGCAACGTTCCGCAACGGGTCGGCAACGAGATGGGCGTAGCGCTGTGTTGTCTGCGCCTGGGTGTGACCGAGCAGCTTGCCGATCATGAGTAACGACGCGCCTTCGGCCGCGGCGAAACTTGCGAAGGAATGACGCAGATCATGCAGTCGCACATCGCCGAGACCGGCGCGGGCGCGCAGCCGCCGCCAGGGCTTCTGCAGATTGATGAGGTGTGATCCGCCGGATGCGCCGACGATCACGAACGGATTGCCCTCGATACGCGGGATGGCGCGCAGCACGTCGATCGCGCCCGTATTGAGGAAGATCGGCTTTGCACCGGTCTTGGATTTCGTCAGGAAGATCATACTGCGCTCAAAATCGAGCATTTCCCAGCGCAGGGTGAGGATTTCGGTGAGGCGAGCGCCGGTCAGGATCAGCAGCCGGATCGCGGCGATGACGTAAGGATTGTCGCCGGCCGCTTCGGCCTCCGCGAGCACGACGCCCAACCGGTCCAGCTCTTCGCGGGTGAGAAAACGCTCCCGGTGGTTCTCCTTAAACCGCGCGACGAGGCGGCAGGGATTGGAGTGCTCCGGCAGATCGCCATGCTGTTCGAGCCAGGTCATCAGCTTCGACAGGATGGCCAGCGCCAGATTGGCCATGCGCGGCGTATCCTGCATGGCGGTGTGAAACCGCGTCACATCGCTGCGCTTCAAGTCATCGATCCGTCGCGCGCCGAAGGCGGGCAGCAGGATTTTCTCGAACACGCGGGCATATTCCTGTCGTGTGCGCGGGGCGAGACGAGGCCCATGCTGAGATAGGAAAAGCTGTGCCGCCTCGGTCATGGTTCGGGTGCGCAGCGCGCGCTTCTTGTCGGCGCCGGGATCGTTGCCCTGGTTGACCGTCGCCAGCAATCGCAATGCCTCCTTGCGTGCGGTCGCGGGCGTCCAGGGCGCGCCATGCTTGCCGATGGTGAACCAGCGCAGGCGGCCTTTGACGCGGGTCTGGAGGAAATAGCTCACGGCATCGGCGCGACGGCGCACGCCGAAACCTTTGACCTCGGTATCACGGAGGATTTCATCGGGCTTGAGCGCCTGCACCTGGGCGACGCCAATGCGCACGGAACGGGTCTCAGTCACAATCAGTGGTCCGTCAGTGGTTCCGGTCGGGCTAACACCGGGCTAACATTTTCACCGATTTTCCGGTGAAATGAGGCGCAAATGTGGCGGAGATCGATGCGCTAAATCATTGAAAATACTGGATGTAGATAGTTTGTGTCGAGAGTTGCCCTCAAACTCTTAATCAGCGGGTCGTAGGTTCGAATCCTACTGCGCCCACCAATAAAATCAAAGACTTAGGTGGGAATTGGTAGGTTGGGTTTTGGTGGACCTACCACGGACCTACCAACCTACCCAGCATATTTACTGAGGTCCCATCCCACCGCGCTGAATGGCGATTCCAACGATCTCCGACGCTTTCGGCGCGCCAGGAAGCTGGCCGGTATAGGTCAGCATGATTTCGGCAATCGCCTGCTTCACAGCCACAAACAGTTTGTGCATCTCGTCGTGGGTAAGCGCGATGCGTTCCCCGGGCCCGAATAGATCTTGGAGCTTAACCAGCTTCCCATGTTCCGAGGCGCTCATAACGCCCTTGTTGTGGACGATGCAATGGCGCACCAGCCGCAAATCGCCGAGCGCATCGACGCGGACTTCCCTGACGTCCACTCCGCGAATTCGCGCAATTTTCGGCCGGATTTCCTCGTCCCAGAATGCGAACAGGAAGACGATAATAGACCAGCACACTTGCTGCTCGTTGAAACCAGCCTCGGCGTTTGCCGCCAGAAAATCATCTGCTCTGATGATCCGGTGATGCACGACGTCTGGTAGGCTGGGGTCCTCCACACTGGTGTAGACGATTACCGGCTGACCATCCTCTATGCGACGTCCAATAGGTCTCTGCGCACGAGGAATCTGACGATGCATTCGCACCTGATTGCCTTGAAAGCCCGCGAGGCAATCCATGTAAACGCCAACCTGTGAGTTCACGAAATCAATAAATTCACGAAGCGGGACGAGCTCCGCGATTGCTTTGTCCATATCTACGGTCATGGCTTATGCTCCATGCACCGTAATAACAGAAAGCACCATAGCTGCGTCGCCTGCGAGCTTCAGCAAATTATGGCTGCCGGTATTCCGAAGTTGAGCCAAAGCCAAAGTTTGATAGCCAATTTTCCAGGTCTTCTCGGCGGTAAACGACTTTCGATCGCCGTCCTGGCCCGAGTTTGAAATACCGCGGGCCATTGCCGGTGACGCGCATGTCCTCCAGCGTGCGCGGGGACAGCCGGAGATATTCCGCCGCCTCGACGCTCGTGAGCACGCCTGACACGCTGCGCAAAGAGCTTTCGCTCATTGCTTTGCCCCCGCAGAAGGTCTACCCGAAAGAGCTGCAGCAGTCCTTTCGCTTACGGAGAAGGGCCTGTCTGCTGAGGATGAACTCACGCCAGCGGTGTCGAAAGCTTTCGGAGCGTACGCGTTGGCACGCGCGGAGTTGCTCGATGCATTGGGGCTTATCAGCTCGGCTGCCTTCGATGAGATCGCCTCTATGGCCGAGGAGTTCGGTGCACTCCTTGCCCGTACACATGTTCAAAAGGCCTCCATTGGGCGGGCAAGCGGAGCGTGATCGGAACTCCATTACCGGAAATGAAACGGTATGGTGAAGCGGAGCTGGCCGGCGCTTGCGCCCGGCGGGGGTGGTGGAAAGGG
>Ga0224723_1000494_pt1 | contig 27006 bp, 28 predicted proteins | sample Balambano_FR2_Me_FD_161647 | JGI IMG/M metagenome (GOLD analysis project Ga0224723, IMG submission 161647) | Freshwater sediment microbial communities from Lake Towuti, South Sulawesi, Indonesia - Balambano_FR2_MetaG | ecosystem: Environmental > Aquatic > Freshwater > Lake > Sediment | place... | reverse complement strand
CGCGTATATATTGGGTAAACCCGAAATATTTATACAAAACCCGCCCCCGCGTATATATTGGGTAAACCCGAAATATTTATACAAAACCCGCCCCCGCGTATATGTTGGGTAAACCCGAAATATTTATACAAAACCCGTCCCCGCGTATATATTGGGTAAACCCGAAATATTTATACACTCTGCACTCCTAACATTAATCCAACCATTCTCTTGAATAATGAGTAAAGTATATCTGGTCGGTGCTGGCCCTGGGGATGTAGCTTATCTAACAGTAAAAGCCTATAAAATTCTAAGTATTGCTGAAGTGCTAATTTACGATGCACTTGTAGATAAAGAATTATTACATCTAGTCCCACAAGATTGTTTGAAGTTGAATGTGGGAAAACGTGGTGGTCAACCAAGTACACCACAAACTGAAATAAATAAATTATTGGTAAAATTTTGTCAACAGGGAAAACAAGTTATCAGACTTAAATCTGGTGATCCATTTATATTTGGTCGCTGTACTTCTGAGATTGAAGCGTTAAAAGCAGATGGTTGCGACTTTGAAGTAGTACCGGGAATTTCATCAGCTTTAGCAGCACCGCTACTAGCAGGTATTCCCTTAACTGATCCAGTATTAAGCCGATGCTTTGCAGTGTTTAGCGCTCATGAACCAGAAGCTCTTGATTGGGAGGCGTTATCGCGGATAGATACCCTGGTAATTTTAATGGGAGGACAACATCTCAATATTATTGTACATCAACTTCACAGATATTGGCGATCGCTTGCTACGCCAATTGCTGTGATTCATTCTTGTGGTACTACTCAACAAAGGATCTGGACAGGTACACTAGAAACTATTCTTGAACAAACCACTGGTGTGTCTTTATCACCAGTGGTGATCGTAATTGGTGAAGTTGTCCGGTTACACAGGTACTTATAACCTGAGAACATATACTTATCTTATCCTCCACAAATAAATGATCACTAACCTTGCTCCTTCCCCCGTGATTTCTCCTACCCCTTTGGTTGGGAAGACTATTTTAGTAACCCGTTCTGTGGGACAATCAAGTCAATTCGCACACAGCCTGACTCAAAAAGGTGCGGTTGTAATTGAAATGCCAGCGTTAGAAATTTGTCAACCTTCAAGCTGGGAAGGTTTGGATAACGCGATCGCTAACTTATCTGATTTTGATTGGTTGATTCTCACTTCTACTAACGGTGTGGACTACTTTTTTGAACGGTTGTTTGCTCAAGGTAAAGATGCTCGTAGTTTAACTAAAGTTAAAGTAGCCGTTGTTGGCGAAAAAACAGCACAAAGTCTTAAACAACGGTGTATCCAAGCTGATTTTATCCCACCAAATTTTGTGGCAGATTCTTTAGTGGCAAATTTTCCTGATAAACTTGCGGGTAAAAAGATTTTATTTCCGAGAGTAGAAAGCGGTGGAAGAGAAATTTTAGTGAACGAATTAAGCGCTAAAGGTGCAGAAGTTGTAGAAGTCGCTGCATATCAAACTTGTTGTCCCTCTAGTATTCCACCAGGAGCAGAATTAGCTCTCCAAGGTGGGAATGTAGATGTAATTACATTTGCTAGTTCTAAAACAGTTAAGTTCTTTTGTCAACTAGCAGAAAGGATATTTTCAGATAATTCTTTAACAAATTGTTTAGAAGGAGTTTGTATTGCTTCTATTGGGCCACAAACTTCAAAAGATTGTCGTGATTTAATTGGACGTGTAGATGTAGAAGCGGAAGAATATACTTTAGATGGGTTAATGCAAGCGGTTATTACTTGGGTAGTAAATTCCCGGGATAACTAAAATGTAAAAAGTAAAAGGTAAAAGTTATAAAACTTTACTTTTTACTTTTGTACTACATAAATAACTAGAAATTTATGAGTATAGAGACACTAATACAAACTGAAACTTGGGTTGTTGGCAGTTGGGATGATTATATTCAAGTAATTCAAAATCCAATTTACCTAACAGCTAAAGGTTATTATTATGATGGACGGATGAGGATTGAAATGCCACCAGTAGGTAATGATCATGCCAGCGATCACACTATAATTATCTTTGCAGTTAATTTATACGCTACTCTTAAAGGTATAGATTTGAATGGTAAAGATAACTGTACCTATAGAAAAATAGGTTACGAGGAAGCTCAACCTGATGTATCATATTATATTGGTACAAAGGCTAATGCTATTCCCTACGGAACTTCTGTTATTAATTTAGATATATATCCAGTACCAAGTTTGGTTATCGAAGTTGCAAAATCTTCACTTGCAGACGACAAAGGTGAAAAGCGGTTGTTATACGAAGAATTAGGAATCAACGAATATTGGATCGTTGATGTTCAGAATGTCCAAGTAATCGCTTTTACTATAGAAAATGGTGGTAGTAAAAGAATTAAGCAATCTCAAGTATTACCAGGTTTAGAAATTTCTTTATTAAACGAAGCTTTTCGACGCACTCGTCAAATGAATCAAAGCCAAGTAGGTGCTTGGTTATTAACTCAATTTCAAGCAAATCAATGAAACGTATTATTGGTTTAACTGGAGGTATTGCAACAGGTAAGACAACTGTTGCTAATTACTTGGCTAGTGTTTATAATTTGCCAATATTAGATGCTGATATTTATGCTAGAGAAGCTGTGTCTGCTGGCTCGTTAATATTGAAGGCGATCGCATTACGTTATGGTGAAGATATTTTACTAGGTGATGGTAGTTTGAATCGTCACAAGCTGGGTGAAATTATATTTACTAATCCCCAGGAGCGAAGTTGGGTAGATAATTTGATTCATCCTTACGTGCGTGAAAAGTTTATTCAAGAAATTAACGCATCTTTAGAATTAATTATAGTATTAGTTGTACCTTTATTATTTGAGGCGCACATGACAGATTTAGTAACAGAAATCTGGGTAGTATTTTGTTCTCAACAGCAGCAAATAGAAAGATTAATCCAACGAAATAATTTAACTTTTGACCAAGCAACAGCAAGAATAAATAGCCAAATGTCTATTACAGAGAAAGTAGAGAAAGCAGATGTAGTTTTGGACAATTCTTCTTCATTAGAATTTCTGCTGGAACAAATAAATATAGCATTTATCGGTTAACGCTATGTTAGATCCCCCATTCATATTTGCTTGGATATTACAGGTTCTGTCATCCTTCTGACAGGGCGACAAGCACCCCGTAAATACTGCTATGTATTAACTTGACCGAATTATGGTAAAAAAAAGATAGGTCAAAATTGTCAATAAGACCTTATATCGGGTTATACGGTCAAATTTGGGTTAATTTTATGGAGACTTGTTGGGGATTAGTTATCGAATTAATGAGATTAAATTCTAATAAGCTTAAGTATTATTTACAAGGTATGAGAGCTATGGAGCTTATACAGGCTTCGTTCTAGCTTTCATGTCACCCCCTCAGGTCATCCTTATCCCTGTTTCATCCGTTAACTCTCTCTTTAGCTTAATGTTTGTAACCAAGAAACACTAGTGAGATTACTATCGACTGTAGCTAATATCAAATTGTAGTAAACTGCTGTAGCTGCAATAAATCTATCGGCTGGATCTTGATGCGGTAGTTCGATCTGGCGGCTTATAATAGCAATTTGATGGACTAGTGGAGCTTCACGAATTTCGAGAGTGTTTAAGGATAAATTGATCCATGTCACTGCATCAGGCTCTAAAGATATTCGTTTTTTTTCTGTTAGGATTAACGTCTCCCAGATACTAATGGGACTGAGCCAAAGCTCTGTTGTTTCCTCTGCAATTATAGTTTGAAGCTCGGTAGATAAGCGCTCATTACCCAAAAGATACCAAAGCCAGATGTGGGTATCTAGTAAAAGTTTCACTGAAGTGCTTCCCATGTGCTAAGGGAAACTGCTGGAGCAACTAAGTCTCCCAAAATTTCACCACTTCCTTTCATTGCTCCAAAGGTTGCGCGTTTGAGTTGGTTTGTCGCTGGATATATAACTACTAATGGTTTACCCTCATGGGTGACAGTCAAGGGTGTTTTAGTACGTTGCACTTCTGTAAATAAGTGCTGGAGATTTTCAGATAATTCATTGGTACTAATTTGTTGCATTTTTTGGTCTAACCGTTGGTGGGTAAGGTTTTGTTAGCGAAGTTAGTTAGCTTGTGTTCTTTAGAGTTGATGCTTGTGCAATGTATACCTTTTCACCAGTTGTCTCACATCAGTAATCATTGAACCAGGTGTAATTGCACTCAGCTTATGGGCAGATTCTCACAATGTCAGTAATGAAATCAGTCTTTTATTTCTGTAACCGCTGCTAATTATCAATCATTTTTATTCTCCACAATCAATTCGGTTGGGTTTATAATTTGGAGTGCTAATCCTAAAATTAAATTCTTTTAATCCATATTTTGCAATCCAACAGCTATTTTACTGTGCTTTTCAATTTGCCCCATCACTTGTTTCGCTCTTTGAATTACCACTTTCGGTAAACCAGCTAACCTTCCCGCTTCTATACCATAAGACTTTTGAGCGCCTCCTGGTTGCACTTGATGTAAAAAGATAATTTGGTCTGGCAATTCTTTCACTGTTACTTGATAATTAGCAATATTGGGAAAAATACCCGCAAGTTCATTTAACTCATGGTAATGAGTAGCAAAAATCGTTCGTGCTTTAATCTCGGTTGCTAAATACTCTGCTACAGCCCAAGCAATAGAAAGACCATCAAAAGTGGCTGTTCCTCGGCCAATTTCATCTAATAATACCAACGACCGAGATGTGGCATGATTTAGAATATTCGCCGTTTCATTCATCTCTACCATAAATGTAGATTGACCAGTCGCCAAATCATCTACCGCTCCTACACGAGTAAACACGCGATCGCATACTCCTAACTTGGCATATTTCGCAGGTACGAAACTACCAATTTGAGCCATCAACTGCACCAATCCCACTTGTCTTAAGTAACAACTCTTACCACTTGCATTTGGTCCAGTAAGGATAATCAAGTCAGGAGAATCTGTTCCTCCCAACTGACTTGAATTAGGTACAAAAAATCCCGTAGGAAGAGACTGCTCCACTACCGGATGTCTCCCATCGACAATTAAAATATCTCTTCCATCGACCATCTCTGGACGACAGTAACCTTGATGTACTGCTAATTCCGCTAACCCACATAATATATCAGCAGCAGCTACTGCTCGGGAAAGATTACGAATTATTTCCGCGTGTTCTCCCACTTCTTCCCGCAATGTGACAAAAATCTCATATTCCAACTTATTTAAATCATCTCGTGCTGTGAGAATTCTTGCTTCTCGTTCCTTTAACTCTGGTGTAATATAGCGTTCCTCGTTGGTCAGAGTTTGTTTACGGATGTAATTTTGGGGTACTTGGTCAGCTTTGCTGCGGGAAATACTAATATAGTAACCAAAAGTTTTATTAAATCCTACCTTCAATGTGGGAATTCCTGTCTTGGCTCTTTCATCAACTTCTAAATTGGCAATCCATTTTTGGTCTTCTTCTACCAAAGAGCGTCTATCATCCAATACAGCATTAATCCCACTTCTAATTAATCCACCTTCTTTGATTTGGATTGGTGGTGATTCTACTATGTGAGCGCGTAATTTTTGTGCTAACTCTTCCAACACAGATGGGACTTTTTGTAAAGCTTTTAAAAATGGAGAATTTGCTTCAGATACTAAGTAAGCTAATTCTGGTAAACGTGATAAAGAATCGGCTAATGCAGATAAATCTCTAGCATTGGCAGTACCAGAACCTGCTCTACCTGTCAAACGTTCCAAATCATATATCTGCTTTAATAATTGGCGTAAATCTTGACGTAGGGGAGTATTTTCTACCAATTCTTGAATAGTATTTTGTCGCGCTTTTATACCCTTGATATCGAGTAGTGGTTGTAACAACCAACGTCGCAAAGCTCTACTCCCCATTGCTGTAGAAGTTCTATCTAAAGCCCATAGCAAAGACCCATGATAAGTACCATCTCTGACTGTTTGCGTAATTTCCAGGTTACGCCGTGTTTGATGGTCTACAATCATGTAGTCAGTAAGTGTATAGGTTCTGAGAACTTGTAGGGGGACTGGATTTTCTTTTTGGGTATCTTCTAAATATTCCAACAAACCACCCGCAGCACGCACAGCTAAAGGGAGATGTTCGCAACCCAAACCTTCGAGCGATCGCACTTTGAATTTTTGCAGTAACTTGATTTTGGCTTCACCTGGAGAAAAAGGAATTTGCGATCGTAAAGCATAACAAAAATTAGGCGGCAAACATTCTGGTAAATGTGGCGAAGTTTCCCCAGGACGCAGTAAACTGCCTAAATCAGGTGCATTCGTAGGAAATAAAACCTCACTTGGTTGCAAACGCATTAATTCTTGAGTCAGCAGTTCCAAATTAGTTTCTTGAGTAGTTAAAAATTCCCCAGTAGAGATATCTGCGTAAGCCAAACCCCAATGATTACCCGCAATAACCACCGCAGCTAAGTAATTATTCCGACTTTTATTCAACATTCCTTCTTCCAGCAGCGTTCCTGGAGTCAGAATCCGTGTCACTTCACGACGTACCAATCTTCCCGCAGCTTCTGCTGCATCTTCCACTTGGTCACAAATTACTACCGCATAACCTTTTTCTACCAACAGAGTTGCGTGACGTTCCCAAGCATGGTGAGGAACACCAGACATCGCTACCCGTCCTTGTTCCCCTGCTTGCTTACTAGTTAAAACAAGCTCTAATTCCTGCGCGAGAACAACCGCGTCTTGGAAATAGCACTCAAAAAAATCTCCTACCCGATACAGCAACACCGCATGAGGATATTTATCTTTTGTCTCGACATAGTGCAGGTACATTGCACTTAACTTGCTGCGGTCTACTTGTCGATGGTCGCTGATGAAAGTACTAGCGTCAGGTTTAGTCGGTTGAGTTGCAGAGTAAGAAGCGGTCATAGATGCAACGGCAATAAGCGCGAGGATTCCACAATATCTTATGATAACCTATTACTGTAGCTGTTTAATGTAGCGTCCTAAATTATCAATAGTACACAAAAACTAAAAATAAGTTTGGGTTTTGGTCTTGAGCGATCGCTACATTAATTCCCTAACTTACGACTACTTCGTCTAGTTGGTGAAGGTGGTGGAGATGGTTCCTGTGCTTTTAATTCCCTATCAGCCGTCAAAAACTCTACATGAAAGCCCTTTTGGCGGTAATGTTCACCTAAGATAGCTATACTAGCATCCCCCATTGAAATCTTTTGCATAGCTGATTGAGAAAACTTAGCAGCTAATTTTTTGAGTGCTTCAGCTTCCCATAATACAACTTGCTCGCTAAAAGCTGCCCAAGGTGACATTTCATTAGCAGTATTAGTCATAATCTTAGCAAAATCTTCAGCAATTTCACGCTGTTTTGCTCTAGCTTGGGCAATATGATTGCCAGTTTCTACAATCGTAGCTAAAGGAAGTACAAGTGTTGTAGATTTATCAATTTCTTCTTTAATTTTCTTATCAACACGGTCATGATTCCATTTGTCTTCATTAGAACCACAAAGTTCCATTGCTGGAACTTTTAACCAAACACATAAAAGGCAAGTATCAATAATTAAAACTTTCCGCATATAAGCAATTAATTACTATAAGAAAAACTTCTTTCAATTGCACCGCTGCTTGTTAATTTACCTAAAGAAGCAGATGCAAATAATTTGGGAAAGTTTTGAATCTCTTCTAAGATTGTTAACTCACTTTCTCCTGTGAGAGCATTTCGATGTGCGACAACTACGAAAGGTACTATTTCTGAACCCAATGCATCAAGTAAAACTGGATTGTGGGTAGTAAGTAATATATCAATACTCCTTTGATTTCCAATATCTTTTAGCATTCTTACCAGTAATTCTGCACGGGATGGATGAAGTCCATTATCAATTTCTTCAATTACTATTTGACTACCTTCTTGTCGAGTAAGTAATGCTGTAAGGATTGCCAGAAATCTTAAAGTCCCATCTGACATACTTCTAGCATCAATTTCTATAATTTCACCAGGTTTCCATTCTTCCTGGCAATAAAGCATAGCATCTGTACCAAATCTACCTACTTTTTCTGACCATACTTTTTTGATATCTCCTTCTGGCAAATCTTTGAGATAAGTAGATATTATTGCTTCTACCTCAGCTTTACGTTTATCAGTTAATACCGCTAGCACTCCCGCTATATTCGATGCATCACTTTCAAGGATGTCAGATAATCGTGAATAATCTCGCATCTTCGAGGGAATAGGGTTAAAACTGAAAATACTTTCCAGACTTTGAACTACTATATTAATTTCTCTACTAATACTATCAGATAAGTTAATTATCTTAAGATCGTTCAACAACGAACCCCGAATATTTAAATTTTTAGTGATTGGGATTTTAGTTTTTTCTTTGGTAAAAATTGCAGAGACACTTGGCGTATTATTAGAACCTAAAACAAATCTCAGTAGATAATTTGGAGAATTATTGTTTATCCCATTGTTACTAGTATTTTTTTGACGAATTATATATTCTTCTAAAACCTGAATAAATGGCTTTGTTTGTACTGTAATACTATAAAGATAGTCAATGTCGTCTTCACCTTGAATCAAAGCTTTTAAGGTGAAGCGTGTTTGAGGTTGAAGTGCGGCCCATTCAACACCACCTCTGATAGAGGAAAGTGTTTTATTTCCTGCTAATGCAACTTCAATATCTTCACCTCTAACTATTCTTTGTAAAAACTCTAAAGCTTCAATTACATTAGATTTACCACTTGCATTAGTCCCAATCAAAATAGTCAGTGGGTCAAGTGGAAGCTCAGCATAAGCAAAGCTTTTCCAATCTTCTAGAATAATTTGCTTCAGCATACAAGTTCTCAAATTATGCTTCTACTACAATTTCTGGTGATTTCTCAAGATTAAAATCATCTGTTTGTACATCTATCTCTTCTTCTAAATGTAATTTGCCATCGCGCCAAGTATCAGCAGCATCTTTAATAAAGCTTGCCAAAGGTATAGCTACCAATAAACCCAATAACCCTCCAAGTTTTGCTCCTATTAATAAAGAAATTACTACCCATACAGGATTTAAACCTGTTAAATTACCAAGAATCCGAGGTGCAATAAAGTTAGAATTTATCTGGTCACTTGCTACAGCAACACCTAAAACTTCTATACCTAACCAAAAGTTCTGTAAAGCTACTAATGAACTTACTATAGCAATACCGATTCCTGTTCCGAAAGGAAACAGTGAGAAAAAGCCAATAACTAAACCAAATAATAATGCTAAGGGAATTCTTAAAAGCAGAAATGCTGATGTTAAAACAAATGCAAGTACAGCACCTAATGTTGCTTGACCAATAAAATAATTTTGAAAGTCTTCTTTGAGTAATGACCTTACTTGTTTACCGGTTTCAGGTGGTAACCATTTAAAAATTCCATCCCAAAGGATTTGTCCATTGAGTACTAGATACACAGTTAGTACTACCGTTAGTAATACATTAAAAATTGTACCTATCGTATCTACAGCTATACTGACAATTTTTCCACTAAAAGTCTGGAGTTGATTAGATAATCGATCTAAAATTTGTACAACTAACGCACTTAAATTTACAGGTAATTCTTGCGTAGTTGTCCAATTTTGAAAAGCTTGTAGTTGCTGAGTGCCAGAATCAATCCAATAAGGTAGAATATTAACTAATTCATTAATTTGCTGTAAGATAATTGGCACTAAAGTCACAGCTAAACCGCCAATCACTACTACTGTTAATAGTAAAACTCCTACAACAGCTAAATTACGTTTAACTCCTCGTTTATGAAGAAATTTGATGGGATAATCTAGTACAAATGCTAGTAAACTTGCAGCTGTTAATATACTTACTAAAGGTTGAAAATAATTAACTACTTGAATTAGTAGCCATCCATTCAGAATCACAAGCGGAAATGCCAAGCTGATACTTAACCATCGTGGTAATTTGTACATAATTTGTGTGGTGGTTGTGAGTTGGTGGTTGAAGAAAGGGAGTAGGGAGTAGGGAGTAGGGAATAGCTTACTGTTTCATGCACTCAGCACTCAGCACTCAGCACTCAGCACTCCGCACTCCGCACACCCACTACCTTTCCATAAACTCTAACAAAATCCTTTGATGACGATCGCCAATCGGTCGTACTTCACCTGCGACTTTTGAGTAGCAGCTACCTTGACGAATCTCTTCTTTAGTGACTAACCCCATATCCCAACCTTCTGTTAGGACAAGTTGCTTTAATTCTACTGTTAGGGGTGCGTGAAAGACGTGACGTACCGAAATCTCATCAGTGTAACAGTTAAAAAAAGCAAATGTTGGTGGTAACACATAGCCAATTTCTTCTAAGACTTCCCTTTGTACAGCTTCTTCTGGAGTTTCACCAGGTTCTAAATGTCCACCGAAAAAACCCCAATGACCAGCGTAGATAATATTGGGTTTGTTATCCCGCAGTTGCATGAGAAATTTATTGTCTTGGTAAAGAATAGCGATCGCTACATGAGGTGGTTGATTATTCATAAATCTTTACTTGAAGCTTATGTATTAATTATTACTGTTCTTCTATATACATTTCTCCAAATTCTTTGCCGTTTATAGGTATGCTTTGGTATTTTAGTTTACCTTTAATTACAATTTGGTCGCCGACTTTCAAATTCGTTTGATTAGTTAAAATCCAGATTTTGTCAGTGGAGTCATTAATCAAATACACTCGTCGCTCCGTTAAAAGGGGTACTTGCTTCTCTACTTTACCCTGAACGTAAACAGTAGTCTGATTTGGTTTTTCTTTCAGTTGTTGGATCGGGGTGATATTAGCACCAAGTCTGAAAGCATTAGCGTTTAAGTTATGAGTTAAGTGATTACAACTGATAATTCCTCCCAATACAAAGCAAGTTAGTCCTCCACGGTAGATAATACTTCTACGTTTGTACCAAAGTAAGTAGCAATTTTTCATTTGTGGCATCAAAATTACCTGCTGAGCAAATTTTGTCATAAGTATTTGCCTAGTTTCTAATGTAACTGTTGTAGTTTCCATTAATACTATGCTTTTCGAGAAATATAGTCTTAATTGGGACTAGCAATCTGAGAAGATAGAAAGTGACAATACTGCACCCAAAACAAATGTTCCTAAAATCCTAATGGAAACGAAAACAGCAAAACTGCTTGATGGTAAAGCTTTAGCCGAAAAAATTTATAAAGAACTTTCAGATACGATTATAGATTTACAACCCCAATTTGGACGCTCGCCTGGTTTAGCTGTGTTAATGGTAGGTGATAACCCAGCTTCAGCAGCATATGTCCGTAATAAAGAACGTGCTTGCACTAGAGTGGGGATCGCATCTTTTGGCAAACATTTTCCTACCCAAACCACTCAAACAGAATTAGAACAGGCGATCGCTATCCTGAATGAAGACGAACGAGTGGATGGTATTCTTGTACAACTGCCTTTACCACAGCATCTAGATGCGGTAGCACTATTAAATCAAATTACACCAGATAAAGATGCTGATGGATTGCATCCCATCAATATAGGACGTATGGTACGAGGTGAAGATGGTTTACGCAGTTGTACACCAGCAGGAGTGATGCGACTTTTGCAAGAATACAATATTCCTTTAAAGGGAAAATCTGTGGTAGTAGTAGGACGCAGTATTTTAGTAGGTAAACCCCAAGCATTAATGCTACTAGAGGCAGACGCTACTGTTACGATTGCCCACTCTAAAAGTGAAAACCTCGCCACCATTACCAAAAATGCTGATATTCTGATTGCAGCAGTTGGTCGTCCAGCATTAATTACAGCTTCGATGGTGAAACCAGGTGCTGTTGTGGTAGATGTGGGAATGAACCGGATTATTGATGAAAGTGGCAATAGTCGCTTAGTGGGAGATGTCCACTCTGATGTGGCTGATGTGGCGGATTTTTTCACCCCAGTTCCTGGTGGTGTTGGTCCAATGACTGTAGCTATGTTACTCCAAAATACAGTTACTAGTTACAGACAACGTTTACACAGTTAGTTCATAACTATTGATTAATAACTAACTACTCTTTATTTTAAAATTGTTACTTAGATAGCAGAAAATGAAGGATTTTTCGGGATGATAGCAGCGGATAACCCTAAAAAAACTACAGCGGAAGCATTTGACCTCCTAATTTATTTAAAAGAACGGCAAAAGCTTTGTGAAGCAGCTTTAGATCGGGCTGTTCCAATGCGCGTTCCAGAAAAAATCTATGAAGCAATGCGCTATTCCCTATTAGCTGGAGGTAAGCGTTTGCGTCCGATTCTTTGCCTTGCCACTTGTGAAATGATCGGTGGTACTGTGGAAATGGCTATGCCAACTGCTTGTGCTATGGAAATCGTGCATACAATGTCATTAATTCACGATGACCTGCCAGCTATGGATAATGACGATTATCGCCGTGGAAAGTTGACAAATCACAAAGTTTATGGTGATGATATTGCCATTTTAGCTGGAGACGCTTTATTAGCTTACGCTTTTGAGCATATTGCACTGCATACCAAGGGTGTACCACCAGAGCGAATATTACAAGTAATTAGCCATTTAGGATGTGCATCGGGAGCTGCCGGATTGGTTGGTGGTCAAGTGGTAGACTTAGAATCTGAAGGGAAAACGGATACTTGTTTAGAAACCCTGAATTTTATTCATAATCATAAAACAGGTGCGCTGTTAAAATCATGCGTAATTTGTGGCGGCATTTTAGCAGGAGCGGGAGAGCAAGATTTACAAAGGTTGTCTCGCTATTCGCAAAATATTGGGCTTGCGTTTCAGATAGTTGATGATATTCTGGATATCACTGCGACTGCTGAGCAGTTAGGGAAAACGGCTGGTAAAGACATGATCGCGCAAAAAGTGACCTACCCCAGTATATGGGGGATTGAGGAATCCAGAAAGCAAGCACAAAATTTGATTTTAGCTGCTTGTCAGGAATTAGAGCCGTTTGGAGAGAGTGCAAAACCTTTGATGGCGATCGCTCACTTTATCACAAGTCGTAACCACTAGCTCAGTATAGTCACTTCCAAGTATCAGAGGCCCAAAGATCAGCCTTCCCGTAGTGGGTATAAAAGTTCTTTGGCAATTTTACTGAAGTATTGGTATTGCATTTGGGCTGCATCTGAATTGATCCCAAAAAATTACCGCTGCTAATATCTATATACAATAACCAAAAGACCATGCAGGACATTAGCGAAATTCTAGACAACCGCGTGCTGCTGGTTGCCCTGATAGCTTGTTTTCTCGCTCAAGCTTTAAAGCTTATAATCGAGCTAATTAAAAATCGTAAAGTAAATGTAAGTGTTTTGACCACAACTGGGGGTATGCCTAGCGCCCATTCTGCTTTAGTTACTGCTTTAGCTGGTGGTGTAGGGCAAACTATTGGCTGGGCGTCTCCTGAATTTGCTGTAGCAACGGTGTTCGCTATTATTGTTATGTACGATGCTGCTGGTGTTCGTCAAGCTGCTGGCAACCAAGCTCGTATTCTTAATCAAATGATTGATGATTTATTTCATGAAAAACCTGATTATGCAGCCGATCGCTTAAAGGAATTATTAGGACATACTCCAGTCCAAGTAATAGTCGGTTCTGCTTTAGGTATTACCATTTCTTGGTTGGCAAGAGCAGCGTATTAGGGAGTGGTTAGTTGTTATTCAGAGAATTTCCAGTTACTAATTTTCAACTACCAACTACTGTAGGGGCAGATTTCAAATCTGCCCCTACCATTACATTTGCTGCAAACGCACAACAGAACGTAGTAACATAACTTTACGACTATCAACGAGGATAGTAAAAAATCCGCGATCAGTTAGAGATTGTAATCTGCGGTAAGCTTCCTGTTGGTTGCTAGTGTAAGTTGCCAATAAGTAAGGTCGTTGTCCGTAAGAAACAAAACCAACATCCCCACCGACAACTTGCTGCACTTGATTCGCCATTTCTGGTTTGTTCATGTAGTCTACCAGCACTGCATAACCTTCTCCCAAAGCTTGGGGTTTGTAGCTGACTTGCGCTGGAGATGACTGGGAAGCGACATCAGTTGGTCGGGTGGTAATAATAGCAGACAATCCCACAAGATTATTAACATACCTTGCCCAACGGTTGGCGTCATCAATTTTATTAAAACCACCGATGCGTGTAACTGTATCGCTAAGATATCTACAGGTATTAGTCTTCAGTTCATTCGGTAAAACTCTACGTAACTGACTTTGGTTGTCTTTTGTGGGACTAATTACTAGTAAAACATACTCTCCCGCAGTCGGAGCTTGACAATTGGGGATATTTTGTTGCGCTACGGTAGAACTTGTGCTAGCAATCACAGAGGCGATCGCCAACATCAAAGCACTGATTAAATAATTTGGGATCTGAATCTGCACAGCAGTTTGATACATAGATTGTCTCGTCTTAAAAGAATGTATTAAAAAAAATTTGTTCCCTGTTTATATGCAAATTGTAGATGATCTATCAAGATAGACGACCCCGATGGGTCGTCTCTAAAGTCAGCAGATGTTTATACGGTTGCCAAAGACGCTAAGGCATCAGGTACACTCTCTGATGGTGCTTGAAATTCACCTGTAATCACATACTCTAAGCGTAGTTTTAACCACGTAATAAATTGGGGATTTGTGGAAATAATTGCTACAGCGGGTTGAGGACATTTTTCTTGAATTGACTTCATTTCAGGTGCTTCTAGAAAAGCTGGTTGTTTTACCAACCAAAAATCTATTTCTTTTTCTTGTTCGTGGTAATGACGGGTACGTTCTTTCAGAACTTCTGCGAAAGGTTCTTCTTCAAGTAAAAAGCGTTGACTAGCCAAAACGTAGTAGTATTGCATTTTCTTTTGTTCGTTGATATCAAATTATTTGGAATATTTTAGATCCCGGACAACTTTTACGAAGTCCGGGAGCTGAATTAACTCTGTTTACGTCTATTAAACCAAGAACTAAAGGGACAATTACCTTTGTTTTCTTGATTCTGCTTTCCCCCTGCTGTCAGCTTTTCTAAAAACAGGCTATTGTCGAAATAATGTTCTAGAGAAATAATCTTCAAATCATCAGTAACTCGGGCCAGACTCATACCAATAATTTCTATTGTCTCTCCTGTTGGTGTAAAATCTTTGTAAACACCATTAAAATGTCCCCAATGACGCCATTTAAAGCTAACATTCGGTGGTCCAGAATAAACTTCCAATACTTCCCAAGGAAATCCTTGGGGAAATGTGGAGTGAAATAAGTCATGAGATGATTCAAAGGATTCTTCAGATGATTTATAGTGTTGTGAATCTGCCATAAATACATTGTAAGTACCTTTGGCACTTAATTCTGCTGCTGTATATTCTGCACCTCCATTGGTTGTGACGCGAAATTTATCGTTCACAATAGACAACCATTGCTGGGGGTTACTTTTAAAAGAGACTTCCATTTCAAAGGTTCTGACTAAGTTCTCCACAATCGCTTCTAATGAACCTTTGAGGTGGTTACGTGTACTTTCTGTAGCTAAATTTTCTTGAGAGCGACTGTAATCTGGAGCATTACCATAACGCCACTCTACATTACTCTCAACACCTTGGGCAATAACTTGCTCTCTATCTTGTACCCAAAGTGGAAGCTCGTTCTTACTTGTTGCAGTCATAACAATTTGCTTTAGAATTTTTTCTGATTCCACAAGCAGCAAGCAGCTGACTACAATTCCCCTCGCATTGCTTGTTTCATTTCCCTAACAGCTCTTTCTATGCCAACTAAAGCTGCCCGAGAGATGATAGTATGACCAATATTCAACTCTTCCATTCCTGGAAGACAAGCTATCGGATTTACGTTCCAGTAGGTAAGTCCATGACCAGCATTGACTCTTAACCTACCTTTAATTGCTTGCTCACAGCCAGACGCTAACAAAGCTAACTCCTGCTTGCGGCTGATTTCATTCCCAGCTTCAGCATATCGTCCTGTGTGCAATTCAATAAATTTAGCTTGCACATTGACGGATGCTTCAATTTGTGCTGGTTCGGCGTCAATAAATAAGCTGACTGGAATACCAGCGCTTTGCAACTTATTAACTACCTCTCCTATTCTAACAATTTGACCAATAATATCCAGACCGCCTTCGGTAGTGACTTCTTCCCGCTTTTCTGGAACTAGAGTGACATAATCTGGTTTGATATCAAGAGCGATCGCTACCATTTCGTCAGTCGCAGCCATTTCTAAATTTAAATGAGTTCTGACAGTTTGCCGCAACAAGTACACATCTCGATCTTGGATATGTCGTCTATCTTCTCGTAAATGTACCGTAATTCCATCAGCACCTGCTAATTCAGCTAATACCGCAGCTGCTACCGGGTCTGGTTCTACAGTCCGTCGTGCTTGGCGGATAGTAGCAATGTGGTCAATATTAACACCAAGTGTAGACACCCCTGTTCTCTCCCTGTAAGCCATGGATAGAATTTATATCTTACAGGAAATCTTGGTTGGGGTGTGAGTCCCAAAAGTTGGCAAGGTAGAATTAAGTAATATATTTTGGAGTGTGTGAATGAAAAGACAAGTGATTCTTTATCCAGGTGAAGACGGTTACTGGATTACTGAATGTCCAAGTTTACCTGCTTGCATCAGCCAAGGCAAAACTAAAGAAGAAGCGATCGCTAATATTAAGGAAGCAATTGAATTATATATTGAGGTGTTGCAAGAAGAAGGTCGCTTAATTCCAGAAGATCATTTGGAAACGGTGCTAGTTGATGTATGAGCAAACTACCAATAATCTCTGGTCAAGAGTGTATCAAAGCATTGGGAAAAGCAGGTTTTTATGTGTTGCGACAACGTGGAAGTCATATAATTTTGCGTAGGGATGAACTATTTGCTGAAGTTGTTGTTCCAAATCATTCAGAATTAGACAAAGGAACTTTAAGAGCAATTATCCGACAGGTTGGGATGAGTGTTGATGAGTTTATTGAGTTAATGTAACTGCCAAATTTTGTTCCTTATGTCCGTTTTTGGAATCTACCAAAAAAGGCAAAGTAAAAAATTGCACAATAAAGTAGAAAGAAAATTAAGCCTACTTTTGGATCACCAGGATCATTAATTGTCCACATAGCAGGTGCAGGTAAGGCAGAATCTTTAGTATTGATAAATACAACACTAATATTATTAGCAGCGTGAACACCCAAAGCTAACTCTAGTCGATTATCTTTGAGCGTAATCAGCGACTGAAACACACCAAAAGAAAAATAATACAATGCTAACCACAATGGCCCACGAGCAACTTCTGGATTGGCCATATGGGGAAACATAAATATTAAACCAGTAATTATAACTAGAATCAACCTGGATTTGGTAATTAAACCTAATCCTTGGAGTAAGTAACCACGAAAAAATAATTCTTCTGCGGAAGTTTGAATGGGAGTAAGTATCAAAGCACAAGGAACGAGTAGTAACCACTGTGTAGGGTTAAAGGTCAAGACAAAATTTTCCGGCTCTATAAAATAGTCTATGACTGAGATAATGACTTGCAGAACAAACCAAAATACAAAACCTGCAAGAAAACGTTTGATATTGATTGAACTATCAGCACTAATCAAGGTGTTGAATTTACGTTGATGAAGCCATTTTAGAGTTAAAAATATACCTAAACCGAAGAAAATAAAATTAATATTAGTAGCAACGTATGCTGCAACAGAGGGAGTTTTGATAAAGTTTTCTAAGTACTGCTGTAATTGCGAGTATTCTAATTCTCCCCGAGCAATAGGTAAGGCAACCAAGACAGCAAAAAAAATTCCAGTAGCGATCGTGCCACCGATGATAAACCAAAAAAATAAAATTAACAAGATTCCCAACAAATAACGCCACCAATGATTCTTTCCTTGTCTGGCAATTTCTAAGTAACTTTGACTCATGATTGATACCTATATATTGGTAGAGACTTGCCCCTTGTAAATACAATTGTTCACCGCTCATAATCAGAGCGAACTTTTTGCCTCTACAATGAATATTTAGGAAGCTACAACAATTATTCTTCTGATTCCGAATATTTTGTAGATAAAAGGGAACAGGGAATAGAGAATAGAAAACATACAGCAATCCTAAATGACTCGTGAAAAAATAGATCCAAAGCACCAGACGACCCATCGGGTCATCTCTAGTAAAACAATTTCACAAATGATTTAGGACTGCTATAGTTAAAAGAAGATGAGATAATAGGTCAGTGTTTTATCCGCTTTGTATCCCACTCTCCCCCTCTCCCCCCTCTCCTATTTATCCGTAAAGTAATAACTTCTACTAACTAGACGCGCTAGTATAAAATCTTAAAGCAAAGCGCCAAAACCAACTAGAAAGCGCGAATAACCCCAACGCTAATACCCCCGCACCTAACACCCAAGGAATTTGAGTGCGACCTAACATCGCTTCTGCAGGTATAGTAGTCAAAAAAGCGACTGGTACTACAAAAGTGAAGAAAAATCTAAAAGCTGTGGGATAAGCAACCATTGGATATCTTCCTGCTTCTAACAATCCTCGCAAGACTTCTGTAACGTTATATATCTTGACAAACCAGATGCTAGTTGCACCTAACATAAACCATAAGCTGTAGAGAACGATTAAGCCAAAAAATAAAGGTATAGCAGCTAGTAAATAATTATCTATCGTTAAACCCAGCTTTCCACCAGCATAGCCAATGAGAGTCATCCCAAAAATTATATCGGGTAATCCCCACGGTGAAAGAGTATGAGCGGAAAGCCAAAACTGACTGCGGATCGGTTTGAGTAGAACAAAGTCTAGTGTACCTTCTTGGACGTGGCGAACAATCCGGTTCAAGTTGGGTGCAAGGAACGTACTGGAAAAGCCTTGGAGCAAGGTAAAAACTCCTAGTACAATCAAAGCTGCTTCCCATGACCAACCAGGGAAGTTATAGCCGTTGCCGTAAAATAAGAATAATCCAAAAAGACTACCCGCTAGATTTCCTATGCTACTTAAAGCAGCCAAGAGGAAGTTAACGCGGTACTCTAACTCAGTAGCGATCGCTGCGCTCCAAAATAGTTTTAATACATTTATATATCTGTACATGAGCAATGACTTTGAGCTAAGTATCAATTGACTGTTATGAAACTAGACAAAAGCTGGTAGCGTCTAACAAAGGAGAATTATATTGGATGTGAGAGCTTGAATCGTTCTAATTACTGGCAACTTATACCGTATATCCGTCCTCAATGGCAAAATATCGCTAAAGGTTTTATTGGCATTGTAGGGTATGTACTGGCAACTTTAACGCTGATGTATCTTGTTCAGAGATTATCTGCTCCCTTTGGTCAAGGTGATGTGGTAGCGATCGCGCAACTTGCTGGTATTTTAGGAGGTGTTTTTCTTCTACGCGGTTTTTTTCAGTCTGTACAAGATATTTACATGGCAAAGGCTGCGTTGCGAGTAGCTTATAATTTACGTTCATCAGTTTATACTCATCTACAAAAGCTGAATCTCAGTTATTTTGAGACAGCAAAAGCTGGTGATTTATCTTACAGAGTTACGGAAGATGTTGACCGAGTGGGGGAAGCTGTTCATAAACTTTTACATGATTTTATTCCCTGCGTATTGCAGTTAGTAGCAATTCCCGTCTACATGATTTACTTAAGTTGGCAATTAACGTTAGCAACTTTGTTAATTGCACCGTTAATGGGTGTGTTGATTGGGTGGTTTGGGGAACGGTTACAAAAATACTCCCGTCGCAGTCAAAATTACGTTTCTGATTTATCAGCAATTTTAACGGAAGTTTTTAGCGGTATTCGGATTATCCAAGCTTTTGCTGCGGAAGATTATGAAATTAAGCGGTTTAATAGAGAAGCAGAACGCACATTTAAAGCCAAATATTCTACTGAACGTTTAAAAGCGATTCAAATTCCGATTATTGGATTTTTACAAGCTCTAAGTTTTTTATTGTTACTTTTCTTTGCAGCATGGCAAATTTCTATAAATAATTTAACGGTAGGCACGTTTTTCAGTTATCTTTCCGGTGCAGCTTTATTAATTGACCCTGTTGGTCATACCACGAACAGTTATAATTTATTTAAAGAAGCTGAAGCATCTGTTGATAGAGTATTTGAGTTATTGGCAATTCAACCAGCAGTAGTAGAAAAGCCAAACGCTGTCAAACTTCCTCCAGTCAGCGGCAAAGTAGAATATCGTCACATATCCTTTGCTTATAGTAGTGAACCTGTAGTTAAAGATATCAGTTTACTTGTCATGCCAGGAGAAGCGATCGCGCTGGTAGGTGCTTCTGGTGCTGGTAAGACTACGTTTGTCAATTTATTACCTCGTTTTTACGACCCCCAAGTTGGTGACATATTAATTGATGGAGTTAATATCCGCGATGTCACGTTAAATAGTCTCAGACGACAAATTGGTATTGTTCCTCAAGAAACTACCATGTTTTCTGGAACAATTGCCCAAAATATTGCTTTTGGACAAAATGAATTTGATATCGTTGAGGTAGAAAAAGCCGCGAAAATTGCTAACGCGGATCAATTTATTTCTCAGTTGCCAGAAGGGTATTATACTTGGGTAGGGGAACGTGGTGTAAATTTATCTGGTGGACAAAGACAAAGAATAGCGATCGCTCGTGCTGTTCTTTTAAATCCACGAATTTTGATACTAGATGAAGCCACATCCGCACTAGATTCTGAATCAGAAGCTTTGGTACAAGAAGCTTTAGAACGATTGATGAAAGGACGCACAGTATTTATTATTGCTCATCGCTTATCCACAGTGCGAAGATGTGACCGGATTTTAGTTTTGGAAAAAGGACAACTTGTGGAATCAGGTAGTCATGAAGAACTATTGCAGCTTCAGCGACGTTATGCAGGATTTTACGCCCAGCAGTTTAGTAAAATGTGAGTGTGGGTGGTGATTAGGAGCTAGTAAATTCTTCACTTTTATCTTTTACGTAACGCCATGTTAAAGTACAGATTACCCAATTATTTACCCCGCGCTGAAGAACTACCAGATTCTGACGATACACCTGTGGATAACGAGCTACAAGAACTAATACCAGGATTACTCAAGGCTATACTTTTGATATTGTGGGCAAATCGGATGGATTGGTTCTTCGGTGTTGATATGGGTATTTACTACGATCCTGACAAACCACCGATAATACCAGATGGCTTTCTGAGTTTAGGAGTTGAGCGCTATTATGACGAGGAATTACGTCCTAGTTATGCACTATGGGAAGAAAGGGTAGTTCCAATTCTTAGTTTAGAGATAGTTTCACGAACTTATCGTCAGGAATATGGCAAAAAGAAGCAGGAATATGCCAATTTAGGAATACTCTACTACGTAGTTTACTCTTCCCGTCGCCGCCGTAAACCCCGCTTGGAAGTTTATAAATTAGTTAATGGAAACTATGTGTTGCAAAAAGGAAATCCTGTTTGGTTACCAGAAATTGATTTAGGTATTGGTTGTGAACGAGGAAATTATTCTGGAGTCACAAGAGAATGGTTGTATTGGTATAATCAGCAGGGACAGCGTTATCCAACTCCTCAAGAATGGATTAGGCAAGAAGCACAATATGCAGAACAAGCAACACAACGTGCAGAACAAGAAGCACAACGTGCAGAACAAGAAGCACAACGTGCAGAAAGACTTGCTGCTAAATTACGAGAGTTAAATATTGACCCAGATAATATCTAAAATATTACTAACTTCTGTAACGCCTCGCATTGTTTTGTTAAAGTAGTAGTCTGCTTTAATTTGCCATCGAAAATAATACCAAACCCTAGTTAATAGTGTTATTTTGCAAGTCATGTTAGAGTACAATTCATACGAATATTTACCCATTACTGAAGAATTACCCGATTCCAACGATGAACCTCTAGACAATGAACTACAGGAACTAATTCCAGGATTACTCAAAGCTACACTACTAATAATGTGGGCAGAGCGAATGGATTGGTTCTTTGGGATTAATATGGGTATTTACTATGAACCTGAAGAACCACCGATTGTACCAGAAGGCTTTCTCAGTTTAGGAGTTGAGCGCTGTTATGATGAAGATTTACGTCGTAATTATCCACTGTGGGAAGAAAATGCAGTTCCAATTTTAGCACTAGAGGTAGTTTCCTCAACTTATCGTCATGAATATTGCAAGAAACAACAACAATATGACGATTTAGGGATACTCTACTACGTAATTTACTCTTGCCATCGTCGTTATAACCCCCGCTTTGAAGTTCATAAATTAGTTGATGGAAAGTATGTGTTGCAAAAAGAAAACCCTGTTTGGTTACCAGAAATTAATTTAGGTATTGGTTGTGAACAAGGAAATTATTCTGGAGTCACAAGAGAATGGTTGTATTGGTATAATCAGCAGGGAAAGCGTTATCCGACTCCAGAAGAATGGGTTAAGCAAGAAGCGCAGCGTGCTGAAAGACTTGCTGCTAAATTGCAGGAGTTGAATATTGATCCAGATAATATCTAAAAGTTTAACTGACAACAACGCGATCGCGTCCCTTTCTTTTGGCATGATAGAGTGCTTGTTCAGCTGCAGTTATTAAAGTCGTAGGTTCGCTATCTATATCAGGAACGATGCTAGCAACACCTAAACTCACAGTCAATACCGTCGATGGTAATCCACCCATACCAGGATAGTCACATTTAATTGCCAAAGCTTTAACTTCAGAACGGATATTCTCAGCCATATCAACAGCAGCAATCGCGTCTATAGGAGCAAGAATAGCAAATTCTTCACTACCGTAACGGCTTAAACAGACAGAATTGGAAGTATGACGACGGTTGAGGGAAGCAATTTCAGCAGATGAAGAAACACCACTACTAACAGTAGACATATCTCCAGCATAAATACGTTTAACGCAATTATTAATAGTGTTAGCAATTTGTTGCAAACACTCATCTCCTGCATTGTCACCGTATGTCCGATTATAAATTCTAAAGTAGTCAATATCGCATAAAATAAGTGATAATGGAGTGCCTTTATGTAATGAATGTTGCCATTCAGTTTGTAAATAGGTATTAAAGTAACGGCGAGTCGGTAATTGAGTTAGTTCATCTAAACTAGAACGTAAACGTAACTCTTGGTTTTCTCTCTCTAGTAATTCAACACGAATATCGTTATCACTGTTTGTATTAAATTGCCCACGAAAATACAGACGATATAGTTCACACGCTGGATAAGCGCGATCGCCTTCTAAGTAAATTAGCCCCATGCTCTGCAATTTATACGCTATTATTGGCTCTAGCCTAACTGGAACATCCGCAGTAATTACTTCGTAAAAAGCAGCTTTTAGTCTTGGGTTCTCTTGCAATCTTAATACATATTGCCTTAAATACTCATTATAAATCCCACTTTCTGTAGGTGCTTGTTGTAACAATTGTCCTAAATCCCGTTCTAACCCTCTACTTATAAGATGATACAAAGCTAAACGCACTAAGTAAGGATGTCCCCCGATCATAGCCATTAATTTCTGAGCATTTCTAGTGTCTGTCCAATTTAGACCATGACGGTGTGCTAAATCTTGTACCTGTTCTTTAGTAAATGTTGGTAATTTAATCGGTAAACCAATATTAAATGGTGACTGATTCAAGTTTAAAGGTACTAGAATTTCCGTTGAGTAAGCCAATACTAAGCGAAGTTTTTCCCAAATTTCTACTCGCTTAGCTTGTTCATACCAAGAGCGTAACAACGGTAAAAAGTCTCCAGCAATTTCTGGATACTCAAATACCCAATCTACTTCGTTTAAAACTAAAACAAGTGGACTGTTAAGTGATTCAAGTAAATAAGCTTGAAAGTAGATAGAGCAGCTGACCTTGCTTCCCATATCTCTATCCCAATAATCATTAAGTTTTGGTTCTAGACCCAACTCTCGACTAATATTGGCACAAAACCACCGTAAAAATTTATCTAGGTTACTAAATATTTCTTTATCAGCTTGCTGAAAGTCAAGACTTACGGTACTAAAACCCTGATTCACAGCCTGTGTCAAAATACGTAAAATTAAGGAAGTCTTACCCATTTTCTTGGGAGCTTTAATACATATCACACTTCCTGGCTCGCTAATTTCCGTATTTACTAATTCTTCAATAGGAGGACGTTCAATGTAAAATCTAGAATCAAGTGAGACTGGCCCATTAGGAAATTCTAAGGAGATAGAACTCTTAGCACGATTAAAGTCATTAATTAGCAGATGATTAGCTCTGGTGAGTTTACGAGGTTCTAAAGCAGTACGGAAGTTAGATTTACTAATAGGTTCTTTCCAAACGTCACTCAGTAACTGCCATAAATTGGAAGCAACTTTTCTAACTCTTTCTTCTCCGTAATGTGCTTCTATAGCTATACTAGTATAAGTTTTTCCTTCCCAAGAAGAACGTAACACCAATTCTTGTAAAGGAGTTAGAGTGTTTGGCAAGCTTGCTTTAAGTACAAATACAACTTCATCTATAGTCATTAGTCATTGACTCTACTTTCGTGTTATATTTTCCCTTTCCCAAATAATTCTCTTCGTATCTACGAGTTGCTGATTAATTTCAATGTAGTCTCCCTAATTTGCCTAAATGTCAGCGTTTACAAAAAAAGCTACAAGATAATGTTGACACATTCTTAATAATCTGAAACAACCATGGATACTTGATTTGAATTTTTATCAAGTAAATAATTGTAATATTTAAAACAACTATTGTGTATTATTGCATACTATTCGTCTGAAGTTAAAAGGTTCTCATGTAGCTATTTTTTTAAGTAAAGGGCATTGACTATTCTAGCAAGGTTATATTAAATACTTTACATTTTTTTAGGTTGAGTTCAAATTGATAGTAGTGAGTGTCATATCTCCGACTTAATACCGTTTAAGTAACTAATTTGTTGAATCACTTGCTGGGTGCTAAGGCAACATACACAAGCTTCAGGATATTTTCTTCATCCTACCAATAGCTATGCATATTGAACAAACACTAACACAGAGGCTTGAGATAATACCACCTAGGGATATTGCTTTGACACCGATACTGCAAAAACCCTTAGCTCAGTTAACAGTTTTACAAACAGCTTTATCAGTTAGCGGTTTGGGGTTATGGACTTGGAATCTTGTAACCAAAAAAATTCAGTTCAGTTGTGAGTCAAAACAGATTCTTGGGTATACTACAGAAGAAATTTATCATAGCTATACATCTTTCCTGAAGCTTGTACATCCTCAAGATGTGCCAAAACTCCGCTCTTTACAAGCTTACTTCCAAGGATACACCTCTATCTGGTCAGTTGAATTAAGAATAATAAGTAAATCTGGCGAATGGAAATGGATTCTGATTCGAGGGAAAGGATGCGAGTGGGATGAATCTGGTTCAATAGTACAGATAGCGGGTACACTCAAGGATATTACCGAAGAAAAACAATCAGCAGTATCTTTAAAGTTATTAAAAGCGATTGACTTTAATTCACTCTCATCAGCATTGCAAAGTACTGTGGAACAAGTGCAACAAGGGTTACAAACAGATAGAACAATTATTTACCAATTTTACCCAAATAGCAGTGGTGCAGTTATTTTTGAATGCACATCACCATCTGTTACATCTCTTAAAGGTATAGATATACAAAATACTTGCTTATTACCTACAGACACTTCAGTGTATTCTCGTAGTAGTTACCATAAAATAGAAGAGATTGCTACAGAAAATTTATCTCCTTGGCAAATTTGTTTTTTAAATAAGTTTGCAATCAGAGCTTCTTTAGCAATTCCGATTATGATTGCAGATACATCACAGTTATGGGGGTTGCTGATCGTTCAAGATTGTACTAGCAGTCGCAAATGGCAGCAATGGGAAATAGACACGCTTTCATCACTTACTAGCCAAATAGCGATCGCTGCTAGTCAAAGTCAAGCTCAGGAAACACAAGCATCATTAACAGAAAAATCACAACAGTTAGAAAATACTCTGAAAGAACTTAAAGATTTTCAAGAGCAATTGTTACATAATGACAAACTAGCAAGTTTGGGTCAAATCGTTATCAATCTGACTAACGAAATTAATAACATTATTAATTTCATCCACAGTTCTGTATACATCACTAATAAATACACTGAAGACTTAATAGACTTTGTTGAATACAAACAATTTCCCGTACCCACAGAAACCACTTTACAATTACAACGTCTCGAACTCGACTTCATAAAAACAGACTTTTTAAAATTAGTCTGGTCAATGCGTGCTAGTTGTGAAAGAATCAGAGAAATATTTTCTGCTTTGCAGTATCTTTCTTTAGATGAGAACCAAATGCAGAAAGCCGACTTGCATCAAGGTTTCGATCATGTTCTCAAAATTTTACAGCATCGTTTAAAAGAACGGGCAGATAGACGTGGGATCCAGGTGGTTAAAGAATTTGGAATATTACCATTAATCAAGTGTTACAAAAATGACCTTAACCAAGTATTCATCCATATATTAAATAATGCTATTGATGCTTTAGAAGAAAAGATAAAAGAAGACAACACTTTTGTCCCTCAAATTTGGATTTCCACAGAAATAGTTAGCAGTCATCTATCGTTAGTTAGGGATAATGAAGTTGCAGGAGTTGGACAATTAAAAAAATGTAAAGTTATTATCCGTATCTCCGACAACGGTAAAGGAATGCTTCCCCACATTCAAAGACAAATATTTGAACCTTTCTTTACTACAAAACCAGCAAGTAGGGGACTTGGGTTATATATTAGCCAACAAATCATAGCTAGACAAGGAAAGCTTAAATGTAACTCCCGGTTAGGCCAAGGTACAGAGTTTATCATTGAAATCAATACAACTATCAAACCTAATGCCGATATTATATAGCTTTCTAGTCTGGATCATAATGCTGTTATGTATTGCTAAATACATATTACTTTAAAAGGGAATAGAGAACTCTTAACTCGTAATAGGAATATACAAATTTTCAATAAGCGAGTTTTCTGTTGTATGGCTCCAGAGAAGCTTGATAAAAATAAAGTATTTTTGCTTTTAGTAATATTGTCAGTAATATCAATCTCATATGATGT
>Ga0224723_1000493_pt1 | contig 27027 bp, 28 predicted proteins | sample Balambano_FR2_Me_FD_161647 | JGI IMG/M metagenome (GOLD analysis project Ga0224723, IMG submission 161647) | Freshwater sediment microbial communities from Lake Towuti, South Sulawesi, Indonesia - Balambano_FR2_MetaG | ecosystem: Environmental > Aquatic > Freshwater > Lake > Sediment | place... | reverse complement strand
TCGGCGGTCGCGTTCACAGCATCCTGTGTGGCGAACGCATCCGACTGGGCGACAGCAGTCGCGGCGGCAACCGTCGCACCCGCAGACTCAGCAGTCGCGACTGCGTTTGCGCCATCCTGCTGTGCGCCAGCAACAGCGGTTGCCTGTGCGGTCGCTGCGTTATTCCCTGCCAGTGCCAGCATTTCCGCCTGCGCGGTTGCCGCCAGATTTTGCGCATCGGCGACAGCAATCGCTTGCGACTCGACTGCCTGGGTCGCCGCAGCCGATGCCGCCTGTGCCTGCGCGGTGGCGCTTGCCTGCAACGAGGTCAATGATTCTTGTGACTCATTCAGGGATTGTGTTTGCAAGAAGAGCAGGACTAATGCGATGCCGAGCAGCGCAATGATCAGCCCGATCACGATGCGGTTGTTCATCAGCAGGTATCCTTGACGTATGTTGGCGTGAAACGACACACAAACTTTTCATCAATCAAGCATACTACGGATTTGCTGGCAACCCTAGCAACTGAGGGAATAAAGACGCTTGACGCACAGGCGCGGAGGGATTTGCATATGCAGGGGCGACCCGCCGGGTCGCCCGTACAAAATCCTCTGCGCCCTCTGTGTCTCCGCGGCTCTGCGTTAAAAATCTGATTTGCGCTTTAGGCGGCGTTCAGCACGCGCCCGATTTCTGCCACAAAACCCGCCGTCACCAGCGGCTTGGGGAAGTAGGCATTAAAGCCCGCCTCAATCGCTTTCACCGCCAGTTCAGTCGAATGATACGCCGTCATCGCGATGCATGGCGTGTTGGCGATGTGCGGGTTGCTGCGTACATAATTCAACAGCGTCCAGCCATCCGCGCCTGGCAGCGCCAGATCGACGATCAGGGCGCTGAAGCTGTACTGGTTGAGCAGATCAACGGCTTCTTCCGCCGTGCCGACGGTGTGAAAGGGGATGTTGTAGTGCGTCAGGATACGCCCGACTACTTCCTGTCCGTCCGGGTCATCTTCAATCACGAGCAAATGCCAATCAGAATTCATGTCTCATATCCTTTTCTATAACCGTACATGTAGGGGCAGGATTACATCCTGCCCTTGTCCTTACGCCGTCACCCACATCACTTCAAGGTGTGGGATATTCACCAACAGGTTCATCAAATCGCGCATGAACGTTGCGGGGGTCAACGGTTTCGTCAGATGATTGTGGAAGCCGGACGCAATCGCCCGTTCGCGGTCGCCCACCATCGCGTGCGCCGTCAGTGCGATGCACGGGATGTCCATCGTGCGGCGGTCATTCTTGACGTGCGCGATTAAACCCCAGCCGTCCATCTCCGGCATCGAAATATCGGAGATGATGAGCGTCGGGGTAATCGTGCGCAGCACGTCCAGCGCTTCCAATCCATTCGTTGCGGTGTAGAGCGTTGCGCCGTAGTGCTTCAGCACCCGGCTGGCAACCTCCAGGCTGTCCGGCTCGTCATCCACGAGCAGGACTTTCCAATCTTTGAGCGCGTCTCTGGAAATTTGACTCATGATAACACCGCCTCTGGAACGGCAACTTTCTTCGTAGACATCGGTTCTTCAACATCGGCGGGCAGATGTAGCGGCAACGTGACTGTGAAAACACTGCCTTTCCCCAGCTGGCTGCTCACCTTGATCGAGCCTTCCATGATCCGGCAGATATTACGCACGATTGCTAAACCTAACCCCGTACCGCCATAGACACGGCGCGACGAGCCATCGACCTGACGGAATTCATCGAAGATGAAATTGAGCGCGTGCGGCGGAATGCCGACGCCGGTATCGGTGACGACGATCTGCCACTGCGTATCGTGACGCAGCAAGTCGAGCTGAACACTGCCTTGTTTGGTGAATTTGAAAGCGTTTGAGAGCAGGTTGGTGACGATCTGTGTGATGAGACCGCTGTCACCCAATAAGGCTTGTGGTAGCGCCGGATCAAGGTTGACCTTGAAATCGAGTTTCTTGTTTTCTGCCAGCACGCTCATCTGATTGCGCCATTGCTCTGCCAGCGTTTGCGGCTTCAGGATTTCCTTGACCACTTCCATACGTCCGGCTTCGATCTTGGCGATGTCGAGGATGTCGTTGATGAGCTTGAGCAGACGGTTGCTGTTCGAGTCAATACGGCGCAGCATGTGGCGCGCTTCGTCGTCAATCTCGCCGCCCATGCCTTCGAGCATGATGCCACAGAAGCCGTGAATGGCGTTGAGCGGCGTGCGCAGTTCGTGCGACATATTGGCGACGAACTCAGACTTCAGGCGCGTCGCCTCGTCTGAAGTGCGCACTGCTTCTTCCAGTTCAAGGTTGACGCGCTCCATTGCCTCATTCAGTTCCTGCGCCTCTTGCAGCGCGGCGTCCAGTTGTTCGCGCTGTTCTTTTTCCAGCGCGTTCGCCTTCAGCAATTCATCCGCACGGGTTTGCAGGTCAGTCACCATCTGGCTGAACGAATTGACCAGCGTGCCGATTTCATCGCGCGATTTCACATGTGGCAGTGGCGTTTGCCACTCCCCACGACTGATTGACTCGGCAGCGTTGGCAAGCTGCGTCACCGGGCGTGCGATGCCGCGCGTGATGACGACGGCAATGCCGATGGCGACAAGCAGCGATACCAGCGTGATACCAATTGTCACCAGCGTGGTTTGCGTGACAGGCTGGAAAACTGCGCCCAGCGGTCGCTGATGAATGACCGTCCACTGGATTGATGCCTGACCATCCGGGCGGATACGCTGGAAGACCTGCACCGTACCAGGATTGTCTTCAGAGCCAAACAATACGCCCTGCGACTGGCGCAGAATTTCATTGGCGTCATTCGGGAAATCGGTCTCGAAGTTCACCCCGGTTCCCAACGCGCTCCCGTGCAGTTTGCTCTCGTCAGGATGCATCAGGTAGTTGCCATCCGCATCGACCAGCAACACCTGCTCGTCCGCTTCATCTGCCACAACGATGTCGAACAGCGGCTGCGCCAGCGTTTGCAGCACCAGCACACCACCGATGGTACCGATGTCTGTGAGCAACAGGGTCGAATACGGAATGGTCGCCTGGAAGGGGCGGACGATTTCGCCGTTCTCTTCGTTCAGTTGCAGTTCACCCACATAGACGGGTGCCTGGCGTCCGGGCAAGCTGGTAAGGCTGATGACGCGCAAGAAATAGGCTTCTGCCCGGCGATTGACCAGCGCTTCGCTTGCGACGGCAATCGGTTCGCCGTCGGCAATGTTGACGCAGACGGTTTCCATGCCCGTCGCGTCCAGCAGACACGCGCCGCTATACTGTGCCTCCGCACGCGCAAGAAATGCCTCTACGAGGCTGGTCACTTCTGCCTCAATCGTCGGCGAAAGTGACGCGCTGTTGACAAAACGCCGGATGGCAGGCTGCTGGCTGATGAAAAGCAGGTCGGAATTGACGGCTATGAGCGTATTCTCGACATCATTTGCCTGCAACTGCGCCCGTTCGCTTTCTGCCTGTGCCACCGACTCAGACAAAACTTGGCTGGTGCGAACGGCGCTGTAACCTGAGGTCAGCAGCGCCGGGATCAACAGCACCAGCAAGAACGCCAGAACGAGGCGGTTCTGCAAGCGGCTGAAGAGACCTTGGGTCATGATGCAAACAATGCCTCAGCCTGTGATTGCGCTTCCGCAGCCGCTTCTTCCGGCGTGAGCAGACCGGTTAGCATGTCGTGATAGACATTGCCAAGGATGTCTGCCAGTTGCGACCACTGCGGCACTGCCGGGCGCATCCAGTCGTTCAGCACGCCAGCCGTACCCAGCGCATCCACCGCCGCAAACGCCGGATAGAGTTCCTGAAGCGCTTCGTTATGCAGTTCGCTGTAACGGGGCATCCCGCCGTTGCCATTTTCCGCCAGCAAAAGCTGCGTTTCGCTGCTGGTCAGCCATTCCAGGAACTGCCATGCGACTGCCTGACGTTCGCCAATGTTGGCAGGGATACCCAGATTCCACGAGCCAATCGGCGTCACAGCGTCAACATCCGGCGCAGACGGCGCAGCGGTATAGCCAACCAGCCCGGCAACCTGCGATGTAGGGTCGTCTTCGACCAGGTAGGTGCGCGCAGCCCATTCATATGTCATGGCGCAGCCGCCCTGACCGAAGCGCACCGGGCGCTGATCCCATGCCATATTTAGCACATCCGGCGGCGAGAACGGCAGCAGTGCCAGCGCATATTCGGCGGCTTCGAGCGCTTGCGGCGTGTTCAGATTGGGCTGCCCGTTTTCATCCAGCAGCGGTGCGCCAAACGCGGCGTAGAACTGTGCCATTTGCTGACCGAGCGCCTGACCGCGTTGACCGTTCCAGCAGACACCGTACTGATTGTTTTCGACATCGGTCAGCGCTTCCGCATCTGCCAGCAGATCATCGGTGGTGACCGGTGCATCGATTCCGGCTGCCTCGAACAAATCCGCGCGATACCACAGCAGTTCCGGGTGCGGCTGGATCGGCAAGCCAAGTTGTGCGCCATCAAACTGCGCGCCTTCGTAAGCGATTTCGAGGAAGTCGGACGGGTTGACGACGGATGACGCGGCAACCAGATCGTTCAACGGCAGCAGCACACCGTCGGTACCATATTCTCCGACCCAGACCGCGTCGAAGCTCACGATGTCATACGATGACTCGGCGTCGCGGGCATTGAGCAGCGTTAGATCATAGGTATCGGTATAACCGACGACTTCGATTTCGATGCTGCCGCCAGAGAGGTCTTCGAGTTCTTCCAGCGCCGCGTTGAGCGCAAGCGCTAACGGATCGCCCACGACCAGCATCCGAATCGTTTCGCCATTCACAAAGCCCTGCGCGCTGGCAGGGGTAACCATAAGGACAGTCAAAAGTAAGAAGGTGACCACCAGAGAAAGACGACGAAGATGAGTAACCATGCGATGTTCCTCTACATAAATTCAAGTAAAATGATCTTAAGAGATGCTCGGTTGAACCTAGCATTAAGGTTGCACGGGATTTCAATTGTGTAATAACGAACTGCAACCGCAACGATCAGGGGGTTGGCGTACCACTCGATGTGCTGACCAGCCACAGAACCACGCTGTAGATATTGCAGACAAACGTCAGCAGCAGCGTCATCACCAGTAACCAGAACAAGCCGCTGGCAAGATCGCGGTAGAAGCGCAGCCGGGCGCGGGTACGCTCGGACTCCATCTCGGAGTAGCGCAGGCGATAGAGCGCCCCGGCGGCACCGCTGTTGTTGGGGTTGATGCGCAGTACGTTGTCCAGGCAGACGGCGCTCTGGTCGAGCGAGTCGACCGCTACGCTCATCCACAGCCAGGCATCCTCAAAGTCGCCATTCTCGCGAATGAGTTCGCGCAGAAGCGCGCGCGCCTGTTCGCGCTTGTCTGCCTTGATGAGGTCGATGGCGTCCATCAGGCGGTCAATGCGCGCGGCTGCGTCGGCGTCCGTCATACCGCACCGTAACACAAGATGCATATATTTAACGCAGAGACGCGGAGAACGCAGAGGCGCAGAGGAAAAAACATTCCCTGCGGCTCTGCCTCCCTGCGTCTCTGCGTTAAAAAGTTGACGATCAAGGCGTATACCCTATGGTGCTGCGATGACAGATGGTTGAGGCGTGTCGAGGCGGACGTTGGCGAAGAGGTCGTGTTCGTCGATGCGGTTAGCGGGCGGCGGCGGGAAAACGCGCGTCAGCGTTTGCGCGGGGGCAAGCGTGCGTCGCAGCCAGTTCGGAAGCCGCGTGCTGCGCCCACCAAGCTGACTGGCGTGGCAGGCGCTCGCTTCATCCCAGGCATCGAAGTACTCGCGGATGTCGATGCTGGTGTGCGCAGGCTCGACATTTTCGAGGATGGCAAGCAGGTCAATGTCTTTGTTCACCCCCAACCGACGCGGGTCCTGGCGGCGCAGCACGGAACGCGCCACGCCGATCTGGATGAGGAGCTTTGGCACGCTGGTGTAGTAGAGCTTTTGCGGCTGGAATGGCGGCTGCCCGTCGGTCAGGCAGTCGGGGTCGCCCGCCTTGTTGAAGGCGTCGGTCGTGGCGCGCTGAATGGCGATGTGATCGGGATGTCCGTAGCCGCCATACTTGTTGAACGTGATGACGACCTGCGGCTGAATAGCGCGGATGACTTCGACGACACGGCGCGTGACTTCTTCCTGCGGTGCCTGCCACAGGCACGTCGGATCGCTGCTGGTCTGTGACCCCATCATGCCGCTGTCCTTATAGCCGAACAGGAAGACCTGCTTGAAGCCAAGCTTCTGCGCTGCACATTCTAATTCTGCCAGCCGCCGTTCGGCAATCGAGTTGTAACCCTCGAGGAATTCGGGGCGCACCGTGCCGACATCGCCGTTGGTGGCACAGATGTAGTACACGTCCACGCCCTGCTGGACATATTTGGCGATCAATCCTCCACAGCCAAAACTCTCGTCATCAGGATGGGCAAAGGACAACAGCAAACGGCGAGAGGACATAGTGGGGACTCCAATCGAAGATTGTTAGAGATCGGGCAGTGGTTAAGGATTACGCCAGTTCTCGCGTTTTACGGGTAACACATCAAAATCATTGTCGGCGCTCACAACAATACCGTCAAGCCGGATTGCAATCGCAGCTACCAGCAAATCAACGTCCGAAAGCACATGTCCGTGATTGGTAGCATCTGCCCAAAGCTGCGCGGCTTGACGCCAGTCCGCTTCAATGAGTGGAGTCAACTTCAATTGTGTTTTTACTCGTTCCTCAAATGTTTTGATCTTGCTGGTGGCGTTAGTCTTCAAATAGCCACGACGTACTTCGTACTCAACGGCTTCGCACAAGCAGAGCGTATCGTGCTGTACGAGGGCGAGTTTTGCGAGTACTGATGGTCTCGGCAATGGTGCAACCAGATCGGAAATGACATTGGTATCAAGGACATAGATGGTCATGCCGATTCGTCCAGCGGTTCGACATATTCTTCATTCATTGCACGCTCTATTTCGTGAAATTCTGCTTCCGTGATCCCTGCGCGCATTTCTTCAAGCCCACTGAGCAAGGCTTGAAGATCGAATGTAGGAGCAATCACTTCTTGCTCCTGTTCCCGACCTTCGATGTATTCGCGAAGTTGGCGCAAATCCTCTTTCGAGAAGCGATCGACGATCTTTAAGACATCACTCAGCACCATCAGCACACCTCTTCCCGCTTCATGTCTTCATCTGATTATACCAGCGGTGGGGAAGCGTCGGGAATATCGCCCTGTATATCCACTTCTTCTACGCCTATACTTTTCCGCGCAATGAACCATGACCAAGAGGACTAGTATGCGTCGGATTGCCAGTTTGACCGCTTTACTCGCCAGCATCATCACCGCCGCGCTCGCCCTGAGCGCCGCGCCCCCCACCGCGCTGGCGCAGATTGATGTGACACTGCCGGGGACGAACACCCCCGATGCGCGAATCGATATTGAGTTCGTGACCAACACACCGTCTGGACCGACCGCCACTGCGTCGTACACGCCGACGGCGACGAACACGAATACTGCCACGTTCACGCCCACGCCCACGCCCACAAATACACCGACCGCGACGATTACGCCATCGCCCACCGTCACCCCGTCACCGACGGCGACGCCGAACGGTCCGTTCGTCTATCCCGAAGGCGTGAGTTCGCTGACGGGGATGCCGTTCCCGAATGACGCAGCGACGGCGCGGCGCAACTTGCTGGTGAAAGTCTCCAACTTCCCGCCGGAAGTGCGCCCGCAAAGCGGACTCAATCAGGCGGATGTGTTGTGGGAATATGAGGTTGAAGGCGGCGTGACGCGCTTTGCGGCGATCTATCGCAACAACAATCCCGATCATGTCGGCCCGGTGCGCAGCGGTCGCCTGATGGACCTGGAGCTGGTGCCGATGTATCAGTCGTTGTTCGCCTATTCGGGCGCGAGCGAGCCGATCCAGCAGATGTTCCTGCGCGCACCCTGGGGCTTGCAAATTCTATCGCCCAGCATCGGCGATAACTGCGAAGAGGCGGGCTTCTGCCGCTTCCCGCGTGAAGGGATTGCGTTCGAGCATACGCTGTATCTGGATACGAATGTGGCGTGGGATCGGGCGACGCGGCGCGGCATCAACGAAGGGCGGCGCGCGCGCGGTTTCGCCTTCAGCGACATCCCGGACGCGAACGGCGCGCCGGCTTCCGACATCAGCATCGACTGGTACGGGCGGCTGAACGCGCGCTTCCAGTACGACGCGGCGACAGAACGCTATGTCCGCTTCACCGACGGCGTGCCGCACATGGACGCGCTCGACAATACGCAGTTGTGGGCGGATAACCTGGTCGTGATCGAGGTGGTTCACAGCGAGCGCCCGGATTTGTTCGAGCCGGAGAGCCGCAGCGCGTCACAGGGCTTTGAGCTGTGGGATCAGGGGCGGGCGTATCTGTTCCGCGAGGGCAGCTATTATCAGGGCTTCTGGCGGCGTCCGTGCGATGCCAATCTGGTGGAAACGCCGACGCCGGTCGTGGGTGCGCCGGTGGAGCGCTGCTACAGTGACGAAGGCACGGCGCTGCAACTGGTGTACGGCAACAGCACGCCGATGATGATGAAACCGGGACGGACGTGGGTGGTGGTCGTGCGCTTTCTGGGCGATGCGGTCATCAGCGAGACGTATGCGGATATGAGCGCGACGGGGACGGCGGTGCTGTTGAGCGCCACGCCGTTGCCCGTGCCGATGAGCGCGACGCCAGCTGCCAGCCCGACGGCGGGGAATTAGGCGCGCGTCATCGGCAGAAGCCGACACGTTTGTTGAGGCGCGCTCACGCACCCGCCCCCGCGCGCCCGATGATCGTCGGCGCAGACTGCACAAACCCCTGCCATAAGCCCTGATCGGGATAGATCGCCGTGCCTGCACCTGGCGTTAGCGCGCCGCGCGCATTGCTGCGGTAGTAGGCGCGCACCTCCGCCGTGCCGCTCGTCAGCACCGGGTCGATCAGCACATTGCCCGCCGGGATACTGAGCGTCACCACGCACGACTGGCGCGGACCGAGCAGCCGCACATCGCTTTCGGGGAAGCTGGCGGGGTCGGGGGCGCGCGGCGGGAAGATGCCGTTGAGCGAGTTGGTATTGCTGAAGATGATGCCCATGCCCGTTGTGCCGTTATCGCCCACCATAATCTGGTTGGGATTGTAGACGACTGGCACGGTGCCGAGCGAGTTGTTGCGGATGGTGATGCGGATAGTCAGCGCGCCAGAGCCTTCCAGCGGAATAGCGGACGAATCGACGGTCAGTTCAAACGGATTGGTCACGCGCCGCCCCAGCAGCGATTGATGGCGGGCGCGGTCATCAGAGCTGCGCAGCCAGTCGCACGGCACGCCGCTGAAGACATACTCCGGCACGATTTCCGCCACGATGCGCGGCAGCGTGTTTGGGCCGGCAAGGAACGCCAGCAGCAGCAGCATGAAGATGCCGATCAGCAGGTTCGGGTTTTCGCCACGTCGCAAGAACTGCATAGCTATCCTTTACGGCACACATGCGTTGATTTAGTGCAGAGTGCAGGGTGCAAAGTGCAAGGGGCAATCTTGTTCTGTGTTCAAAGTTCTCTGTTCAGAAGTGCATTGCTTCCTCAGAACAGCGAACCTCGAACAATGCACCATGCACTCTGCACTTTGCACCCTGCACCCTGCACTCTGACTATGCACTATGCACCCATCACCCACTCAACAATCTCATCCGTATGTTCGATAGTGGTTACATCATACCACCGGATGCCGCGATCATGCCCGCGAAACCAGGTGTACTGGCGGCGGATGAAGTCGTGCGTGTTGCCTTTGGCGCGGGCAATCGCGTCTGCCAGCGGCTCGCCGTCGAGCAGATGCGCGCACAGTTCGGCATAGCCCAAGCCGCTCATCGACGGCAGCCGCCGATCATAGCCCGCTGCCAGCAGCCCATGCACCTCATCGACAAAGCCAGCGGCGATCATGTCGTCAAAACGCTGGTCGGCGCGGGCGTAGAGCGCATCGCGCTCCAGCGTCAACCCGATGTAGCGCACGCTGTACGGCGGCGGCTGTTTGCGTTGGAGGTCGCTGAAGCGCTGCCCGGTCGTCAGGCTGACTTCGAGCGCGCGCACCACACGACGGATGTTGTTGGGATGGATGTTGTCTGCTGCCCCCGGGTCGATTGCCCGCAGCCGGGCGTAGAGCGCGTCCGCCCCATGCGCTTTTGCCTGTGCTTCGAGTTTGGCGCGCAGCGGCTCGTTCGGCGGCACAGGCGGGATCGACCAGCCGTCGAGCAGCGCGGTGATGTACTGCCCCGTCCCGCCGACAAGCAGCGCCACCTTGCCGCGCGCGTGGATGTCGTCTATGGCGCGGCGGGCGTGGGCGATGAAGTCTGACAGCGAGAAATCTTCGTCGGGATTGACGACATCGAGCAGGTGGTGCGGAACGGCGGCGCGCTGTTCCGGCGTCGGCTTGGCAGTGCCGATGTCCATGTGGCGATATATCTGGCGGCTGTCCGCGCTGACGATCTCGCCGTTCAGCCGTTGCGCCAGCGCAATGCCTAACCCCGTCTTGCCGCTGGCGGTCGGACCAAGGACGACAACGACTTCACCAGACATGGTTACTGGATCGGAGTGCATGGTGCAAAGTGCAGAGTGCAAAGCAAACATCGGTACAAAGCGCCACTGAATATGAGTAGGTGCAAGACTCAAAGTGCAGAGAGCAAAGTCGAGTCGTCGTTGCACTCTGCACTTTGCACCATGCACTAAGAACCAGGAACTCAGAACAAAAACTGATGTTACCACACAAGCACATCCTCCGCGTGTGACAGCGTGCCGTGAATGCCATCGGCGTTGAACGTGACCGCGACGACATCCACCCGGCACGGCGCGTCGTCCAGTTCGCGCGCGCTCATGAACGCCTGTGCCAGCCGCGCCAACTTCGCTTGCTTGCGCGCGTCCACGCTGGCAAAGCCCGCCTCTGTCCCCGCACGCCGTGTGCGCACTTCGATGATCACGACGGTTTCGCCCTGCCGCATGACCAGATCGAGTTCGCCCAGCGGGCAGCGCCAGTTATGCGCCAGCAGCGTATAGCCTGTGCGCAGCAGATGGTCACGGGCGATTTGTTCGCCGCGCTTGCCGAGCGTCAGCCGTCCATCAGCCATGAGGTCGTCAACCTTGATCGTGTATTGCGTTGCAAGTGTAGTTGTACCGCACGGGGTGAGGGATATACAACCGTAAAATAGTCTTGTCGGCGACTTGTCGAAAGCCGGATTGTGATCGATGATAGCGGTTCTGCAAATTAGGCGAACGCGCAAACGATGCCCCAACCAAAGCCCATCACCGTCTGGATCCTTGGCGATCAACTTTTAGAGTCACACCCCGCACTCGATGAAGCACTACGACAGCAGGATAAAGACCATATCGTCGTGTTGTTCATCGAAAGTCTTGAGCGCATTCGTCAGCTGCCCTACCAGCGAAAAAAGCTGGTGCTGCTCTTGAGCGCCATGCGGCATTATGCCCAGGCACTCATTCAGCAGGGCTACCAGGTAGACTACCGACGCTGCGATACGTTTGCACAGGGATTGCGAGATCATCAGGATACCTACCCCCCGCAGCGCATCGTCATGATGTTGGGCGCAGAATTTGACATGCGTGTTTACCAGCAAAGCCGGCTCGTGGATGACCTCTCCATCCCGGTAGACCTGCTTCCAAACACACAATTTCTCGTCGAACGCTTTTCGCCATTTCCAGCACCGCAGCCGGGAAAGCGCACCATCATGGAGACGTTTTATCGAGAAATGCGCAGGCATTTTCACATCCTGATGGATGACGACGGGCAGCCTGTTGGCGACAAATGGAACTTTGACAGCGACAACCGCAAGCCACTTCGCAAAGGATTAACGCCGCCTGTTTTACCTTTATTTCCCCCTGATGACATCACACAGGACGTGATGCGCGAAGTGACCGGTATGGATCACGGTGTGGGCAGTGCGGATCACTTTGATCTTCCCGTTGACCATGCACAGGCAGAGGCAGCGTTTCAGGATTTTCTAAAGCATCGCCTGCCGTCATTTGGCGATTACGAGGACGCCATGAGCAGCACACATGCCGTGTTGTTTCATTCGCAGCTCTCGCCTCTGATGAACATTGGCTTGCTGGAGCCGCTGCACATGATACGCGCAGCGGAAATGGAATACCGGATCGGGAATGCCCCGCTCAATGCCGTCGAGGGTTTTGTGCGCCAGATTTTAGGGTGGCGCGAATTCATGTACTGGCGCTACTGGCAGCACATGCCTGGATTGCGCGATAGCAACACCTGGAACGCAGCCCGTCCTATGCCTGCGATGTTCTGGACGGCGCAAACCAACATGCGCTGCATCCAGACCGTCGTCCAACGCCTGCTCGACGACGGGTACAATCACCACATTGAGCGGCTGATGATCATCTGCAACTTTTGTTTGCTGGCGGGCATTGACCCGCGCCAGGTCTCCGACTGGTTTCTGACATTCTACGTGGATGCGTATGACTGGGTGGTCTTGCCCAACGTGATTGGCATGGGACTCAATGCCGATGGGGGACAGATTGCAACGAAGCCTTATATCGCCTCCGCCAATTACATCAACCGCATGAGCGATTACTGCAAGGGGTGCTACTTCGATCCCAAAAAGCGCAGCGGTGCGCGTGCCTGTCCGTACAACTTCCTCTACTGGGCATTCCTGATCCGGCACGAACAGGCTTTGCGCAGCAATCCACGCATGGGAAATAATGTGCTGGCACTGCGGCACATCAGTCCAGAAGAGCGCCAGGCGCTCGTGGCAGAGGCAGAGGATTTTCTGGCGGCATTGGCATATTATGAGGGCTGAGTCAGCAACCAATGATTATTGTAGCACCGCTTCGCAAACCTGCGCATTGCATCCGCTTCCTCTACTCACTACAATACTGTGGGTCTACAAGAGTTCAGGAAGGCTACTATGAAGGAGTATGTCTGCCTTATCGGTCTGGACGAGCAGGAGTCGGATGCCATTCGCGCGCGGTTGGATGTGCCAGTGCTGGCGCGCGTCACGCTGCCGGGCATTGTCGTGCAGGACGGACAGTTGTGGGTGGAAACAGACAGCCGCCCGCGCTTTGTGCCAGCCTCCAAACTGGTTTACCACGCCATTTACGACAACGACTTCGACTTCATCACCGGGCTGGCATTCTGGGATGGCGCGTGCCTGCCCAACGCCCGCGCCATGATGGACTGCCGGCTCAAGCTGCCCTGCCTCGTCCGCGCCTTGCAGCATACGCGCTTCGCTTTCCCACGCGGCTATGCCACGCCACACATGCGCGTTGATAGCGACAGCGAGAAAGTCGCCAAGTGGGGCAACTGGCACTGCGGCGAAAACAAGCAGCGCTTCACCGGATCATGGGAAGGCGAAGATGCCGCCGTGATCGAGCCGTTCATCAGCGGGCAGGCGGTGCGCCTCGTCATGATCGGCGAGCAGTACTGGCAGATCAAACTTGAAGGTGACGACTGGCTCAAGTCGATCCATCATGCGCAGGCGGACTTTATGGATGTCGATGCTGAACTGCTAGCGGACACGCGCCAACTGAAAGCTGCCTTTGGGCTGGATGTGATCGCCAACGATTACATAATCGCTGAAGATGGCAGCCGCTACCTGCTCGAAGTCAATCACATTCCGAACGTGACGCGCTTCCCCGCCATCTGGCAGGCGTACCTGGAATACGTCGTCGTGTGGGTCGGGCAAGACAATTAATTCAGATAAACCGCCAAGACGCCAAGAACGCCAAGATTTGATGCATTTCTTGGCGTTCTTGGCGTCCTGGCGGTTCAATCCTTATTCATCATATTCAACTGGAGTCGGCGCGTAAGATACGCTACACTACCATCATTCTGTACATGCACGGAACGAAAAGAGACGCACCGATGGCAACCGACGCCCGCACCTGGTTCTACACCACGCCCACACCGCGCCCCTATTATATCGAAGAGCGCGTCAATTCAACGCTCTGGAAGCACCGCCTCACCAATATCCACATGGTCTGCACGCAGGCGGAAACGCCGATCAAGATGCAGGGGCGCTGGGGCGATATGCCGCTCGATTTCGAGTTCCAGCCGGGCAAGTGGTTCATCCTGCGCATGGCACAGGAAAGCAAAGAGATCATCGGCGTCATGCGCCAGGTGTTGATGATGCGCCCGTCGTTCGCCTACCAGACGACCGACGGCATGTTCTGTGTCGAATGGCACACCGACGGCGGCGAAGAGCGCTGGAAAGACATCCAGGGCAAGCCGCAGTTCCAGGGCTTGCGCCGCATCAAACGCGGGTAAATCCATACAAAAGCTTATTCAAGAGGCTGGAGAAGAAGAGGTTAGAGGGTTATTCTTGGCGTCCTTTGCGCCTTTGCGGTTTAAATTTGTGTTTTGAACCGCCAAGACGCAAAGGACGCCAAGTAGGAGCAGGATTGCGGCTCGTCCCTGCATACACAAATTCCTCTGTATCTCTGCGCCCTCTGCGCCTCTGCGTTAAAAGAAATCTGTTTGAAGTTTGGATCAACAGGAGCATGTGATGGGCAACGTGACTGCCACGGTATCGCTGGACGAAGGCTTGCAGGCGAAGATCGATGTGCGCCAGTTTGAGTTCTTTGCGGATGAACCCGTCGAGGATGGCGGGTTAGACTCAGGACCCAAGCCGACCGAAATCCTGCTCAGTTCGGTCGGTGCGTGCGCGGTCATCACGATGAAGCTGTACGCGCAGCGCAAGGGCTGGGATTTGCAGCGGGTGCAGGTCACGCTCGAACTGGAGAAGGTTGATCCGGCGCTGTACCCCGCTACGGTGACGCCAACAGGTATTTTGCACGTCATTCGCAAGCGCTACACCATTGAGGGCAACCTCGACGCCGAGCAGAAGACGCGGCTGATGGAGATCGGCGGCAAGTGTCCGGTGGCGCGCGTCGTCGCCAACCCGGTCATCTACGAAGACACGTTGATATAGATCAGATTTTGAAACGCAAAGACGCAGAAGACGCCAGGGAAGAGAAGAAAAAAGCTCATTCAAGAGGCTTGAGAAGAAGAGGATAGAGAAAAAAATCTCTAACCTCTTCCGTCTCCAACCTCTTGAATAAGAATCCCCTTGGCGTTCTTTGCGTCCTGGCGGTTCAAATCTCTTTTGTACTACGCGGTCACACTTGACCCGACGCGCAACAGTTCGGCGTTGGTCGGGTGGTCGCTCACGTCTTTGCCATAGTAGCGCCAGACGATGATGCCCTGCGTATCAACGATGAACGTCCCCGGCATCATGCGCGGGTCGCCGATCACCTGCCCCGGCACAAAGCCTTGTGTTGCGGCTTCCATGCCCTCTTTCACGACATTGATCCCCATCAATTGACCCATGTTCGCCTGGCTCAAGCCATAGGCGTAATACGGCGCGGCGTCCTCATGCGCCAGGCAGCGCAGGCTGGGCGCGAGCGAGCCGCAAAATTGAGCGGCGTGCTTCGGCTGTCCCATCGCGACGGCGACGACTTGCAGCCCGGCGGCTGTGAACTCTGCTTTGGCTTGCTCCAACTGAGCAAGCATCCGGCGGCAGAACGGTCAGCCGAAGTGACGCAGGAAGGTGAGAACGGTCGGTCCGTTCGCCCACAGACTGGCGAGCGCAACTGGCTGCCCATCCACGCCCAGCAGCGTGAAGTCCGGGGCAGGTGCGCCAATGGATAGACGATTCTGGTTGGTCATGACGATACTCCTGAAAAAACCTTACGACGAATCTCAATCAGCCTTTGCGTTCGCAGAAAGCAGACATCAAACTCATCAAAGAAATTGACTTGCCCAAAGAGAAGTGGGGCTGCTTCTGCTCGCGTCCAGGCGAATCCAAGCCTAACAACATCAAATGAGCCTATCGTGACATCAAGCAATACACCCCGCGCCTCGTACTGCGCAAGATTACCAGATAATTCTAACGCGGTGGTTTGCGCAGTCCAGTCTAAACCGAGTGACACACCCAGCCCATATGGAAGCACATTCACATCCGCTCCTGTATCAAGTAGCGCTTCTGCTACAAGAGATTGATTTTGATTTGCGAGTCTTACTGGAATACGAGGGCGGAGCATTATTTCACCCCGATGATTCCGTACTGCCACATACGGAAGCCGTAAGCTCTTATCCATGGGAATGCTGCTTATCTTCTTCGATTAATTGGGTCAACGTGTGCGCGGCGTCCGCACTATTGTAAGGCGACCAGACCTCATACTCGCGCGCGATGAACATGGATGCTTCTTCGCTTGCAACCTGTTCTGCCAGCATTCTAATCACGCGAAGCTTGTCAATACGGCTCAGATGCTCCAGTTTTGTCATAAGATTGCTGTCGATCATGCGCTTTTTCCCCTCATAGCTGGAAACTCATTATAAGCGTCAGAAACGCTCCATCAAATCGTCAGTTCACTTCTACACAGGATAAATACGCCGGGCTTCCCTAAGATGAGTGGAAGATGAGTACAAAATGAAATCGTTTGCAGTTAGCCATAATGACGATATATTTACTGTTTGACACCCAAACCGCCAGTCAACGATCAATAACGAAACATAGTGAAAGTCTGGCGCTGCGGGTTGTGTGTCCGTTACTAGACAGTTCCACTATAGAGGAAGCCTTATGAAGAAGTTGTCTGTACTTGTTTTACTGGCGGTTCTGCTGGCGATGTTCGGCGCGTTTGGCGTCGTCAGCGCAGAGGGCCACTATGATGGCGTCGTCATTGACGTGCTGACCTTCACCGGTCCGCAAATCGCCGAGCCGCTTCAGCGCCATGCCCCCGCTTTTCAGGCAGCGACTGGCGCAACTGTGAACGTTGTGACTGTTCCGTTCTCCGACCTGTATCAGACCATTCTGACTGACCAGGCGACGGGAACCAACAGCTACGAAGCCTTCGTCTTCGCCCCACAGTGGATGGGCGATTATGTCTCTGGTGGCTACCTGCTCGACCTGAGCGACAAGGTGGGCATGAGCGAAGAGCTGGCATGGGACGATGTCGGTCAGTTCTTCCGCGAATTCAGCGCCACCTACCAGGGCGCGACCTACACCATTCCGCTGGATGGTGACTTCCACATGGTCTACTACCGGATTGATGTCCTGGAAGAACTGGGCATGACGCCGCCGACGACCTGGGATGAATACCTGGCAATCGCGGAAGCCGCCAACGGTATGGACATGAACGGTGACGGCGAAGGCGACTTCGGCTCGTGCATCGCCAAGAAGCGCGCGGAACAGGGCTACTGGTGGATTTATTCCATCGCTTCGCCGTTCATCCAGACGCAGGGCACCAGCCAGGGCGCATTCTTCGATACCACCACCTTCAACCCGCTGACCAACAACCCCGGCTTCATCCGCGCGCTGGAAATCTACAAGGCGACCAACGCCTTTGGTCCGGCAGACGAACTGAACATCGGTGTTGGCGATACGCGCGGTCTGTGGACTGCCGGTCGCTGCGCGCTGACGATTGACTGGGGCGATGTGGGTACGCTGGCGGTCAGCGAAGGCTCGCTGTCCAACGGTGTGACGGGCGCGGTCATTACCCCCGGCTCGAATATGGTTTTGGATCGTGCGACGGGCGAACTGGTGGCGTGCGATGACATGACCTGCCCTAATGCCATCAACGGCATCAACCATGCGCCATATGCTGCCTTCGGCGGCTGGTCGGGTGGCATCAGCGCCGCCGCTGACCCGATGGTGCAGCAGGCAGTCTTCGATTACTTCGCCTACGTGTCAGCGCCTGCGCAGTCGAACGTGGACGTGACGATTGGCGCGACGGGCTTCAACCCCTACCGCATTTCGCAATTTGAAGACCTCGCCCCCTGGCTGGCAGGCGGCTTCACCGAACCCGCAGCCGAAAACTACCTCGGCGCTATCCAGGCGAGCTTGAACAGCCCGAACATGGTGCTGGACCTGCGCGTGCCGTTCAACCAGCGCTATCAGCAGGTCGTGCTGGACGAAGTGTTGAGCCGCTTCCTGGCAGACGAACTGACGGCGGAAGAAGCTGCCGCAGAAATCGAAGTGCGCTGGAACGAAATCAGCGATGAACTCGGTCGCGATGCCCAGCTTGCCGCGTACACGGCGACGCTCGGCATCACCGGCGGCAACTAGTTCGTGATCGCAGTGGAGCAAGGGGCTGAAGCCCCTTGTTCGGTGGTGAGCTTGACCTTGTCGTTGGGCTGAACCACTTTTTGTAGTTGATGAGTATTCCTCGGTGGGGCTTTCCTTGCCGGGGAACTTTTTTAAGGGGTTTCTTCATGGCAACTGCAAGTGAAACTGCTACGAGAAAAAATATCGACAACAGCGCGCCAGAGCGCCCGATTGCCGAACGTTTTGGCAGCTGGCTGGATGCTGCGTCGCCGACTGTTTTGCTCATGCCAACGGTGCTGGTTGTGCTGCTGCTGTCGATCTTCCCGCTGATCGCCTCGCTCTACTCGGCGCTGGCGCGTTTTCAGTTGCAGCAGGGCGGTTTTGCGATCTCGTTCGTGGGCTTTGCGAACTTTAATAAATTGCTCTTTGGCAGCGAAGCGCGCAAGACTCTCGGTCGTGTCGGCGAATTGCCCGCCTGGAGCTGGATCGTCATCGGGCTGTTCGTAGTGCTGATGCTCTACTTTCTCTATCAGCATATCAACCGCAACCGCGTCGGCGCGTTCAGCAGCGTTGGTAAGACCATCAGCTTCGGCATGGGCGTCTTCTGGCGCGTGCTGACGGGCATCATCGCGACGTTTCTGGTGTTCTTGCTGGTCGGCGGCTTGTACAGCGATCGCGGTATTCCTGGCACGATTGCTGTTACGCTGGTGTTCGTCATCGGCAGCGTGGCGCTGCAATACACGATTGGTCTGATCCTGGCGCTGCTGCTGACGCAGGACATCCCTGGCAAACGCTTCTTCCGCATTATCTTCCTGCTGCCGATGATGATCACGCCCGTCGGCATCGGCTTCCTGTTCCGCATGTTGACCAACACGACCGTCGGTCCGCTGGGACCCGTGTGGCAGGCGGCGGGGCTGGCGCAGTTCTCGATGCTGGAAGACGGCAGCGGCGCGCGGCTGGCGATCATCATTGGCGACGTGTGGCAGTGGGTGCCGTTCAGCTTCATCATTTTGCTGGCGGCGCTGGAAGGCGTCTCGCGCGAGACGATTGAGGCGGCGCGCGTCGATGGTGCGAGCCGCTGGCAGTTGTTCCGCTTCATCATCGTGCCGGAAATCGTCCCCGTCAGCACAACGGTCATCCTGATCCGTATGATCGAGACGTTCAAGATCATCGACGTGCCAAACGCGCTGACAGGCGGTGGACCGGGGACGGCGACCGAATCGCTGACGCTGCACGCCTTCAACAACTGGCGTGCGATTGACTACGGCTTGTCCGCCGCCATCTCGTATATTCTGCTCTTCATCGTCACGTATGTGGCGATGGTGTTCGTCAATATCGTCCGTCGGCGCGTGCTGGAGGCGTTCGCATAATCATGATCAACCGACTCTTCCCCTCCAATAATCCGTTCCGTCCTTCTGCCTCGACGCTGATCGGCACGTATGCCTTGCTCGGCTTCTGGACGCTGGTGGTGCTGTTCCCGTTATACTGGCTGTTCGTCACGTCGTTCAAGACGCCCGCCGATGTCAACAACGGTCCGCTCTATATTCCGTTTGTCGATTTTCAACCGTCGCTGGGGACATGGAACGATCTGCTAGTGGTGCAGCAGAATTTCGTGCTGCGCCCGTACATCAATACGTTCATCAGCGCGGGCATCGCCGCATTCCTGGCGCTGATCATCGGCGCTGCGGCGTCGTATGCGCTGTCGCGCTTCGAGTATCGTCCCAAGCCCGCCGTGATCTTCATGTTCGCCCTGTGTGTGGGGCTGGCGGCGCTGCTGGTGTCGCAGGGCTTGCACTGGTCGCTGGCGGTGATTATTGCGCTGGCAATCTTCCTGCTGCTGGCGAACACGATTGGCAGACGCTTCAAAGGCTCGATGGGCAACAGCGACATTGCTTTCTGGCTGATTTCGCAGCGGATGCTGCCGCCCGTCGCGACGATCATCCCAATCTACATCATCTTCCAGCAGCTCAGCTTGCTCAACACACACGCGGGCATGATCCTGGTCTACACAGCCGTGCATCTGCCGCTGGTGATCTGGTTCATGCGCGATTACTTCAGCGGTATCCCGCTGGAACTGGAAGAGAGCGCGTTCATCGACGGTGCATCGCGCTACACCGTGCTGTGGCGCATCGTACTGCCGCTGTCGTTGCCGGGCTTAATCGCGACGTTTCTGATCGTGCTGATCTTCGCCTGGAACGAATATACGTTCGCGCTGTTCCTGACGGGCGCGGAAACGCAGACGATGCCGCTGCTGGTGGCGGCGCAGAACGCGACGCGCGGTCCGCAGTGGTGGAACATCTCGGTGCTGGTGACGTTGATGGTCGTGCCGCTGCTGGCGATGGCGTTCATCCTGGAGCGCTACATCGCGAAGGGCATCCTGGTCGGCGCGGTCAAGGGGTAAATTCTCACCATAGGAGCGCCGGGCAATGGCGCTCCTTAATCGGCAGCTTACCCTTCGCGCTTTTCAATTTAGCTCTTGCTACTTTTCACCACCCCCTTATCTCCATAAGGTAATATAATTTGAAATCCTTGAGATTATGATTGGAAATACGGATATGTCTTCCGATTTACTCGGTCAAACCAATCGCCTTCTGGGATACTCACAGGATAAGCGATTGCTGATCATCAATGCGGATGATCTTGGCATGTCTCATTCCATCAACGAAGCTATCTTTCAAACCCTTCAGGCAGGTGTAGTACGCACTGCCAGCTTGATGCCACCATGTCCGTGGGCTCTTCATGCTATACAACACCTCGCCAACCAAACTCAAATTGCCTTCGGCGTCCATCTCACTGTGCTGTGTGAGCACACACATTATCGTTGGGGACCGTTGACTTGCAGGGAACAAGTCTCGTCCCTAGTAGATGAAACGGGCTATTTCTACTCTCTGGAACGCGTTGACGAGTTTTTAGCGCAAGTGCGTCTAACTGAACTTGAACGCGAATTTCGGGCTCAAATCGAGCGCGTCCTTAAGGCAAATCTCAAGCCTACACACCTCGATTGGCACTGCCTGTACAACGGCGGTCGTAGCGAGATTTTTGACCTTACGCTTGCACTGGCGACCGAATATGGGCTGGTGCTGCGTGTAGACAATCAACCTCAGATCGATCAGATTCGTCAGCGCGGGTTGCCGACGAATGATCATGGCTTAATGGATAGTTATGCGGTGGATGTTGGGGACAAGCGGCGCATGTACACGCAAATGCTGCGCCAACTGCCCGTTGGTCTTACGGAGTGGGCTGTTCATCCAGGGCTTGGGAATGGGGAGTTGCAAGCGATTGAGCCAGCGAGTTGGTTGGTGCGTTCGACGGATTACGAATTCTTCATGTCCGCTGAAGCCAACGAAGTGATCCGAAAAGAGGAAATCGTCCTAATGGATTACGGCTTTTTACAACCTCACTGGCAAAGGTGAATGCTTTAAGGCGTCTCAACATGGAAATACATTGCCGCCTAAGACGAATGATGCCCCAGCGCGATCATCCCATCCGGCAAGAGACGATAAACTCGTAAAGTTCCTTTTTCGAGTTGCGCTTGCGAATATTTTTGATCTCGATGTTTGAGTAGCCCTGCGCTTGCATCATCGCCGCAAACCAGTTCTCGACCGGGACAACCGTCTCATAGAATTTGGAATTGCCAACGATGTAATGCAACCGGGATTGTGGCAGCATGACCGTCCGCACCGACTCAAGATGTGACCACATATCGACAAAATAGCGCTGCACATAATTGGCGAGCAAATCACTGTGTTCATGAATTTCGGCAATAGTGCTTTCAAAATCTGGAATACACGTCAGCGGCGTATCTGTCGTCCATTGCTGTAACCGACTAGTAGCAATGCCCCACGTTCCGCCGATTGCCTGCCAGTCGAGTTCGCCCGCTTCCCGCGCCTCCTTCAAATAGCCCAGCCAGTACATGTACGGGCGCAATTCGCGAATGTAGCTCATCCGGTTAGGATAGGGGGGCGACGTGATGAGCGTGTCGTAGCGCTGAGAGGTTATGCTGGAAACATCGCGCGCATCGCCCTGAAACACGCCTATATTTCCGGCAATTGGCTCTGCGGCTGACCGAGTGACTTTCTGCACATCTGCAAGGAAGGTTTGGTAGACAGTGTCACGGTCGTCAATCTCAAATCGTAACTGTAGGTCATCCTTGAACGACATTGACTGATGATTAAATGCTGCGTTCGACCACTGAATGACTGCCCGACAAAACGCGACGAACAGCAAGTCCATGCTTGCGGATGATGACTCAATGGTGGTGATGGCATGGCGCAACCGGGCTAATGCGATGAGATGTTGTGGTGACCACCAGCGTTCAATATTGTGAATGGGTGGTATCCAGGCTTCGGTAGTCATTTGCGAGACAAAGCGCATGATTTGTGCAGCAGCAGTGCGCGTGGCTTCCAATTGATGTAGTGTGTAATTCCTGCTTTTCGCCTGTGCCAGCCAAACCAGAAACGGATTGATGTCGATTAAGTCGCAAGCGAGACCACGCTGGGCGCATACCAGTCCGGTCGTCCCACTGCCCGAAAAGGGATCCAGAACATAGCGTGCGGAGGGCAATTGATCCAGTAGTTGCCCGACCAGCTTGACGGAATAAGCGGGTGTCAACCGGATCCAGCCATGTCGCCCATGCTGGATGTTTTGCTTAAATGTCAGATCGGCGCGTTGGTTATTCATCGTGACTCAAGAGTGTTTGCATCACAGTTCGCAGAACGCAGCCAGCGTTAATCCGTTCTGCCCGCCTTGTCCGAACTTTGGCTTATAACGCTTACAGATTTCGATATGCTTCGTGATGAGCGCGAGATAACGCTGGTCATCTATGTTTGTCACTGAGAGTCCTTATCGATACCAGTCTCATTCCCACGATCCTCATCCCCCCGCCAGCGCCCCCGCGAACAGCAGCACCGTCGCGGCAATCGCGGCGAGAGTGCGAATGGTGTGCAGCAGCATCCAGCGCGCCCCTGCCCCGTGATACTCCTGGCGAATGCGCTCGGCATCGGCATCGGCGAGCGCATCCGCATTCACGCTGTCCAGCGCGTTATTCAGCGGCACGTTGCCGATGATCGTGACCGCGTTGACGCCGACGATGTAGACAACCGTCGCTATCAGCAGCCAGCCAAAACGCGCGCTGCCCTGATGCAGGAAGGTCGCCAGCGGCAGCAGGATCGTCGGAGCGAGAAAGCTGGCGATGAAGACGGGGTTCTGGATTTTGACGTTGATCGCCTGCATTGCCTTGATGTGCAGCTTTGGCGGCAGGACGAGCAGACCGGGGATGACCGACACCGAGAAGGCGTAGAACAGCCCCGCCAGCAGCCCGATCAGCGTCCCGGGTGCGATCAGTACAATCTCGGCTGTCGTCATGAGCTGCTCCTTTTCTATACGCTAACTCACTATGCGGCACGGGTTGCTGATTGTGCCGATGCCCTCGACCGTGACCGTCACCACGTCACCATCCCTGAGGAAGACCGGCGGCGTGCGCCCCGCGCCGACACCCGGCGGCGTCCCCGTCAGAATCAGATCGCCCGGTTCGAGCGTGAACGCCTGTGAGATGAAGGCGATCAACTGCGGGATGCTGTAGACCATATCGTTGGTATTGCCATCCTGCATGACTTCACCATTGACGAGCGTCTGCACGGACAGGTTATGTGGGTCAGCGATGGCGTCGCGCGTGACGACGCACGGTCCCAACGGACAGAATGTGTCCAGCCCTTTGGCGCGCGTCCACTGCTTGTCGATGCGGTTCTGCAAGTCGCGCGCACTCACGTCATTCACCGTCACATAGCCGAAGATATGCGCGTAGGCGTCGCCTTCTGCGATCTCCTTGCCGCGCGCCCCGATGACCACCCCAAGTTCGCCTTCCCAATCGACCTCGTTCGTCAGCGTCGTGCGCCAGGTGATCGCCTCGCCTGTGCCGATGACAGCGCTCGGATATTTGGAGAACAGCAGCGGTTCCGGCGGCACTTCGCCACCCATCTCTTTAGCGTGCGCGCCGTAGTTCTTGCCGACGGCGATGATCTTGCCGGGAATGATCGGCGCTGCGAGTTTGACATCTGCCAATGCCACCGCCGCGTCCGTGCGCGTGGGCTGCGCGCCGCTGCGAATCAACGCCAGCAGCGTATCGTGCCAGTCGAGCGGATAAATCGCATCGCCGTCGAGTTCGCCGACGTGGGTTGTGCCTGCGTGTGTGTAAGTGACGTAGCGCAAGATGAGGCTCCATTTCATTGCATCGATTTGAGGCGAGTGGTTGGTAGTATAAACACATTACCCATCTTCCAGGCTCATTTCCACCAATCCCGTATCTGGAACTAGAAATACATGAAAGATACCTTGCTGGACTCCGATAGCTTGCGACAAATCGAACGTGGTTAAGTCATATGCCCCTATATGACTACTGATGCCAGAAACGTCGATAGAGCGTTTAATGCGAGGATCATAATTATTATAAATGAGATACGAGAACGACACGTCACGGCTTGGATGAAGTCCCGGAGCAATCAGGCTCGCCTCTTGCGCATAGCTGCCGAAGATCGTGTAAGGGGTGGCGCTCTCCAACGTCACAATCAAGGGACGAGTTGTGCCGATCCTTTGAAGCACTTCGGCATCAATGAGATAGCCATGCCAGAGTCGATATTCCCTGTAATTGTCGAGGTGAAGATTGACAACGGTCTCATGCAGCAAATACCGTACCATCGCGATACCGGACGCTTTTACAATCCTATCGTTTATTGAAATCTGTAGTTGGGTGGCTTGAACTTCACTTGCGACATCCACCAGTACCCAGTGCGCTCCATCGCTCGTCAGACCTGGCATGACTTGAACCAGCGTCTCATCATCAATCGCTGCTTGCCATTCATAACGGTTCTGGTTGAGATGGTCGCCATAAACGTACAGTAGGCCACAAGGCAGCAGTAAGGCTACTGCAAGCCATCTCCATCCTGAAGGCTCCGAACTCACAACAATCACGATCCAGTACCATAGAAAAACGAGGACAACAATAAGGCGCAGGACAAGTAATACGTTGTAGACAAGTTGCACTTCAAACGATGCAATCATCAACGGTATCGCAATCGGCGCTGACCAGATAAGCGCACACGCCAACGTTGCGCCCATCATTCGCCAAAAGGCGCGACGGTTGTGCAGGAATAGCTGATACAAGCCGTAAATGCTGACTGCCGACATCAGGATAAAGATTTGAATGACCGTCGTAAAGCGGCGCGTTTCAATCCCGTTGATACTAAAGATCACAGACCAATACAGAACAGGAACGATGAATAGAAGCATCTCTGCTCGAAAGCGCTGCAAATCCCTGACGAACCAGACAAACCCTAGTACCCCCAGCACCAGCAAGAAATGATGTACATGAGTTTGCTGGGCAATCGTCAACATCACCTCGTGTGCAAACACATTACTGGGAGATGCCATATTTCCATACATACTGTAAAGGTAGCGCTGGGCGAACAACAGTGGATTCGACATGATGTGTTCAGCGATTGATCGAGTGTCGCTAAAAAATCCCGGCGCATACAGTTCGTCTATGCTGCACCAGATTTCTTCACAGCTTGTGACGGTTGTCAGCCCTACCGCGCCACCGCCAGTATTGATTCCGCTGACCATAATCGGGAAGATTTCATTTACAGGCGTATCAAGCAGGGTTGACGCTATAGGAGCGTACCAGTACAAGCCTACAATCACAGCAAACGCGATCAAAAGCTGTGTGCAAATCGCCAAAACCCGGTGGGCAAAATTATGGTGCAACAGAACTGCGATGATGAAAGCCGTAAACAGCAGCCAGATCATCAGTCGGTTGGGCGTACTGGCAAATCCCAGTAAAAGCGTTCCGAGCGAAGCAAGAATGATGCAGGAAATTATGAACTGTCGTCTGCGTGCGTGCAGCGCCATGATATATCCGGCAAGGCTCAAAAGCAGTGCAAACCGGGAGACTGGCTCACGAAAGATGGTAGCTGACTCTATAAAGTTAGGCGGGTAAAACCCAAGCAGATACCCGCCTAGAAGAGCTGTCCATTTTGGGAGCCCACACTGCCGAAGCATAACAACACACAGAAACGCACCGATCACATCCATACCAAAATGTACGTACTTTGCCCCCGTTTCAGCCATATCAATCTGTGCAGCCATACCAGTCTGCGCTGAATGCGGTTGAAAACTTGCCAGAAATCCAGTCAGTATGAGCGGTAAGCTGTCTCTGGTATGAAACGCTCCGGCTAACATTCGGTCGAGATTTGGATGATTTGGTTGATCATGATCACAAAATGGAGATACGTTAGCGCAGGACCATCGATAAGCGTTTAACACAATGGTCTCGAGTGTTGTGCGCGAGTCGTATTGAAATCGAAACTCATCGCCAAAAGTCGTCCATCGTACTACCAGCATCAATACCGGTAACAGCAGTACCCCAATCGTGAATCCTTTGCTGCTTATCTGGTTCAAATCCAGCTCCAAAGTTATACTGTAGGATCAATAAAGCCAGTATAACGAATGCTGCTTGATTGAATGCGATTGTTGCCATCGTAGCAAGGATGCCGACCATGAAATACATCTTGATCAAAGGGACTTTTCATTTTGTGCGCCAGTCACCCGACGCCGACTCGGTCAAGTTCCGCGCCACCAATCCCCAGCTCTGGGAGCAGCTTGAGACGGATAACCGCACGATCTTCGAGCGCAAACTGGTGGAAGACGGCGGCGTGATTACCGTGCGCTTGCAGGGCATTGACGCGCTGGAGACGCATTACGCCGCCGCGCCGCTGCCTGTCCCCGCCGACGTGATCGGCAAGACCAGCACGATGATGACCGCGCCGCGCCCGACCGACTATTCGCAGTTGATCGACTTTGGACGCCACGCCACCAATGTCATGCTCGGCATGATCGGCGCGTCGGCGGTCAAATGGGGAAAGTTTGGCAAGACGGCGTTCGTGGCTGAGGCGCGCATGGGCAGCAGCGCCAGCGCCCCGCTTGTCACCGAGAAGCACACAGACACGCTGCCCGGCTC
>Ga0224723_1000492_pt1 | contig 27029 bp, 31 predicted proteins | sample Balambano_FR2_Me_FD_161647 | JGI IMG/M metagenome (GOLD analysis project Ga0224723, IMG submission 161647) | Freshwater sediment microbial communities from Lake Towuti, South Sulawesi, Indonesia - Balambano_FR2_MetaG | ecosystem: Environmental > Aquatic > Freshwater > Lake > Sediment | place... | reverse complement strand
GGATGTTATTTCCTGGCACGAACTTTTCGGTAAAATGGCTGAAAAACCTTATTTAGGTTAACTTATAACTTTATTCAGCAAGCCCTACTTGATTGTTGTAATTTCAGTTCTCAAACCTTGGGGGAGAAGGGTTATTAAAGTATCTAAAGAAATACAAGAAGCTTCTTCAAAAGGTTAATAAACATTACCGCTCTTTACTAACTTTCAATTTTTACACGGCGTAGTTCAACCTATATTCACGCGGGGGGTAGGTTTTGCATTAATATTTCTCGTTTTACCAATTTTTACGTGCTAAACCTACCCCTACAGGGGATTTCTAATAAATTGTCTGTATCGCTAAGATTTCTAATCGTTAGGGCTAACCTAAAATGGAGGAGGAATATCTAACTGCTTACATATTCTAAGTGCTGTGTATTCAGGAATTTCTCTGTGACGAGGTACAGAGGTACGATGACTATTTGCAGGGTTTTCCCAGATGGAATGCTCTCCTCCCTCACGCACCAATATACAACCGTGCTGGCTCAAATGACGAATTAAATCTCGGCGCTTCATGATACAGCAAGATCGGGAACAATTTGTATACGAGAAGTTGCTGAAAGTATAAGATGAATAGGTTCTTCTAGATCAGCCTCAGGATCTATAAATAGTGGATTAGGCTTAGGTAAAGGTTCACCATTGATAAGGTTTGTCTCCGCCATCTCAACAAGTGCATTTGCCAATGAACTTCGAGCTTTTTCCAAATTAGAAGCAAAAGTAATTGTTCCAGGGAAGTCTAGTACTTCCCCATGCACGCCCTCATTTAGGAACTTATACATTGCTTTATAAGTTAGCATTCTCGTTAGTGATAGAACTTACTACCTAACTATTATGACGCTTTCAAGTGTTTATCAGTTTAATTTTAGATAACAGTGGACATATCCCCAACTTGGTGAAGATTTTTCCTGTAACCACTTGACAATACCCTAGTTAATACTGTTATATTATTCGAGATGACTTTATTGGGGCGTCGCCAAGTGGTAAGGCATCGGGTTTTGGTCCCGACATCCCTAGGTTCGAATCCTAGCGCCCCAGCATTATTTAGGGCTTGCTTAATAAAGTTATAAGTTAATATAGGTAATGGTTTTCAGCCTTTTTACCAAAGAGTTTGTGCAAGGAAATAACATCTAGAAGCTCAAAAGCCTTGCAGCCCTCACCCCTTCCCCTCTCCCAAACTTGGGAGAGGGGTGTCCGGAGGACGGGGTGAGGGTCTTTTTCAAGCGATAGAGCTTGTCTTATTCGCTCTGTAGGCTTTTTCAGCTGGTAATGTTAATCTTGCGGGAGTTGTGACAACACTTGATACTTGAGGTTGAAGTTCGCTTGTTTGTCTTAATTGGAATACTTCGACATCAGGATACAAAATGCCAACTTCCCCTGTGGGTAATGTATCCTCTACTACATACACTTTCAAACGTGCGGTATACTTAGGGCGTAACTGAGGTGTCAGTAAGGCACGAATTTTACTTGCGAGTGCATTATGTACATCAACCCACAAATAGCCTTCGAGATAGGGATCCATGCCAGGGAATGGAGAGGGCATTGTTTATAATAAAGGCTGACTATAGTCTTATTCTAATTCTATATGGGGGAGAAGGAACAGAAAATGAACTCTAAAAATTATACATCGATTCTCTAAGGTTTTTCCGGAAAGTGGAAGTATTAATTTGTAGAGTAACTGGACAAGATAATTTAGGAATTTATACTAAACTGAAACAAAACAAGTTATGGTTAAAGTTCGATTTGTTGCAAACACACGAGTATAGAAAATTTCAATAATTGTCAACCAACCTGTACATGAGTTAACAAAATCGCCTAAGTAGTGTTACTGTAATTGTAGTGCATCGCTCCAAACTAGCTTATATCTAAAATTTTTCTGCCAGGGTAACAGGTCTGCCAAGTATTCTAACAATGCTCAAGTATGTCTTGTGCTTGTTACAACTATGCGAATATGCCATCAATGTCATTTCCAGAATGCGATGTATTTGTTCGCCTAAGTAAAATAAGTAATTTAATTTACAAAAGCCATGCTGAAGTCAGACAAATATCCTCACCCTTTATCACAAGCTAATGCTGCCCAATTTAATAATGATGAAGGTGGCTTAAATTTAGGTCATGTAGGAGCAGCTCTGCGTCGTCGAGCATTCTTAATTGCTGGTGTAACAGGTGTTGTCGCAACTGGAGCGGTGATGAATGCCAAAAATGACCCCCCAGTCTATCAAGGAAAATTCGATATTTTAACTAAGCCAGTTACTGGTGAAAGTCAGGTTGTGTCGAATGTTCCGCAAACTATCAGTTCTCAAGAACAAATTGGATCACCAGAAACTTCAAAACAAGTCCAGACGACTATTCAAGTTTTACAAAGTCCTGGGGTGCTGGTTCCTGTATTAGAGAAGTTGCAGGCGAAATATCCTGAATTGAGGATGGATGACCCCGATTTACCAGAATTTAAGCGTAAACAAATAGCTTTTGAAGCGTTTACTCGCAATTTATCAATTGTATCGGCTAAGCAAGATATTTTAGAGGTTCAGTATACCCATCCCAATGAAGCTTTGGTAAGGGATGTTTTGAATTTAGTTTCTAAAGCTTACTTAGATTACAGTCTCAAGGAACGTCAGGAAGATGTAAATCAGGCGATTAATTTTGTTACGAAGCAAAAAGCGCCTTTGGAAGAACGGGTAAAATTATGGCAGGGACGATTACAAAGGTTACGTCAACGTGAGGAGTTTGTTGACCCACAACAAAAAGCGCAGCAAATAAGTGGTTATATTAGTGCTTTGACGCAGCAGCGGTTGGATAATCGGGTACAGTATGAGCAGATGGTAGCTAAGAATCAAGATTTGCAAAGGGAGTTAGTGCAGCAACCTACAGATAGAGTTGGAAATTCGATACTTAGTGAAAATGCTCGTTACCAAAAAATTCTGGATCAAGTTCAAGAACTGGACATTCAAATCAAGAAAGATTCAGCTATTTTTACTGATGAAGGTTTGATGAATAGGGGACGTTTACCAGAAAAGAGAGCAAATTTAGTACAAATGCTCCAACAGGAAGAGCAACGGGTATTGAGAGATTTTCAAAGTCGGATCAGTGAATTGGCAGCACGCGATCGCGCACTGGAAACAAAGATTACTAACCTCAACAAGTATATAGAAAATCTGGCAACAGTTAGTCGGGAATATGATAACATTCAGCGGGAGTTGCAAGTTGCCAGTGAAGGTTTAAACCAGTTTTTGACCAAACAGCAAGCATTACAAATAGAAATCGCTCAAAGACAACAACCTTGGAAGTTACTTAACCCTAGTCCTGTGGAGGTGAAACCGGAAGCTTTCAAAGTGGATGCTTTTTCTGAAAGTGCCAAAACAAGCTTAGCATTGGGTGGGATGTTGGGTTTACTACTTGGTGTTGGTGCAGCTTTAGTTGTAGATAAGCTCAGTAACGTTTTCTACACTTCCAAAGAACTCAAAGAAACTACAAGATTGCCATTATTAGGAGTAGTTCCTCTAAGAAAAGAACTGGGAGCTTTGCAACCACAAGCTGTACAACAAGCTAGTCGCACTTCCTTTTTTGAAGTTTTTCGTTCTCTCTACACTAATATTCTGCTCCTAGGTTCTGATAGTCCGATTCGCTCTTTAGTGATCAGTTCCGCTGGACAGGGAGATGGGAAGTCAACAGTTTCCATACAATTAGCTCAAGCTGCTGCTGCTATGGGACAGCGAGTATTATTAGTAGATGCTAATCTTCGTTGTCCTACTTTACACAATCGAGTCGGGTTGATGAACATCCAAGGTTTAACTGATGTGATTTCTCAAGACTTGGATTGGACTAACGTCATCGAGCGATCGCCTCTCGAAAATAATCTATATGTCCTTAGCGCTGGTCCGATTCCCCCTGACTCAGTAAGATTGCTTGCATCTCAGAAAATGCAGGATTTAATGGATGAGCTACACGCTGCTTTTGATTTAGTTATATATGATACGCCACCTGTAGTGGGTTTTGCTGATGCTTACTTACTAGCAGCAAATACTAACGGTATGGTATTGGTAGCGGGTTTAGGCAAAATTAAGCGTTCTGTCCTCCAACAAGCATTAGAAGAAATTCAAATCTCTGGTACTCCAATATTAGGAATGGTAGCTAATAAGTCTAAAGATGCAACTCCTAGTACTTATAGCTACTACCAGCAATACTATAGACAAAGTATGAGTGCTGAAACAATAGATGTAGATGATGAAGTTGAGGAAACTACTCCAACAACCTTTTCTTCATTAAGGAAAATTAAAAGAGGATAATAGGTAGTGGTTAGTGGTTAGTAGATAGTGGAAAAACAGTAAGCTATTAGCGCATTTTCCCTGTTAAGAGTTCCCTTTCTTAAAATAACCACCAACCATCAACTACCAACTACTACTTCTCCGGAGATTTTAAAGCTTGGTCAAGTACTTGCCGAGCTTGTTCTGCTTTTGTTCGTGCTTCGTGGAAACGTAGGTTAGCTTGAGCAAAATTTTTCAGAACTTTAAAACCTTCCTTGAGACGAGTAATCTCCTCTTCACTAACTGACTGTTCTGTGAAGAGAACATCCACCGCTTTACGAACTTCTAATGCTTCGGTGCGAGACTCTTGAACTTTTAACTTGAGTGTAGCTAGGTTACTCAATACTTGGACAGCTTGTGTAATTGCGTCCTCATCGTTAGCGTTATCTATAGGTTGTTCTTTCACCTCAATTAATTGCTTAGGACCAAATCCTTCTTCTAAATCTGTAGTTAAATTACCAGCTTCCATCTGTTCCATAAGCTGATCCATTGCTTTTTCACGAGCTTTTGCTGAATCTTTGCCAGGAACAGTGAGGATGAGTTCTGGACTTTGAGCGAGTGTATACTGAACCATATGTATGCAGAATACTAGCGATGGTTACAAGCCGAGGGAAATAATTTTAACGTATAACGGTTGTTCAACACTAGGCTACTTATTATTAATTAACGCACTCGTAGCATTAGAGCTACGAGTATATAAGAAAATTTGTTAATTTAATGCTTCTGCACCACCAACAACTTCTAATAATTCTTGAGTAATAGCAGCTTGTCGAGCTTTGTTATAACCCAATGTGAGAGTGCTAATTAATTCCTTCGCGTTGTCACTAGCGTTACTCATAGCTGTCATCCGAGCAGCGAGTTCACTAGCGGCTGATTCTTGGAGCGCTCGTAATAACTGGTTACTCAAGTACAGAGGTAACAAAGAATCTAGTATCTGTACGGGGTCTTGTTCAAAAATCATGTCACGGGGAAAAGCGGTAGCTTGGGTGGTAACTTTCTCCCGTTGAACTTCAAATTCTCCACCACGAGATGTTAGACGGAAAATTTCGTCGTCTAATGCTTCTAAACCTTGGGGATCTAAGGGTAGCAATGTTTGGACTACAGGACGAGAGCTAACCAAAGAAACAAACTTGGTGTAAACTAACTCGATTCTATCTACACTTTCAGAAAGGAACAAAGACAGTAGTTCGTCGGCAATTTTTGTCGCTTCTGCTGCGGTGGGGACTTGTTCTAAACCTGTGAAGGTTTCACTAATTGGTTGTTCCCGACGTTGGAAGTATTGAGATGATTTACGTCCAACTAGAATATATGTGAAGTCTAAACCTTCGGCTTTGATTTCTTTAGCGCGATTTTCACCACGTTTAATGACGCTGCTGTTGTAACCACCACACAAACCGCGATCGCCAGATATTACCAATAATCCGACAGATTTGACTTCGCGTTTTTTCAGTAAAGGTAAATCAACGTCTTCAAACCGCAGACGGCTTTGCAAACCATACAATATTTGTGCTAAACGGTCTGCAAATGGACGGGTAGCAATCACTTGTTCTTGAGCGCGACGTACCCTAGCAGCAGCAACCAGTCGCATTGCTTCTGTGATTTTTTTTGTATTTTTGACTGACTGAATGCGATCGCGTATGGATTTTAGGTTAGGCATAATTGAATGTGAGATTTTATATTTTGCATAAAGATGACCCACCGGGTCATCTCTACGAAGACGACCCAGTGGGTTGTCTCTACTAAACTGCTGCTAAGAATGTCTTTTTGTACTCGACCAAAGCTTCTTTCAATGCTGCTTCTTCGGTATCACCTAGTACCTTTTTCGTCTTGATAGAATCAGTGTACTGAGGTTTGCTAGTCTTCAAGTATTCGCGCAGACCTTTTGTGAAGGTAGTAACTTTGTTTACAGGGATATCATCCAAGTAACCGTTAATACCAGCATATAGAATTGCTACTTGCTCATACACAGAAAGAGGAGAGTTTTGGGGTTGTTTGAGGAGTTCCCGTAAACGTTGACCTCTTGCTAGTTGGTCTTGGGTAGCTTTATCTAAGTCAGAAGCGAACTGTGCGAAAGCTTGAAGGTCGTCAAACTGGGCTAGTTCCAGTTTAATTTTACCAGCAACTTTTTTCATTGCTTTGGTTTGAGCAGCAGAACCCACCCGAGATACGGAAATACCAGGGTTTACTGCTGGACGTACACCAGAGTTAAACAAGTCAGAGGATAAGAATATCTGACCATCGGTAATGGAAATTACGTTGGTGGGGATGTAAGCAGATACGTCACCAGCTTGGGTTTCGATGATTGGTAAAGCTGTCATGCTACCAGCACCAAGTTCATCACTTAACTTAGCTGCGCGTTCTAGCAAACGGGAGTGGATGTAAAATACATCACCAGGGTACGCTTCCCGTCCGGGTGGACGACGTAGTAGTAAAGACATTTGACGGTAAGCTTGAGCTTGCTTGGATAAATCGTCGTAAATTACAAGTGTTGCTCTATTTTTGTACATAAAGTACTCAGCCAAAGTTGCACCAGTATAAGGTGCGAAGAATTGGAGAGTCGCAGGGTCACTGGCGTTAGCAGCAACAACAATGGTATAATCCATCGCGCCTTTTTCTTGGAGTGTTTGGACTACGTTTGCTACTGTTGAAGCTTTTTGACCGATCGCAACATAAACGCAAACAACGTTTTCTTCTTTTTGGTTAATGATGGTGTCGATGGCGATCGCTGTTTTACCAGTTTGACGGTCTCCAATAATCAACTCGCGCTGACCCCGACCAATGGGAATCATGGAATCAATAGCTGTGATCCCTGTTTGCATTGGTTCGTGTACTGACTTACGGTCTACGATACCAGGTGCTGGAGACTCAATCAAACGGGTTTCTGTGGTATTAATTTCGCCTTTACCATCAATGGGACGACCAAGAGCATCTACAACTCGTCCAATCATTGCATCACCTACTGGCACTTGAGCAATTCTGCCAGTAGCAGTAACGGTACTACCTTCTTGGATATTACGACCTTCACCCAACAATACCGCACCTACGTTATCTTCTTCCAAGTTGAAAGCCAGACCAACTGTACCATCTACAAATTCGATCAATTCCCCAGCCATGGCTTTTTCTAAGCCATAAACACGAGCAATACCGTCACCTACTTGTAAAACTGTACCAACGTTAGCAACTTTGACTTCTTGGTCGTATTGCTGTATCTGCTGCTGAATGATACTGCTAATTTCGTCAGGTCTAATGTTAATAGCCATGGGTCTATCTTTGTTTCTCTAGATATGAGCGAAGAAGGAAGAAGGTAAAACGTAGAAGGAATAAACGTCTTTAACTTTTTCCTTCTACCTTTCTACTTTTACCTTCAGTTAGTCAAACGTAATGAAAGCTTACGTAATTGCCCTCGTAGACTAGCATCTAATACTTGAGAGCCAACTTTAATAATTACACCACCAATCAAATCGCGGTCTATCTTGGCATCCATTTCTACCGAACGAGCATTGGTCATTGCTAAGACTTTTTGCTTAACTGCTTCTGTTTGCTCGTCTGTTAGGGGAACTGCTGAAGTCACTTCTGCTAATACTGTTTGATTCAGCTGCCGTAATAGTACTAAATACTGCTGACAAATAGCTTCTAGCAATACAATACGCCGTCTATCTACCAGGAGCATTAAAAAGTTACGAAAGTAGCTGTTAGCCCCATCACTAAGTATGCGGTTAATTACTGCTTTTTTGCTATCAGATTCCACGAAAGGATTGCTGAAAAAGTCGCGTAGTTGCTCGCTTTCACCCATAAGGTTCAGCAAAGAGCGGACATCTTCACCGAATGGTTCTACTAGGTTATTAGCTTGCGCTACCGACATTAAAGCTTGTGCATAGGGTTGGGAGACTTCAGCAGTTGCGATCTTACTTTTCATTACTAGACTCCCAGTTGCGCGATGCTGCGGTCAATTAATGTGTGTTGAGCGTCGTCGGCGATACCTGTTTGCAGTTCCGACTCAACTTTTTGCAATGCCATTGCTACTACCCGTTGACGCAATTGAGCGATCGCCTTTTCACGTTCTGAGTTCAAATCAGCTGCTGCTGTCTGTTTCATTCTTTCAATATCAGTAGCAGCTTGAGCTAATATGGCGTCTCTCGCTTTTACAGAACTTTCTTGAGCCGCTTGTCGGATTTTTTCTGCTTCTTTCTGAGCATCTGCCAACTTCTGCTGCTGCTCTGACAATGATACAGCGGCTTCTTTCGCCCGTTGCTCTGCACTTTTAATTGCTGTTTCTATCTTGACACGGCGTTCAGTAAGTGTATTCCCCAAAACTTTGCGCCCAAAGATAAACAGCACACTAATAATAATGACAAGGTTAATTAGGTTGGTTTCAAATATATTTGTATTTAAACCAATACCACCTTCGCTATGCTCCGCCAATTCACCTCCGACGGCGCTGGCTTCTGCCATCAACAGAAAAAAAGTCCCCATGATTGTTCATCCACTACTGCGCTGCCAAAGCTTTTTTGTTAGTTGGTGGTTGTTTTAAGAAAGGGAACAGGGAACAGGGAACAGGGTTGAAGGAAAATGCGGTAATAGCTTACTGTTTTTCCACTACCCACTACCTACTACCTACTACCTACTATCCACTACCTACTTAGCGCCGACTAACTAAATCTGCTCCTAAAAGCTTCTCTAGTATCTGACGACTAAGGTTATCTACTTCTTTTTCCAATGAAGCAAGAGCTGACTGTTTTTGCTGTTCTATTTCTTGCGCTGCTTGCTCTCTTTGCGCTTGAGCTTCTTTTTGGGCTGCGGCTATTTTTTCCGCAGCCGTTTTTTGCCCTTGGCTTTGAGCTTCAGCAATTACTGTTTGCGCTTGGCGTCTTGCTCCCGCCAATTCTTGTTCATATTGTTGGGCTAATTTCTCCGCTTTTGATAAGCGTTCTTGAGCGTCTAATTGATTCTTGCGGACATATTCATTACGTCCATCAATTGCTTGACCAAGAGGCTTGTAAAAAGTGGCATTCAAAATCAATGCTAAAAGTAGAAACTGGATCGCCATCAAAGGCAGGGTTGCATCTAAGTCAAATAACCCTCCTTCTTTGGCAACTTCTTCTACAGCCAATAAGGTCATCCAGTGTATCATCTGTATTATTCCTCTTTACTTGATGGACGAAGCATTCGCCTTTTTGTACGAATGCGTCGTCTGTACAGAGTTAAGAGTTACTCTCAACGAGGCACCTATAACTCAAAACTCAAATGTACTACGCGAAGGGGTTAGCAAACAGTAATACGAGTGCTACTACCAGACCGTAGATGGTTAACGCTTCCATGAACGCCAAAGATAGCAGTAATGTACCGCGAATTTTACCTTCTGCTTCTGGTTGACGAGCAATACCTTCTACAGCTTGACCTGCTGCATTACCTTGACCAATTCCAGGACCAATAGCAGCTAAACCTACAGCTAAAGCAGCAGCTAAAACGGAAGCAGCAGAAATCAATGGATCCATGATATTTTTTTCCTTAGTTTTGTTGTTACTTGTTGGTTGGTAGTTGGTTGTGGTTGGTTGTTAGTTGATAGTTGTGTCTTAACCACTAACTACTATCTACTAACAACTATCCGCTTACTAATGACCATGTTCTTCGCCGTGATGGTCTTCCATCGCTTCACCGATGTAAGCAGCCGCCAAGGTCGCAAAAATTAGAGCCTGAATGGCACTGGTAAATAGTCCCAAAGCCATTACTGGTAGTGGTACAAATAAAGGCACAAGTAGTACTAACACGCCTACTACCAGTTCATCTGCCAAAATGTTACCGAATAAACGGAAGCTCAGGGAAAGAGGCTTAGTAAAATCTTCAATGATTTTGAATGGCAACATAAACGCAACTGGTTGCACGTAGTTGCCAAAATAACCTAAACCCTTTTTGCTGAATCCCGCGTAAAAATACGCCAGTGATGTCAACAAAGCTAAGGCAACAGTTGTGTTGATGTCACTGGTGGGTGCTGTTAGCTCACCTTCTGGCAGATGAATCAGCCTAAAAGGAACAAGGGCCCCAGACCAATTTGACACAAAAATGAACAAAAACAAAGTGCCAACAAAAGGCACCCAAGGACGATATTCTTTCTCGCCAATTTGGTTTTTAGCCAAATCCCGAATAAATTCCAGGGCATACTCCATAAAATTTTGGATGCCACCCGGAATTCGTTTGATATTGCTACTTGCTGCTAGAGAAGCTATGACTAGTACGCCAATAACAAACCAGGAGGTTAAAAACACCTGACCGTGCAATTTTAAATTGCCTATTTGCCAGTACAGATGTTTTCCTACTTCCAATTCAGCAAGGGTATATAAGTTGAAGACGTTCAGAAAACTCAGCATTTTCTTGACCTATCAGTCGATTCTCCAATATTAACCGGAGAAGATGTGCCAGTTTGGTTGTGGATTTTTTTGAGGGAGTTTCTAGTGAGTTGTCCACTAGTAAAAACTTCCGTTCCCAGCTAAAACTTAAAGAGCTTTAGCACGGTTACCGGAGCTTTGGCACGTCAGGGATAAATGCCGTTCTGACTACGTAGATGAGGAGCGTTGCTTTGTAGGTGAGAAATCCCAAAAATATGGGCATGATTTGCAGCTGATTCCACCGCGAGGCAAGTAGAATTACTGCTATTAACAAGGCCAACCGAGTTTTACTCAGAGACTGTTTTTCTCTGCCCAAGCGCTCAACATCTTTTGCCAACATCCTCAAATAAACCACACCACAAGTTGCCCCAAGTAAATAATTTAGGGCAATGTTTAAGGAGTAATAAATCCACACAGAGATAAAAATAACCCCTGTCAGGACAAGTGTGATGAGCAATAACTCTTGATACAGTTTATAAAAATCCTGCATCGAGTCCACCTGTTCTGAGTCGTCAAGAACAGGTTGAGCATCTTGTCCTGATGTTGGTGTCGGTTCAGTTGATTCGTTTGACAAGCTCACGGGATTTCAAACCAGTACAGCTAATTTTTGATGTTGACTGCACATTCAACCAGCCAAATCATATCACGCTACGGATACAATACTTTAGAAAAAAACAATTAACTTCTTTAACAAGAAGGGAACAGGGAACAGGGAGGAACGACCTGTTTCCTTTTAATGGAGAGCAGAGGGATTACTTTTTTGTGTTGTTTCTCTAGGTTGCCTGATTTATATGAGGAAAACTGTAACTTAGACTACTAAGTGGTTGAATTGTCGCAATGTTAGCGATTGGAGACTTTCCACCGGAACGTCTCTACAATAATCTAATTATATTGATGTCAAAATAATTACTTGTAATTTGAGTAGCTTTCTTAGTTCTTCTAATCCTATATCTACCTGTGCTAAGATTTCTGCCACTTTGGCTTGACCATTGCACATTCTCAAAAACTCAAACTCATTATCTAACAGGTTAACTATCTGATAATCGTAATTAAATATACATTTGCTTGGAAAACCATCAATACAAGGATTTAGCTGGGGTATTGCTGCCAATAACTTATCATCCGACCAATGAGCTTTAACTACGGGAAGACGACCGAGGAAAAATTCATAATGTGTTACTTCTGGGTCTAGTAGCTCTATCAGCCGATAGCGATCGCGTTCAGATAAATTTTTTGCCCGTTCTATCAATTCTGGTGCTTTCGCTAAAAGTCTATCTAATTGCCAATAGTTGGGATTGGAAAAATTTATAAACTCTAAACTAGAAGCATCTATCAATTGGAATAAACTTTCTATGTTGTAGTCAATTTCTTGCGGATGAACATACATATCAGCAAAGCATTCATCCCGCTGATTTTCCATCGCCCAACGTTGTTTTTCATATTTGACAAGACGGTTATTTTCTGGTAAGGAGGAAAATATTTTTCTACCAACAGAAACACCATCGCGGTAGTCACCACGTTTATCACCTTGGAGGAGAGCGATCGCTTTCTGCATAAGTTGAATTTCCCAACGTCCCAATTCCCCATATACAAAAATATGCATCAACCCACCAGGAGCTAATTTTTTGGCTAAAGCTTGAATTCCACGGATGGGGTCGGGTAAATGGTGTAGAACACCTACACAATTAATAAAATCAAACTCATCCTCCAATTGCTCAACATCGTAAATGCTCAGGTGATGAAACTCTACCCGATTTGCACCACTACGTTGACAACGTTCTTTTGCTACATCCAAAGCGCCAGTACTTAAATCAATTCCGACAACAGACGCTTTCGGGTTCAAATGTACTAGATATTCAGTTCCCACACCTGTACCACAACCAGCATCCAGAATGCGAATGTCTTGCTTTTGGGGTTTTTGTCCTGTACAAAAATTGTAAGCAGCTAACCAGTTCCAGCGCCAATTGTAACCCGGTGGTGGTTCATCAAGTAAAGGTTCTGGGGGGAAAGGGTAGGTATTATAGAGTTTAGCGACAGCAGCACTTACATGATCGGACATTGTTTCAGCAAGATGGCAGTATTTTTAACAAGAAGGCAACAGGGAACAGGCAATAGGGAATAGGGAGGAACGACCTGTTTTCTGTTCTATAGAGCAAATGCGATTACACCACAGCCTTTCATTCGTAGGTGGAATTGCATTTTCCTTATCAACTATATAACGTACTATAAAGACGTTAATAATAGAGGAAATAGGTGATTGAAATATTTAACCAATCAGAATTTGATTTACGCTGTTGTTGGGGTAGTCAAGGTGTGGCTCAAGTTGCACCGAGCTGTGATGTAGTTATTATTGTTGATGTACTTTCTTTTTCTACTTGTGTAGAAATTGCTACTAGTAATGGTGCTATAGTTTACCCGTATCAGTGGAAAGATGCATCTGCGATTGATTACGCTGAAAGTTTGCAAGCTGAATTAGCAACTAGTCGCAAATCCTTTGGTTATTCGCTTTCACCAAGTTCTTTAACTAAAATTCCTTGGGGAACTAAGCTTGTTTTACCATCACCTAACGGTTCTGCCCTTACTTTACTAACACAGAAAAGACTAACTTTAGCTGGTTGTCTACGTAACTGTGAATCTGTAGCAAGATATGCACAGAAATGGGGTAAAAAAATTGCAGTGATTGCTGCTGGTGAAAGATGGCAAGATGGAAGTTTGAGATTTGCTTGGGAAGACTTTGTTGGTGCTGGCGCAATATTGAGTTATCTAAGTGGTAGTTTGTCCCCAGAAGCAGAAGCTGCTGTAGTTGTTTTTAATTCTTGTAAGAATAATATATTTAAGTACTTACAAAAATGTAGTTCTGGTAAAGAATTGATTACCGTAGGTTTTAAGGTAGATGTGGAATTAGCAGCAGATATTAATGTTAGTGATTGTGTACCAGTGTTTACCCATAATGCATACATCAAGCAGAAACTGTAGGGGTGGGTTTAGCCCGAGTCTATTGGGATAATGCAGAATCTAGATACAAAACCCACCCCCGAGTCTATTGGGATAATGCGGAATTTAGATACAAAACCCACCCCCACGAGTTATGGATGTAGGGGTGGGTTTAGCCCGAGTCTATTGGGATAATGCAGAATCTAGATACAAAACCCACCCCCGCGAGTATGGATGTAGTATCTAGCGATCGCATCCCCCAGTATCTGAATCCGACAGCATACTTTATCCCCATATTCAGAAATTTTGTTACAAAATGACACAAAACTTAGGTGTATTCTCAGCTATGAGAAAATTTCCATTCTGTAAATTAGGGCTAAAAAGCTACAGTTTGTATACAGTTCTTAATAAATCCCCAGATGAAACTAAAAACGTTCTAATCTAAGAATTGAATGGGTTATATTTTTTGCTGTTTTGAAGGCGACACGGGAAAATCATTACTACACCAATGTGTCATGCCTCTAAGCGACCCAAACTTAACACAGTGAATGACTATATATTGGGAGTTTTACAAATCCGATGAGTGTTAAGGCAAGTGGTGGAAGCTCAGTTGCGCGCCCGCAACTATATCAAACGCTAGCTGTGTCAACTATTTCTCAAGCGGAACAGCAAGACCGCTTTTTGGGAAGTGGTGAACTAAATGAACTGGCAGGTTATTTTGCATCTGGGACAAAGCGTCTAGAAATTGCCCAGATTCTGACTGACAATTCTGAGATTATTGTTTCTCGGGCTGCTAACCGGATTTTTGTTGGTGGTTCGCCAATGTCGTTCTTGGAAAAACCAAGAGAACCTGAGATGGCAATGGTCGCAGCAACAGCTGCTGGTACTGATGTCAGACGGAGCATGGAACTGGGAACAGTAACCTACGTTGAAAGTCGTGGTGGTTTCCTAGAAAATCTCCGTTCTATTTTTAACTCTTCTCCTAGTGGTGCTACACCTCCAGGTTTTAGACCCATTAACGTTGCTCGTTACGGACCGAGCAATATGTCTAAGAGCTTACGAGATTTATCTTGGTTCTTGCGCTACGCTACTTATGCGATCGTTGCAGGCGACCCGAATATTATCTCAGTAAATACACGGGGATTGCGAGAAATTATTGAAAATGCTTGCTCTGGTGAAGCAACAATAGTGGCTTTGCAAGAAATTAAAGCAGCATCGCTATCTTATTTCCGCAGAGACCCAGAAGCGACAGAAATCGTTAATCAGTATATGGAAGTACTGTTAAACGAGTTTGAAGCACCTACACCTTCTAATAAACTACGGCAACGTCCTTCTGGTGACCAACAAGGCTTGGAACTGCCCCAAATTTATTTTAATGCAGCAGAGCGTCGTCCCAAGTTTGTGATGAAGCCCGGTTTGTCGGCAAGTGAAAAGAACGAAGTAGTAAAAGCTGCATATCGGCAAATTTTTGAGCGTGATATTACCCGCGCTTACAGTTTATCGATATCTAATCTAGAATCGCAGGTGAAAAATGGCGACCTTTCCATGAAGGAATTTGTTCGCCGTTTGGCAAAATCTCCTCTTTACCAAAAACAATTTTATCAACCATTTATCAACAGCCGTGCTTTAGAATTGGCATTCCGTCACATTCTTGGACGTGGCCCATCTAGTCGTGAAGAAGTACAAGACTATTTCTCGATTATTTCTAAGGGTGGTCTGCCAGCATTAGTTGATGCTTTGGTAGATTCTCAAGAATACGCTGATTATTTTGGTGAAGAGACAGTACCTTACCTCCGGGGTCTAGGTCAAGAAGCTCAAGAATGTCGGAACTGGGGACCACAGCAAGACCTATTTAAGTACAGTGCGCCTTTCCGTAAAGTACCTCAGTTTATTACAACTTTTGCTGACTACAATCAGCCACTACCTGACCAACACGTGTATGGTTCTGGTAATGACCCATTAGAGATTCAGTTTGGAGCGATTTTCCCGAAAGAGACTCGTAACCCTAGCACTCGTCCGGCTCCTTTTGGTAAGGATACGAAACGAATTCTGATTCACCAAGGGCCTGGGATTAATAACCAAAATAGTAATCCGAAAGCGCAAGGTGAGTTTCCTGGAACTCTCGGGCCGAAAGTGTTCCGGTTAGATCAGTTACCGGGAACTTTTGGCAAGAGAACTGGTAAGGGTACTAGCGTTAAATTCTCAGAAAGCTCGACCCAAGCAGTTATCAAAGCTGCTTATTTACAAGTTTTCGGTCGGGATGTTTATGAAGGTCAGCGGTTAAAGGTACAAGAGATTAAGCTGGAAAACGGTGAAATTTCTGTACGTGAATTTATCCGTGCTTTGGCTAAGTCTGATTTATTCCGTAAAATGTACTGGACTTCTCTTTATGTGTGTAAGTCCATTGAGTATATTCACCGTCGCTTGTTAGGTCGTCCTACTTACGGTCGTCAAGAAAATAACAAGTACTTTGATATTTGTGCTAAGAAAGGTTTCTACGCTCTCATAGACGCTTTTATTGATAGCGAAGAGTACGTCAAAGCTTTTGGTGAAGATACTGTACCTTACGAACGCTATTTGACTCCTCAAGGTGTGGCTTTACGGCAATTGCGTGTAGGTAGCATTCGTGAGGATGTTGTTGGTAAGGTTGAGAAAGAAGAAACACCAATGTTTGTGCAGATGGGTGAAGTTACCCAAGTACGCACCCAGCCGGATATCCAATTCCGTGTAAATCAAGGTGTGAGCAAGAAGCGCGAACAAACGAAAGTCTTCAAGTTGGTAGCGGGTATTAATGATAAGGTTGCTGTAAAAGTTGTCATTGGTGCTGCTTACCGTCAAATTTTTGAGCGTGATATTGCCCCATATATTGCTTCTAATGAGTTCACAGTTTTAGAAAGTAAGTTGGGTAATGGTGAAATCACTGTTAAAGAATTTATTGAAGGGTTAGGTTGTTCTAGTCTTTACTTGCGTGAGTTTTATACTCCTTACCCCAATACTAAGGTAATTGAACTGGGAACTAAGCATTTTCTTGGTCGTGCGCCTTTAGATCAAGGGGAGATTAGAAAGTATAACCAAATACTTGCTACTCAGGGTATCCGTGCCTTTATTCGAGCCATGGTAAGTAGTCCTGAGTACTTAGAAGCGTTTGGTGAAGATACAGTACCTTACAATCGGTTCTTGACTTTACCTGCGGCTAACTTCCCCAACAGTCAGAAGTTGTACAACCAATTGACTAAGCAGACCAAGGATGTGTTGATTCCGAGCTTTGAGCCAACTCAATCTAAGATGGATGTGGCGCAAATGCCGATTCTGGGTAAAGCGATCGCAGACATGGCAGCACAAGCTAGGTCAATTGACAAGACCAAGCCATTGTTTATTGAATTGGGTCGTTCTTATAACGATGGTCGTGGACAGTCAGTGGAAGTTGGTGTAGGTACAACCCGTCGTAAACCAGCGCGTATTTACCGGATGACAGTAGGTGCAAACCAAGCTGAAATGCAGCAGGTGATGAACGCGATTTACTGTCAGGTAATGGATGTATTTAGCGGACAGGTTCCTAGTTACTTCCGTCGCACAGACTTAGAAAGTAAGTTGCGGAATGGGGAAATTTCTGTCAGGGAGTTTGTCAGAGATTTAGCAAGCTCTGAAATATATCGTAAGCGCTTCTATACGCCTTATCCAAACACGAAAGTAATTGAGTACCTATTCCGTCACATCTTAGGACGCGCACCTGCTACCCAAGCAGAAATTCGTCAATATAACAAGCTTTTGGCTGATCAAGGTTTGAAAGCTGCTGTTATAGAGATGGTAGAAAGTCCTGAGTACGATCGCTACTTTGGTGAAGATGTGGTTCCTTACAACCGCTTCCCATCTTTACCTGCTGGTAACTACCTCGGTAGTGTTCAAGCTGCTGCTGATTTAGTTAAGCAGTCCTGGTCTAGCTTGTCACCTGCTGTTCTAACTGGACGCTATGGCGATCGGTAGGTAAGAGGGGGTGATGGAGGTGATGGGGGTGATGGGAGTGATGGGAGTGATGGGAGTGATGGAGGTGATGGAGGTGATGGAGGTGATGGGAGAAGGAGAATATATTTGCTATAACTCAGCACTCAGCACTCAGCACTCCGCACTCCACACCCCGCACTCTTCTTTACATTTCGTAACATTGCTTTAATATTGTGCTGATGGTGGTCAAAATGAAAAACAATGTTACAAAGTGTTAAAAACAGTTATAAATGCTCATCGGAATGCCTGAGAATATTTCCGGTAGGTAATTGAGTTTACTCAGGTCAACTCAACTGACTAGTAAAGTCCCACCAGTTTAATTAAATTCTGGTTTCATTAGTTCTGGAGGAATCCATTAATGAGTATCGTCACGAAGTCCATCGTGAATGCTGATGCAGAAGCCCGCTACCTTAGCCCTGGCGAACTGGATCGGATTAAAAGCTTTGTTACAGGTGGTGAGCGTCGTCTACGGATTGCTCAAGCTTTGACCGATAACCGCGAGCGCATCGTCAAGCAAGCTGGTGACCAACTTTTCCAAAAGCGTCCTGATGTTGTGTCTCCTGGTGGTAATGCTTACGGTCAAGAAATGACCGCTACCTGCTTACGCGATATGGATTACTACCTCCGTCTAGTTACCTACGGAGTAGTTGCTGGTGATGTAACCCCTATTGAAGAAATCGGTCTTGTAGGTGTACGTGAGATGTACAAATCTCTTGGAACTCCTATCGATGCAGTTGCTGAAAGCGTTCGCGCTATGAAGAACGTTGCTACTTCGATGATGTCTGGTGAAGACGCTTCTGAAGCTGGTTCTTACTTCGATTATTTAGTTGGTGCTATGCAGTAAGGTCTAATCCTTGCTCTAGTACGAAGTATTGCAATACGGTTGGAAATAAGGAAATAACAACAATGCAAGACGCGATTACCGCTGTTATTAATTCTTCAGACGTTCAAGGTAAATACTTGGATACCGCTGCTTTGGAAAAACTGAAAGGTTACTTCCAAACTGGTGAATTGCGCGTACGTGCTGCTACTACAATCAGTGCTAACGCTGCTGCGATTGTGAAAGAAGCTGTAGCAAAATCTTTGCTATATTCTGATATCACCCGTCCCGGTGGTAATATGTACACTACCCGTCGTTATGCTGCTTGCATCCGCGACTTGGATTATTACCTCCGTTACTCTACCTACGCTATGTTAGCTGGAGACCCATCCATCTTAGATGAGCGTGTACTTAACGGTTTGAAAGAAACCTACAATTCCTTGGGTGTACCCGTAGGAGCTACAGTACAAGCTATCCAAGCTATGAAAGAAGTAACAGCTAGCTTGGTTGGTCCTGATGCTGGTAAAGAAATGGGCGTTTACTTCGACTATATCTCCTCTGGTTTAAGCTAGGAGAACTAGCGCACTTAATGTTTAGGTGCGACTTATTAAGGTCTGGAAATCAGTTATGAGTGTTAGAACGTTTTGCACCCAGTTATTTATTAATAATGAGTGTTGATGGTCTAATATTGATAGTTGATTTCCAGCCTTTGAGTGAATAGATAATTTTGAGATAAGATTTTCACGTTTACGACAGGAGATTTAACCCCATGCGGATGTTTAAGATTACTGCTTGTGTTCCTAGCCAAACTCGGATTCGTACCCAACGGGAACTACAAAATACTTTCTTTACTAAGTTGGTTCCTTATGAGAACTGGTTCCGCGAACAACAACGTATTCAGAAGATGGGTGGTAAAATCGTTAAAGTCGAATTGGCTACTGGTAAGCAAGGTATGAACACAGGTTTACTATAATTTTTATAAATAAAACCTTATTTGTAGGGAGTTGAAAGGGGTCAATGATGACCTCTTTTTTTAATGTATCTGAAATTTTACTGGTATCAGAGTTAATGTTTGATGAGACAGAAAAATGGGTAGGTAATATAAATGAGGCTAATTTTATTGAAAATCCTACTTGGGAGCAAATCGAAGCTGCTATCCGTGAATTAGATGCTGAAAATCAAACCTTAGTAACTTTAGGTGCTGACGAAGTTTATATGAGCATTGGTGGTGGTAAAGGTAAATATGTTGTAACGGTAACTTTTAATAATCTTGATTTCTATGTGTTAGTTAATTTATCTAAATTAGATGATATAGAAAATTTGGTTGTTGGCGGGCAAGAAGGAAGTTATCCAGCAAAGCAATGTGTTGATTTGTTGCGTTGTCTGCTTGCGGCAAGGACATTTGCAAATTTCGGTAAACTTGATGATTTACTATGTTGGGAGGAAAGTAAGCAATTAGTTGTTGTTTAGATATCAGTTAAATAAATCAACTGTAGCCAAGCTAGCTCAACAAGATAAAATCTACATAATGGCGCGATCGCCTCCGACGGGTCTTTGATCATCGCACAATTTTTCGGCGTTATTTGTCAACCTTCATTACAAGCCTAATTAGGATAGATTTTTATTTGTCGGTTAAGTAGGATTTTTATCCCTCATTTAACCGAAAAACGCTATATTAGTTGCGAGTTGTAAAAAACCCTTTTTAGATAACGTGAATTTACTTGGCTGGATTCCATTATTTGATGACTCCGTTAACCGATGGGCAACAGAAGCGCGATTGTTACGTTGGTTAACATTAGTATGGCTATTTATCGGATTGGTAGTGTTGTTCTCAGCATCCTACGCTGTAGCATCTGGTCGTTATCATGATGGGTTATATTACTTCAAGCGTCAACTGTTGTGGGTGATTGTCGCTCTAGGATTGTTCAACATATTTGTCAACTTACCTTTGCGGAAAGTTTTAGGAATATCTCACTGGTTTGTATTCCTACTACTAGGGTTGATTTTTGTGACTTTAGTTCCAGGATTAGGTAAAACAGACCTTGGCTCGGCTCGGAGATTACTCGGTCCATTTCCGATTCAACCTTCCGAGTTAATTAAACCCTTCTTAATTCTACAAAGTGCGCGTCTTTTTGGTCAATGGGAAAAATTAACTTGGCGAGTACGTTTTACCTGGCTAGGTATTTTTAGTTTAGTAATCTTAGGAATTCTGGCACAACCAAACTTGAGTACAGCTGCTTTGTGCGGTATAACTATCTGGTTAATAGCTTTAGCTGCTGGTATACCTTATAGATATCTCGGAGGAACAGCGCTGGCTGGGATAATTCTGGGAACTCTCAGCATTAGTATGAGAAAATACCAACTGCAACGAGTTCTGTCATTCCTCAATCCTTGGGCTGATCCGAGGAATACAGGTTATCAATTAGTCCAAAGTTTGCTTGCTGTAGGTTCTGGTGGAACTTACGGTTCTGGATTTACTCAGTCACAACAAAAGCTACTTTATTTACCAATTCAAGACACGGACTTTATTTTTTCTGTGTTTGCGGAAGAATTTGGCTTTGTTGGCTGCATGGTCTTGTTAGTCATGTTAGCTTTATATGCCACCCTGGGGCTAATAGTGGCCCTAAAAGCAACTAATCCTGTACATCGATTAGTGGCGATCGGCGTAACTATTGTAATGATTGGACAATCTCTGTTACATATTGGTGTAACTACAGGAGTATTGCCAACCACAGGTTTACCTTTACCATTGTTTAGTTATGGTGGTAATTCCATGATTGCCAGCTTAATATTAGCTGGATTATTGATTCGCGTAGCACGGGAAAGTAGTGAAGCTGAAGTTGTTCCTTTGCGAGGAGATGAAGATAAACGCAAGCGACGAGTACTTCAGAAAAAATAGTAGCAGTCGCATTTTGTTGTTGGTAAAGCTGCTATTAGGTTTGAGCGATCGCTTCACTACTGATCAAACCCAACTCGACCTTACAGGTGAGGTATGGCAAGTTTCTGTGATTTTGGCTTACCCGATGATTGGTTCCTTAGGACAAGTGAGATTCGTATTAGTTAGCACTTTAGTTAGAAGCGATTCTCTCACACACACCTCTGGTGAAATAAAGCAGACAAGATTTAGGCTCTACGAAGGAAACCGGGATGCGATCCAAACTCATTTTCACAAATGATGTAGGACTGCTATACACATTACGTGTTTAGTTGTTTAGTCACTTTCACCTTAAGCATTTCGCTACAATCAAACCAAACCCAAATCACTCTTAATATTCTATGACTCTCAAAGAACTAGAAAATCAAATTCTCAGATTACCTGCAACCGAAAAAGCCGCAATTATCCAAAGCCTAACTCAAAGCATCGAAATTGGCGCTAAAGGTATAACTAAAACTCCTGGTGTTTGCGGTGGAGAAGCTTGTATTGCTGGAACTCGCATAGCTATCTGGCTACTAGTTGAAGCGCGTGGTCTAGGCATCAGCGAAGCTCAATTATTACAAGATTATCCTCATATTAGTGCAGGCGATTTAGTTAATGCTTGGGCATATGCTGATGCATACCCAGAAGAAATTGAAGCAGTTATCCATGCGAATGAGGTTGCTTAACGAGTGGCGCGTTTATATAGTGATGAGCAGTTTCCCAAGATAGTGAGCGAACTGCTCAGGACAATGGGACATGATGTTTTAACAGTACAGGAAGCTGGAAACGCTAATTTAGGTATCCCAGATGACCAGGTGTTAGCTTTTGCAATTAATGATAAGCGGTCTGTTATTACCCTTAATCGTGAAGATTTTATCAGATTGCATAGGGCAAACTCTGAACATACAGGTATTATTGTTTGCACTAATGATACCCTAAGACCTCGAATGGCGACTCGGATTAACGAAGCAATCGCACACCAAGAACCCTTATCAGGTAAGCTAATTCGCGTGGTACGTCCTTCTATTTGAAAAATATAAGCCAAAATCTACAAGCGCTTGGCGTCAATTTTTTACCACTGTACTTAATAAACCCGTAATCCACTATATTTTTAAGTACATAGACATAAATATTTATATATTTTTTCAAGCAGATGAAATGGCTGTATTCCAGCACTGTTCCCTCTCTCAATTAGATAATTTATTTTGCATGACTACTTATTACCTGCTAAGAGTGACAATACTTGAACGAGACCTTTTAACTTTTTTATCAGGAAATACATAAATCTTAATAGCTAAGAATGAAAATTGCTGATATTTATCAAATAGCAGCTTAGCTAATTTTTTATTAACTATTTCCCAGTAATCAGTATCATTATGATAATTGTTCAAAAACTGTTTGATATCTTGTTCTAGCTTTAAGAAGTCTGGGTATTGGGAGTCATCTATTCTGTTGATATAGCGATAGCGTACGTCAATATTTATTTTGTGGATAAACTCATGATGGAAAATTTTGTAATTCTCTAAGTAAAATTCAAATTCTTCAATTATTTGATTGAAGTTAGAGAAAGCTATGATTTTTTGCTTAGATATACTACTATTTAAATAAATTTTAGTGATATTTCTTGAGGCTATTAGCATAAACTTATAAAATCTAATTATTTTAAATTTTTTGGAGAAGTTGGCTTAAAAGGAAGCAACCTGTTTAGGTATCTTTACCTTCCGTAGGTTGCTACACACTTCTGTGTTCTATTTCCAGAAAACGAGGAAGTCTGGATATAGAAATCGCTTACATTTGTATACACTTGACCATTTTTACAACGCTACAATCCCAGAAAAATTCTTATAGGAAGTTAGCAAAACTCTAAGGAATTATTACATAAACTACAAGTATTACCTACGACACAGCTTTCATTTGTTAATCTTCATAGAAAATTCGACATTCAGGAGCATTGGGATTAGCTGCACAGTATTCTTCAAAGGATGCTCTAATTGATATGTTACGTTCAGCTTTTTGTAGTGATGCTTCTGCTTGCAATTCTTCTACTTGATCCCAAGCACCAGAACATTCACCAGAAGTATCACCGTGAAATGCACAAATTATCCGAGCTTGTTCAATACCTTTCTTAATTTTTCCCTCAAATAAAAATCCTTTAGGACTTTCTACAAAGTCGCTTCTTCGTAAAATATCTGTGATCGAGATAATTCCTAATAGTGTACCAGCAACTACAGGCGCTCTATGTATACCATTATCAGCAAATAACCGCACAACAGCTTCAATACTCAACTCAGGATTAACACTGATACAAGGCTTGGTCATAATTTCATAGACCTGTGCTTGAGTTGGATCCTTTCCCAATGCTGTTATTTTATAAACAACATCTGTTTCTGTCACCATTCCATAAGCATCATACTCGTCACTACGATCTACAATTAGAGATCGGAGCCTTTTTTGTTTCATCAACTCTACAGCTTTAGCTACTGTTGAAGAGGCAGAGATGGTAACTACATCTTTACTCATAATATCAGAAGCTTTGATCATCGTGAGAAACTCCATTCCTGTTTTACTTTGATTATTACCACTCCTTAACTATTAATTCAGTTCCAATAAAGCAAACTTATTTAAGTATCAATATATTTACGTACGGGTAAATACTTAATTAAGATAATGTTAATCACCGAAAAATCATCCTTGTGTCAATTAATCTTCTTCAAAAGTGGTAGTGACTTATAACTATTGGCAAGCTAGGATAATATAATAATCTTAGTTAATTTAAGGTATTTATCCCAGCTTCAGACTTAATCAAGAGCAAAAATTAATCAGGATGTTTTTAGGTGCTAATTAATCACCTAAAAAAAAGATAAATAACTTTATTTTTGTCAAATTAGAAAAAAGCTTACTTACACTATGTCATCTCGTCGTTATCCTCCTGCTTACTTACGTTATTTAAAAGCCAGACTGTGGAATTTAGCTAGGCCTGGTTTTTGGGGAACAGCAATTTTCTTATCTGTAGTTGGACTAGGTATCAAAGAATATTGGACAAATCCAAATTTTTTGACTTTCGGACAAAAAAAAACAGTTGTTTCCCAAAAAGCTACAGACACTTTATCTGCTGAAGATAAGGCGATCGCAGCGGATATTGACAACTTGCCAGTGTTGATTAACGATATTCAGCAAGCAATACCCATAGCAACTACTCCTGAGAGTCCGAAAGTCAAAAATAATAAAAATCTACTAGAAGATATACTGAAAAGTAATTCTGTGAGTAATGCTCCAGTAAACACTGGGGTAACTAATGCTGTATCTGTACCCAAACCAGCTAACCCCTTTTTGACACAAGCAGATAATTTGTTGCAAATTGCTAATCCCCAGAATAAACTTAATTCTTCTACTCAGTCAGGGGTACAAACAACAGGGGATAATAATAGAACTAACTCTCGTCAAAATACTACTCCAGTCAATGCTTTACAAACTGCACTGAACCAAGCGGATGTGCAAAATCTATCTAGAAACACTACTCAAACAAATACCACTAGACAATTACCAACTGATAGCTTACCCAATCAGTCTTCAGAGAACAGTAATTTAAATAGAAACGACTTAGGTTATACCCAATCACCAGTTACAAATTTTTCCCAAGCCGATTATACTACCACCAATGGAAGTCAGACATTTGGCACAACCTATACTCAACCAACGGTAACTAACAATAACTTGAATAATCCTCAGACATTTGGCACAACTTACACTCAACCAACAGTAACTGACAATAACTTGAATAATCCTCAGACATTTGGCACAACTTACACTCAAACAACAGTAAATAGTCAGACACCATCGTCCAATAACAATCAAATATTACCAGTTACACCAACTAACTCAATATCTTACCCCATCCAAACTCCCAGCCAAAATATCGCTCCTAGTAATTCAGTACAATCCATTCAAAACCCCCCACTAACTCGTCCAACACCGGGTATGTACGGAGGGATGGTGATTAATGGTAATACTTATCCCTAATTTACTACTTGAGTGCCATGACTCCTAGGATCATCTTCACCAATCGGTGCTGCTGGTACATTAAACTTAGAAACTTCACCGCTTTGAGCGTAAGGTAAAGGAGAACCATTAACTAAAGCTTCTAAATTATTTGCCATAATAACGCGGGGTTGCTGTCCTATGCTTTGAGCTACCGCTTCTCCATTTTGACCTAGAAATACAAAATGGGGAATTCCGTCTACTCTGTATTTCAACATTTCTGGTAGCCATTTAGTATTATCGACATTCAGCATGACAAGATTAATTTTAGAAGCATACTGCTTTTCCAGAGCCGCAATATCGGGAGCCATTTTCTGGCAAACTGTACACCAGTTAGCATAAAATTCTACAAGCGATGGTTTGCCGTTACTTATTGCTACCTCTAACGGTGTAGACGCTTGGTCTAACTGACTTAAGGAAACGGAGTCAGATGAAGTTCGTAATCCCAATACTAAAACAACGCTTAAGGCGATCGCTACCATCGCAATAATAAAGTTTCTTAAACGCTTCACCATATCGGGGATACCGGGTGTAACCTGTTCCTGAGTAGAATTGCCAGTCATATCATTTTTAATAAAACTTATTGCTTTATATTAGTTTAACTGCCTAAGGGAAGGTAAAGATAAAAGAAATGAAAAAACGAGTGACTTTAACTTTTCCCAAACGTGCTGTACAAATGCCAGTCACTTACCGACTAGCAAGAGACTTCAACGTGGCTGCAAATATTATCCGCGCTCAGGTCGCTCCCAATCAAATCGGTAAATTAGTGGTAGAATTATCAGGAGATATTGACCAACTAGATGCTGCCATTGAGTGGATGCGATCGCAACATATCAATGTTTCTTTAAGCTTGGGTGAAATCATTATTGATGAGGATGTCTGTGTCCATTGTGGTCTTTGTACTGGGGTTTGTCCCACAGAAGCGTTAACTTTACACCCAGAAACTTATAAGCTGAACTTTACGCGATCGCGTTGTATTGTCTGCGAACAGTGTATTCCCACCTGTCCTGTGCAAGCAATCTCGACCAATATCTAATAATATATTACCCTGAGCAGTTAATTCTAATTTAGCAGCAGTCAATAATTTATCAGCATTTTGAGGGTGAGGACAAGTTGTAAATAATTGACCATCAACAAGAGGAATTCTTCCGAGAATGTAACGATTTGCTTCTGTTGTGACAGTTGCTAATCTTTCAATACTTTTTGTATCTGATTTATCTGACTTAGGCTTTTTGCGTTTATAGCTATGAGAACCAACTAACCACAAATAATAATCGCTATAAGCAAGTCCTTCAACATCAATTTCTTGGGATTCTGGTGCTGGTAAACTAATAAAGTCTGCTACTTGTATTTGTTGATGTTCAATAAACTTATTCTCAACTAATGAAAGACGCTCCAAAGTAGAAGTTTCATCAGAACCTAGCCACAAGTCATTATTTTGGCTTAACAAAACAGCAGATAAATCTTCTCTGTGTTCTTTGAAATTATCAGTAAATGTCAGTAAAATTTGACTTATTAAATGTGACTGCATTTACAACTCCAATCCTAGTACCAAGTTATGTTACACTCAATTAAGTATAATTCACTAATTATAGGGC
>Ga0224723_1000489_pt1 | contig 27105 bp, 29 predicted proteins | sample Balambano_FR2_Me_FD_161647 | JGI IMG/M metagenome (GOLD analysis project Ga0224723, IMG submission 161647) | Freshwater sediment microbial communities from Lake Towuti, South Sulawesi, Indonesia - Balambano_FR2_MetaG | ecosystem: Environmental > Aquatic > Freshwater > Lake > Sediment | place... | reverse complement strand
CTGCCGATACTCTGTTTGCATAGTTGGTGGATACTTACTGTTTAGGTAATTTTATCTCACGCAAAGGCGCAAAGGCGCAAAGGCGCAAAGATTGATGTAAGGCTATTTGATTCTACTTTTATATGGTTTTAATACAATATAACTAAATAGATATTTGATTGTCTGTTTGTTTGTTCAAGCATCTATATTTTTAAAAATTTAAATATATAAACATCTAAATGTTTATACATTTATGAAAAATATCTGGTATTATTTGCAACAGTTAATATGAAATAAACAAATGATTATTACTGTAGCGGCTTTTAAGGGTGGTGTAGGTAAATCTACTACTGCGTTACATTTGGCGACATATCTGCAATTGCGAAGTGATACGTTATTGGTTGATGGTGATTTGAATCGCAGTTCTTTGGATTGGTCTAATCGGGGTAGTTTACCTTTTAAAGTGGCTGATGAAGAAGATAGTGTCGGTTTAGCTTCTCTTTACGAGCATATTGTGATTGATACACCAGCTAGACCAAATCCCAGTGAGCTAAAATCTATGGCTAAGGGATGTGATTTACTTGTTATACCCACTACCCCTGATGCGATCGCTTTAGCTGCTACACTGCAAATGGTTGATGCGCTGAAGCAGTTGAAGACTAGTTATCGAATTTTGTTAACTCTTATCCCTCCACATCCTAATAAAGCGGGTGAGGAAGCGAGAACAGCGCTTTTGAATGCGGGTTTACCTGTGTTTAAGACAGCAATTCGTCGATTAGCTGTGTTTCAAAGAGCAGCTTTGGAAGGAGTTCCTGTGAATGCGGTGAAGGATTCTTATGCTCAAATTGCGTGGAGAGGTTATGCGGAAGTTGGTAAGGAAATACTGTGATGAATAAGAAGAAAAGTAGCCGTTTTGATGAGTTGATTGATGCTGCTCGTAGTCGTCAACAAAGAGATAATTTGCAATTAAAGGAAGAACAATCTACTGGTACTAAAAGTACTGACCCTAATTATACTCGTACAACTATTTATTTACCAAAGCAATTACATCGTCAACTTAAATCTGTTGCTGCTTCCCAAGAGCGGCAAATGAGTGATATTGTTACAGAATTGGTGGAAGAATGGCTTAAATCTAAGGAAGGTAAGTAGTAAAGTTGATTCTTAAAACCTCTTTTTGTTGATGAAGATACACGTAGTCTGATTAACGGTGCGTTACTTTTGGTTTTAATATTCTCGTGCCGTAACGCACCCTACTTCAACATCAAAATTGTATGATTATAGAAAGCGGTGCATAATACTATAACAATATTTAAACGAAGCGAATAATTTTGTCGCTTTACGCACCGTAAATATCTGTCGCTACTCAGATTATTTGACTTCGGTTAATACCCGACAGGGATTTATAATCCCTGTCTAATAACTAAAATCCATTTTTAATGGATTATGAAAGAGCAACTCAGAAGTATGTTTTATTCGATAAATTAAGTATCTTCATTGTTTACTCATGACTCAATACTAGTTAAAGAACAATTTCTTGTCCTTTCTCAGTGAAACGAACTTCTTTAATATTCCATTTCGGATTACTAGTTAAAGTCTTCCGCATACTACCAAATAAGGCAAATTGCTCGCAACTAGATAGTGAACTGAATTGACGTTTAGAATCAGCAGCAAGTCGCAAATCTACTGTCGCAACTCCATCTTTAACGTTGACGCGATACCCAGATAAGCTAAAATCTGCTGTATCTCGTTCTTTGATTATTTCACCCACTACGTTTGCTACTGGCTCATCTGCTGGTACTGTTACTTGTTTAGGTACTAAATTTTGACAATTCTCGTCACTTGTAAATACTTGCACGTTGATATCTTTCCTAACTGCTTTGGTTGTTGCTGCTGGTGAGGGTGTATCTGTTGTGTAGTATTGGCTTGTTTTGGTTCTGGTAGGGCTAGGAGTTGTTGTTGGTGTTACAGTTGGTATAGGCGTTGGAGATGGGCTGGGAGTGAATAATGGAGTCTCTGTTGGCGTTATAGTGGGTGTTTGGCTAATATTATTATCGGGAGTGGAGTTATTACAACTGCTAACAAAAAGCGCGATCGCTACACCAACAATCTTTAATATTTTCTTCATAATTTTCGGCAGATGAGTTGCTTTTTTTACTTCAATGTCTGTTTTATGAAATCCGTATGAATTCTATACTGATTTTTACTTTTTGCGAAGCTGTGTTTTTTTACATTATCAATAATATTTATGAATCAAGTATCAAGCAATTATGACCCACGTAAAGTGAGGATTGGGAGGTTGCTAAGTGGAAGCAATGGAAAGCTAAGTACCCGAGTAGTGATGAGGATGCGAAGAGTGAACGGGAGTATTTAAAGGTTAAATATGGAGTGGCGATCGCAAACAGTACTTTAAGTTTAGATCAGGTGAAGATTAAGTTAAAGCTAACTACTTGGAAGTCCATTGGTTTGCAGGGAACGTTTCCTTGTTTACGTAGTGGCGTGACAAGGCTAAAATGTTGCGTTATAATTTCTCAATTATCTCACAATCCCGCCCTCTCTTTAAATTCCGGTCTAATAGCTTATTTACAGTTAGACAGAGAATTATATTCACGCTCAGGGCTATAATACAAACGCGGTAATAAAATCTAAACTGTCTAGATTTCCCAGTATCCTACTGCATTCTTTTAAGCTTGCCACTAGGTATTTTTAAGCGCAAAGCGCAGGCTACGCCAACAAAAATCAAACCGGATTCCTATATAATAAGGTAATACTCAATAATTTTAATCGATTTGGGAGTTAATGATGGTAATCAAATTTGAAGAAATATATAAGGATATTCATACTTTACCAGAAGAAGCACAAATCTTACTACTTGATTTTATTCATTTACTCAAAAAGCGTTATCCACAACCAGAATCAAAAAGTCATAGTCAAGAAAAAAATCTTTATGAAAAGTTTGATGAAATTGGATTAATTGGTTGTTGTTCTGTTGAAGAAAATTTATCAACTACATACAAAGAAGTTTTATCTAATACATTAATGAATAAATATGATCGTAGTTGATACAGGATTTTGGTTAGCTCTTATTGATAAAAAGGACACTTACCATGAAAGAGCAAAACAAGCTTTGAAACAATATAATGAACCTTTAATTACAACATGGTGTGTTGTCACAGAAACATCTTATCTTTTACTCACTCGCAAGGGAATTGAAGCTAAAATTGCTTTTATAAACAGTCTCCAACAAGAATTATTTACGGTTTTTAATTTAGAACTTCACCATACTCCTAGAATTATTGAATTAATAAAAAAGTATGCTGACCTGCCAATGGATTTGGCTGATGCTTCCCTAGTAATTTTAGCAGAACATTTAGGGCATGGACGTATTTTTTCAGTAGATCAACGTGATTTTAACACCTATCGTTGGAAGCAAACTTATCCTTTTGAAAATCTCCTGTTTTGAGGTGTGCATCCGCCGCAGATGTATGATAGATGTGATTATTATCTCACCCTCTGGCAAAAGCATAAATACGCTGACCAAGCTAGGCTGTACCTACTGCACTTCCAGTATGAAAATCAATAATATTTATGAATCAAGTATCAAGCAATTATGACCCACGTAAAGCGACTTGGGATGGTGTGTCAATTGAGGATTGGGAGGTTGCTAAGTGGAAGCAATGGAAAGCTAAACACCCGAGTAGTGATGAAGATGCTAAGAGTGAGCGGGAGTATTTAAAGGTTAAATATGGAGTGGCGATCGCAAACAGTGCTTTGAGTTTAGATAAGGTGAAGATAAAGTTAAAGCTAACTACTTGGAAGTCCATTGGTTTACAGGGAACGTTTCCTTGTAAACCAGGTGATAGAGGGAAGAATGGCAGTCTGAATAAGCAGTATACCATTTCTTTGGGGTATGTAGCCAGTGAAGTTGGAATTAAATCGGCTGTTGCCAAGGCACGGGAGTTAGATTTATTGTTAATTACGAAACAATTTACTTGGACTCCAGAATTATTAGGGAAACACGCTCAAAGATTGACATTGGTTGAGGAAAATAAGCCAGTAAAAGTTATTGCTGATTTAATTCAAGAATATGAGCGGGAGTTTTGGAAAACTCATGAGAAAAATCGTCAAGGAATTCGCACTTGGGAAAGTCATTATCTCAGACATTTGAAGAAGTTACCCCAGGATGTGCCAATATCTAATAGTGCTTTATCAACAGCTTTTGAGAAAACGAAGCCTAATTCTTCTTCTCGGTTTTATTTAGCTTGGCAATTAAAGAAGTTTTGTGAGTTTTGTGGAATTGAGGGAGCGAAAATCATTGATTCTTACGCAACTCCTAAACCCCATCCCACAATTAGGAAAGTTCCTACTGATGAGGAAATTATCCAAGGTTTTCAGCAAATAGGCACTCCTTTATCACCTTATACTAGTAAAGACCATCTGACTCTACCTGAACAATGGCAATGGGCTTATGGGATGTTAGCTACCTACGGATTAAGACCCCATGAGTTATTTGCTGTGGATTTAGATGCTTTCATGAATTCTGCTAATACTTTTCATTTAGTGATTCTCAATCCGAGTTTGACAGATGGTACTAAGACTGGTGAGCGGAATTGTGGTATCCCTCCATTGTATCCTCATTGGGTGGAGTTGTTTGATTTGAAGAATATTAAATCGCCTTATAATGAAGGAACTTTGAGTAATAAAACGGCAAAGTTGCAAATTAGATTTAGAAATACTCAACTAAATTTTAAACCGTATGATTTACGCCATGCTTACGCAATTCGGGGACATCGTTTACGAGTTCCTATCAAAACCATGGCTGATTATATGGGTCATACTGTTCAGGAGCATACGAAGACTTATCAAAGATGGATGAGTGAGGATGCAAATTTAGAGATTTATCAGGAAGTGGTGATTCATCGGGTGGGTACGACTAAGGAAGCTTTGAAGGAACGGATTCGGGAGTTGGAAGCGGAGAATTTGGCTTTGAAAGCTGAGAATGACTCTTTGAGAGGGTTATTGGTTAAACACCAGATGGATGAATTTTTGAAGTAGGTCTTTATAGCATCTAGATGTTTAGATGTTTCAGCATCTGAAGAATGGAACATCAACTGAAAAATTAAAGCATTTTGGGATTCTGAGGCTTTAGTTGGCATAGCACCGAGATTCGTGTAAAAACCTGCAAGATGGGCTGGAAATCCTTATCCTGCAATGGATTGAAAATTTGCTACATTGTATTTCAAAAGGTCGTTGTTTACAACCCAAAATCAAGCCTTTTGAAGGCATCTTGCAGGTTTTTGGTCATATCTCGGCACGATGCCAATATGGTTCGCGGATAGCTAAAGATTTAACTTATTTAATAATATGTATATTTTTCTTTATTGTGCTTCTTATGGTGAGTATTGTGCTGAAAAAGCTGAGCTATGGGAGTTTAGCTGCAAGCGCGATTGGAAGGTGCGAACGGCGAACGGCAGCATTATTTCGGTAGCACGCGATAATGTCTATCCTTGGCTCGATATTTAGGTTATAGACTTTGTTATTAAGTAAATGCATTGAAGAGAGAAAAATGACTAAATTTCCGTATGACACCTTCGCCAAGGACTATTTCAAAGAACTATTATCACCATTAGGGTCAGTAGAAACAAGTAAAGATGTTGCCGGAGAAGTACGTAAAATTGACGTTTATTTTGTACCAAATACTGACTCTCAAATTGATAAAAAAATCTTGGGTTTACTCGGAAGATTTGCAGAAACAAAAGTATTGATTGAACCTTTCCGTAATGCACCAACAAAATCGGAAGTTCGTAGTTGTTCGTCTAAGTTGTTTGATACTTGTGCGCGCTTTGAACGTGAGGCAAAGCGTAATAATACTTCGATAAATGAAGATTCTTTGCCTCGGCTATGGATTTTGTCACCTACAGCTAGTAAAGAATTTTTAGAAGGATTTGGAGGCGAATTAGATGAGATGAAATGGGGAAGTGGTATTTATTTCTTTGACGAATCTTGGCGCGGGGCTATAGTCGCAATTCATCAATTACCAGTAACTCCAGAAACACTTTGGTTAAGATTATTGGGTAAGGGTGGAGTACAGCAGCGGGCAATTGAAGAAGTACAGGCGTTGGATATTAACAATCCTTTACGCAGCAAAGCCATAGATTTATTGGCAAACCTGAAAACTACTTTAGAATTAAATGAAAGCTTAGATGTAGAAGATAGGGAGTTAGTCATGCAGTTATCACCGATTTATGAGCAACGTTTGGTAGAGGCTAGACAGACTGAACGCCGCGCGATTATTGAAAACTTACTTCGAGTTCGGTTTGGCACTGAAGAACCACAACTAGCAGCAATTATTGAACCTTTATTAGCGTTACCCCCTGAAGAATTTAGCTCTTTACTGCTACAACTATCAAGTTTATCTAGGGAAGATTTATTGACCAGGTTTAGTTAGTAGTAGATGAAAAGACACCTTTTATATAGTTCATGGCAATAGCAACGCATCCCAAATATTCTTGGGGTTAACATTGCTAGAGAATCGCTTTCGTGCCTGGGTAAATTTCTCAAGCTGCGGCGCGCTTCTAAATTTACCCCACCATTTATACTGTAAATATAGAAGTGACTTTCAAATAATTTAACTAAAACATCTAAGTTATCTGTAAATAATGCTTCCAGTTCTAAGTTATTAATATTACCTGTTGTCACAAGTAATAATTTAAATGGTTCTTTAATCGTTAAAAAAGAATTTAAAAAATCAGAATCCTTCGTAATTACTATACGTTCATCCCGTATTGATATCGCGTTAATTTCTATATCTGATGTAGCATTTTTATTAAGTAAATCTCTTGTATGGATTGTATCATAACCCGCAGATTCTAAGAATCGAGCGAGTCGAACAGGCAATTGGGCATCAACCAGAAATTTCATGAGGCAATTTTATGTATACTTTTAACTTGGCTAAGGCGTACAGCAAATTGCAGAGCAGCAAAAATATCTTCCCGCTCCAAATCGTCATAATCTGCTAAAATTTCATCTACTGTCATGCCAGCGCTAAGTAATTCAAGAATAAATTCTACAGGATAACGAAGTCCTCTTATACAAGGCTTACCGTGGCAAATGTCGGGATTATAAGTAATGCGTTGTAAAAGGTTACTGCTCATACTATTATTTTTGTAAACTATACGTTTGCTTACAGTCTAAATGATTTAGTGGGAAATTTTCCAAGACAAAAGCCAAGTAATTTTCTTTGTGGTGAAGGGGTGGCAAAGTATAACATTGAACTACGAAAGCTGAGAATGAGTCTTTGAGGGGGTTACTCCTGAAGCATCAGTTGGATTTTCTAGCCTAATTTATGCTAGGTTTGATTCAACTTGTGCATTTAAATATTTAAATGTTTAGACATTTGTTATCTCTGAAAATGAATTATTACTAGTAAAATGATTAAATAAAGTAATAGTTTTACAATACCAATTTATGACTGATACTGCAAATTTTAATCGATTCACTTATGTAGTAGAAGCAAATCAAGATACTAAAAATGAATTGATAAGCTGGGTTACAAAATCCCAGGAATATATCAATCAATATTTTGAAGGAGATATAAGTAGGATAAGTAAAACAACTTTTGGAGACTGTGTTGCAAAGGTAGAAGTTCTAGCAGATTTAGCTTTTGATGATTATGCATCTTACTTCAGAGGTGTAAGAGATATAAACGGTCGTTTACAAGCGGGCGCAATAATCTCTAGACAAGTTGGTATACTTTTCCCTTATACTAAAGAAAGAGTATATCTATCGATAGATCCATTTACAACGCCTCCTTGGAACTGTTTAGGTTTAGAAGGCGTAGACTTACCAGAAAAGGTTAAAGGAGCAGCAACATGGTTAATGTCAGAAATAGTTCAAGAAATAATAAATACTGAAATTGAAGGAGTTACAAAAGTTCTAGCAATTGATAGAGCTAAAGATTTTTATTTAAATATTGGATTTTAAGAAAATCCTGAGTATTTACCAGAATTAATTTTAACAAAAGAAGCAGCGCTAGTTTTTTTACAAAACGAATTGAATCGTAGAGGAGAAAGATAATGACAAGTCAACATCAACCAACAGCAGAAGATTTGAAACGATGGGAAATATTGGATGAACTTGGTATGACTGCAATGTGTGGTACACCTATGTCTGATGAAGAGTATGAGCAACGACTCCAGTCTGTTATTGATGGTAGTTGCTTTGTAAAGTATTTAGATAAAGTATTGAACGAAAAACAAAAACTTCAGGAAAAGTTAGCAGCTGTCGAAAAAACAGAACAAATGCTAAGGAAAAAGATTGCAGAAGTTTCATAATTATAAACACTATAGCAATCCTAAATTACTTGTGAAATAGATCCTCATTTAGGATAGATGTACGGGCGGGTTTTGCTACTATACCGTGGATAAACACGAAATCTTTATTCAAACCCGCCCCTACCCGGATCTAATTGTACTATTGACAGTGCAAGATATAAACCCAACATCTAGATGTTTAAGTATTTAATAAATTTTTAGATGTTTTTTATGTTCCCATCCCCGAATTTTTCAAAAAGTCGGGGTTCTAACTCTATCTAGCTACTCCAAACTACTTGTAAATTCAGTACAAAACCAGGTAATACATCTTCTCCAGACAATTCTTTTGGTGAATAAAGTACTTCTACTGGTTGTTCTTGACGATATATTTCAACTTGATATGTTTTAGGATTAATTAACCAACCAAGTTTAACTTTGTTTTGCATATATTCTTGCATTTTTGCTTGATGTAGCTCAGTTATAACCCTGTACTACACACTAGGGTGCGGAATGTGGGTTAGTGCGATTCGTTGATTAGTGAATCACGGTGTAAGTCCGTACATAACTAATCCAGTGAAACTTAGTAAAACTAAGCACTGAACTCTCAGGTTGATGAAGGTGCAAGTCCTTCCCGCAAGGTTCATGCGTGACTCTTTACCTGCCCACACTGAGTAAGCTCAATTCTTACAGGGTGAAGCTGGGAGCAGGGCACAATCAGACGACTGTTATGGGCTGACACTGGTGCTAATAGGGAGTTCCTACGGTGAAATAGAGTCTAAAAAAGTAACCTACATTCAAGCAGGGCATAACCTAAAAATCCCTGACTTTATCAGAGTTAAAACCCGCAGCTAATTTAGCCTCTAAGCTGCAAGAATCCAGGGTTTCTGATACCACCTAGACGGTAATCATGATAATTGGAAACCTAAAAATCTCCAAGCATTACACGAATCCTGTCATGACTATTTACACATGGGCAAAAGCGCAAGCTAAGAATATCGAGAGCTGGATGCACGGAAACGGGCACGTCCAGATCGAACAGAGAGGTGCGGGAGATAATACTCCCCATCGACTCTAACCAAGGATCTGTACCTCAGCAAGGTGAAATCTGCTGTATATCAATCAATCTTTTGAAGGAGATAGAAATCAGAGATTTACAACAATAAAATTCTGAATGGTCATCTCTGACCCAGTACAGACGCCACACTAATATCGATTTATACAAATTATTATGTACCAGTTAAATATCTGTCATGTCTGACAAAATAGTAATTGTGTCAGGTGTAGTATCTTACAACCATAGGATGCGGTGGAAATTTCCACATCTACCAATTACACTGAGTTTAGGGTGTGTGACATTATGAGTTTATGGGATAAATGCTCAAAACTATTAGAGATGTAACCCACCTGAAGGGAATTGCCTCATGTAAAGCTGGAGGTGCTACAGTATGGTAAGACAAATTACATATGGTTTGCCGAAGTCCGAAGATTATTTCTATCCAGAAAGCGATGGCAAACCAATGTCGGATAATACATTACAATATCGTTGGATTGTTTTATTAAAAGAAAATTTAGAAATACTGTTTGCAGCAATCAATGATATATTTATTGCAGGAGATTTATTATGGTATCCAGTACAAAAAGCACCAGGTTGTGCGCCAGATGTAATGGTAGTGTTTGGCAGACCAAAAGGTGAAAGGGGTTCATATTTACAGTGGCAAGAAGCGAATATTCCACCACAGGTAGTATTTGAAATATTATCACCGAGTAACTCCACTGAAGAAATGGACAAAAAGTTTAATTTATACGAGAAGCATGGTGTAGAGGAGTATTACGTTTATGACCCAGAAACAAATATCTTAGAAGGCTGGTCACGGTCGAAAAAACGTTTAAAAAAAATAACTAATATTAATGGTTGGACAAGTCCACGTCTACAAATTAGATTTGTACTAACAGCGACACTTGAAATTTATCGTCAAGATGGGCGAAAATTTCTAACATCGGTTGAACTTGAACAACGTGTCCTTGATGCTGAACGACAAGCTGAACTTGAAAAGCAACGGTGTCAACAAGCTGAACAGCAAGCTCAACTTGAACATCAACGGCGTCAACAAGCTGAACAGCAAGCTCAACTTGAACATCAACGTTATCAAGAACTATTGAAGCAATTACAAGATAGAGGTATTGAACTATAAAGCGAATAACATACACGGAAGTACATCATCAAGTTTGATGATGTGGTTAAAGTTTATAGTGATAGCTGTCATATTTTTTAGTTAGATTCCTAATTGACTGTTTATCACCTGCGATCGCACGGTAAGATTTTTCGTCGCTAGCATCAAATATGGGCAATATTGCTACTGTTGTCATACCTTGGCTTTCAAGTCTGTTATTTACCAATTATATATAGCAATAATATTTCGCTCAATTCAAACCCACACTATCCGAATATAATTATAGAATAATTGCTTATAGAGATATACAGCGTACGGGCGGGTTTTGCGACCATACTACGGTTAAACGCGAAATCTTCATTCAAACCCGCCCTTACCAGCATCTAATTCTATAGTGAAAATTATTGAATCAGATAACTCTTCGATTTTGCAACCTACCAAGCTATCCGACTCGGTTTTATTTTCGGAGGTTGTCACCTTCCACACCGGAACAGGACTGGACTCCCTATCTGTACGCTTGATAAATATCTCATTTACCAACTCTGACTGTTAGGAGCGCTCACGCAACAACAACCACCACCCGAAAACCAATATTGTTGTTACGGTTGTCTGGGGTATTCCTATTACGGTTGGCACTGCGACAATTCTCTGGATTGTTGATCCACGAACCGCCACGCAGCAGCTAAATTTAGCCCGCCCGCCTTCAGCTTCTTACTCAAAAGAGAACTGAATTATTTATATTTTACTCTAAAAAAAACGATTTTTTGTTAAAAACTCAATTTCTATACAACTCTTAAAATAAAAAAAAAATTTCCCGCCTTCGGCGGAAGAGAAGAACAAGAGTAAAGGGTAAGAGGGTAAGAGGGTAAAGGGCAACCGGAGTCCTCACGCAACAACAACCACCACCCGAAAACCAATAATGATGAAACGGTCGTCTGGGGAAGACCTATAACGGTTGGCACTGCGACAATTCTCTGGATTGTTGAACCACGAACCGCCACGCAGCAGCCTTCTAGAATTATCTCCACCTGTTAACCAAGCACTTCCATCAGTAGGAGCGCCTTGATAATTATCATGCCAATTGTCTTCACACCATTCCCAAACATTTCCATGCATATCATATAAACCAAAAGCATTGGGTGGAAAATTTCCAACTTCTGTTGTTTCTTCTCTATAAATTCCTTTTGGCGCAGAAGCATAAGGAGTAGCACTTCCATTAAAGTTTACTAAAGTCGGTGTAATTGTCTCACCAAAATAAAATGGAGTTGTTGTACCAGCACGACACGCATATTCCCATTCTGCTTCACTGGGTAGGCGATACTTACGTCCTGTTTGCTGACTTAATCTTTTACAAAACTCAACAGCTTCATTCCAACTTACTTGTTCAACTGGGCGCTTTCCACCTTTAAAATTGGAAGGATTACTCCCTATAATTGCTTGGTACTGGTCTTGGGTAACTTCATATCTGCCCATGAAAAATGCTGGAACTTTTACTTGACGCTGTGGACTTTCACTAGAATATCTTTTTGCTTCCGTTGCTGGTGAACCCATTGTAAAAGTACCACCTGGAATTTGCACCATTTCTAAAGTGATGCCATTCCCCAAGTTTTCAACAAAATATTTTGCTTCTTGATTTTGGCGTTTAGTTATATCTCCACGCTGATTAACAGTGACAGTTTCAAATTTTAATGTTTGTAAGGATGTTGGAGTAGCAGTTATTTGTGTAACTGCTGGTTCTAGGGTAGTAGAGGGAATTTGCGGTTCTGAATCTGAGTTTCCTGATATTAACTTTCCTCCAACAACAGTTAAACCTACACCTGCACCTAGCCAACCTAGAGTTTTAAGCACCTCACGACGTGGTAGGCTTGGCTTTGGTTTAGGCTTAAGCTGAGATACGGCTTGTAATGCTTCTGCGGCACTGTGGTAACGTTGGCTAAAGTGATATAGAACCATCTTATCCAAAACCCTTGCAAATCCTAGACTCACCTTTGTCCAGTTACGCCATATTACCTCTCCTGTAGTCGGGTCTATTGGTAGCTGTTGCGGCTGTATCCCTGTCAGAGCGAATATTCCCAGCATCCCTACTGCATAAACATCGCTACATAACTTTGCCTGTCTGGCAGCTTGCTCATTGGGCATATATCCGGGGCTACCTATAGCAACTGTATCACTATGCCCTTCAGCGTTGACTGTCATAATCTCTTTAACAGCGCCGAAGTCAATCAATATTATTTTGCCATCATGACGCCGCCGCATTAAGTTGGCGGGTTTTATGTCGCGGTGGATAATATTTTGCTGGTGGACTACCGCTAAAACCTCTAGAATCTCCTCTAGAAGCTGCTTTACACTATCCTCCTCAAAACACTTACCAGTAAAGATTTCCTTACTTAAATCTTCTCCATCAATAAATTCCTGTACCAAATAAAATTCGCCCCCTTCCTGAAAGTGAGCGAATAACTTGGGGATTTGGTTGTGGAGGTTCCCCAAACGATATAAAACCTCAGCTTCCCGGTTAAATAAATTTTGCGCTACTTGAATAACTCCTGGATCCCGATTTTGCGGTCGTAGGTGTTTAACGACGCACTTCGGTTTGGGATTGCTTGGTATATCTAAGTCTTCAGCCAGATAGGTTTGACCAAATCCACCGCTTCCTAAGAGTCTGATGATTTTATAACGATTGCGAAGAATTGTTCCTACCTGCATTTGGTTTGCCTTAGGAGATACTTATAGATGTGTTAATTCTGCCACATCTACCTTGCTTACAAGCATAAGCTTTGCTACAAGTTCTGGAAAGGATTAATTATTTGTAGCTTTGAAGACACGATTAGCTTAGAGTGTTGTTGTAACAATGATATTCTGAAATAGTCCGGCAGGGTTATACAGCATGAGGTACAATTTAAGGGCACGGCATAAGTAGGATTTTTCATTCACCCGCAATATTTCGGACGCCGTGCCCCTACCAGTCTACCTCATAAAATTAAAAACCGCTGTAAATCGCTGTCTAATAGCTAAAGTCCTTTTCCAGAGGACTATTTGAGTATTATACTTTAATGTAAAATTACTCACTTTTAAAGGATTTTGCGAAGTATTTGAATCTCGAAAATATAATTTCTCACAATTTACGGTGATGAGCTTCATCTCTTGTAAAAGGAGTAAAATCTTTTACTTCTATAGGATGCTTTATTAAATGGGAAATTAATTTTGTTTCTGAAATCTTTTTTTTGTTAACAATATTCATTCTTTACTTCTAACTTAGTTCTTGTTTATACTTTTCTGCAATTATAATGGAAAAACGGTACACTTCGGCTCTACCTAACAGGTTAAGATTCAAAAAGTAACCATCTAACTCCTATGAGTGAAAGCGTCTACATTGAAACTAGTATTTTAGGCTACTTGACTGCTCGACCAACCAAAAATTTGATTATTGCTGCTAATATTGAGATTACACGAGATTGGTGGGAGTCTCGTAGAAATAACTTCAGTCTTTACATCTCTCAGATTGTTATAGATGAAGTTACCCAAGGAGACGCAGAAATTGCAGCAAGACGCCTTAAAATAATCCAAGACCTACCCTGCCTTGAATTATACCAAGATATAAATAATTTAGCAGCGCAATTTTTACTTAAAAGCAATCTTCCTCAGAAAGCATCTGATGATGCAACCCATATTGCCGCAGCCACAGTTTATGGATTAGATTATTTGCTAACGTGGAACTGTAAACATATTGCAAATGCCCAGATTCAAAAAAAACTTGCACAGATTAGTGCTGATGTTGGATATGAGTTACCAACAATTTGTACACCTTACGAACTTTTAGGAGAATAGTTATGTGGAAAGACGAGATTGTAGAAGAAATTCATCGGATTCGTGAAGAACACGCTAAAGCTTTTAACTATGATTTAGATGCAATGTTTGCTGATTGGCAGAAGCGACAAGCGGAAAATGGAAGAAAAATGATTTCAGTACCTCTCAAAAAAAGAATCTTACTCCGCAAAAAGGTAAAGTAAAAACAATTAGTTAAAAGAGTACAAAACGTCCAGATCCCAGACTTATTAAAGAATTCCGGGATCTAAATTTTTGCAAATGATTTAGAATTGCTACTATAATATCAAATCTTTATAGCAAAAACCGATGTTGAATAACTCCCCTATCATTACAATATCCCCTGAAATTATGGGTGGTACTCCAGTTTTCGCCGGAACCAGAATTCCTATACAAACGCTTTTAGATTACTTGAAAGCAGAAGAGTCTATTGACGACTTTTTAGATGGATTCCCAACTGTAACTCGACAAGCGATCGCACTGCTAGAAGAAGCTGAAAGACCAAAAGTTACGGATCGGAAGCCGAGATTTAAGAATTGCTGCGATCGCGCTTTCAAAAGATGGAATTGTGGTAACTCGAAATCAGAAGGATTTTAGTCAAGTTCCGGGACTCACAATTGAAGATTGGCTGTTATAGTAACGTGATGGGCTAATTTCTTAGCACAGGCAAAACCCTTCTCTATTATTTAATAATTTCAGTTACTATTCCTCGGTAATCCATTTTTTTTAATCAATGCTTCTAAAAACACTTGGCTCCCCAATTTCAAAGCTATAAGTAGTCATGCAAAATAAATTATCTAATTGAGAGAGGGAACTCTTAACAGTGCTGGAATACAGCCATTTCATCTGCTTGAAAAAATATATAAATATTTATGTCTATGTATCTATTTTATAAAGTAAGCAAAAAGTAAGAAATGGATTTTTGAGTAGAGAGTAAATCTATGAGTATAAAAAGGGTACAAGAACCAAGACCGCGCAGGTCACTTGCTCAGCACTGGCTCCGCAGTGACAAGGCTTTGGATAGTATAGTGAAAGCAGCAGAGTGTAGTAAAAATGACAAAATATTGGAAATTGGGCCAGGTACAGGAGTGTTGACTCAGCGATTATTATCTTTGGTTGAGTCTTTGGTCGCTGTGGAAATTGATGGCAAGTTGTGCGAGTTATTGGTTAAGAAGTTGGGGAGTGTTGAAAATTTTCTGCTTTTACAAGGAGATTTTTTAACGTTAGATTTGGATAGTTTATTATTAGGGAAGAAGCCGAATAAGGTAGTGGCGAATATTCCTTATAATATTACTGGGCCAATATTGGAAAAGTTATTGGGTACTATTAGTTGTCCTAATCTGAATCCATATGATTTGATGGTGTTATTAGTTCAGAAGGAAGTTGCTGAAAGATTAGTTGCTTTACCTGGGTCAAGAACTTTTGGTGCTTTAAGTGTAAGGGTACAATATTTAGCAAAGTGTGAGATGATTTGTACAGTTCCTGCTAAAGCTTTTCATCCTGCACCTAAGGTTGATTCTGCTGTTGTACGGTTGGTTCCTACGGAGATTTATCCAAAGCCTAGTGATGCTCGGTTTTTGGAGACGTTGGTAAAGTTAGGGTTTGCAAGTAAGCGGAAAATGTTACGCAATAATTTACAATCTGTTGTAGAACGCGATCGCCTAACGCAAGTGCTGGAACAATTGGAGGTGAATCCCCAAGTACGTGCAGAAGACTTGAGTGTTCAGCATTGGGTCAAGTTAGCTTCGGAGTTAAAATCTTTATGCGTTCAATCAATCTCACCGCCAGAGCTAAAGTAAACTTGTATTTGGAAATTGTTGGCGATCGCGCAGATGGGTATCATGAGTTGGTGATGATATTGCAAAGCATTGACTTAGCAGACTCTGTTGATATCTGTTCGTTAAGTACAGGTGAGATTAAGGTGCATTGTAACCATCCGCAAGTACCTGTAGATAGCAGTAACTTGGCTTATAGAGCAGCAGAATTAATGGCGAAAGAATTTCCCAACGCATTTAGCAAGCGTTCCGGTGTAGAGATTACAATTAGAAAACAGATTCCCGTTGCAGCTGGATTAGCTGGTGGTTCTAGTAATGCAGCAGCTGTTTTGGTTGGTTTAGATTTATTATGGGAATTGGGATTAACTCAATCAGAATTGGAAGAATTAGCAGCACAGCTTGGTTCAGATATCCCCTTCTGCATCAGTGGAGGAACCGCGATCGCAACAGGTAGAGGTGAAGTACTTTCTCCATTACCCAGTTTAGACAACATATATATAGTATTGGCTAAATATCGTAGCTTGGAAGTATCTACCCCTTGGGCTTATAAAAGTTATCGCGCAGCTTATGGTCATAGTTATATTAAAGATAAAGATAGTTTAGCAGCCCGCGCTACGGCTGTACACTCAGGAGAGATGGTGCAAGCAGTTGTAAATAAAGATGTAAAAGCAATTGCATCTAAATTACACAACGATTTGGAAAAGGTAGTATTGCCAGCATACCCCCAAGTGTTACAGTTACGAGAAACTTTTGCTTCTTTAGGTGTGTTGGGAACCATGATGTCTGGTTCCGGTCCCTCTGTATTCGCTTTATGTGAATCCAAAGAACAAGCAGAAGATGTGATGAGATGTATGAAGAGAGAAATTGGGAGCGATGAGTTAGAGATATTTGTATCAGAGTTAGTTTCTAGAGGAGTTCATAGCTCCATGGTTATATAACTATAAAGCTAGGAAAATAATTATTTTTACAGAAATCTTTGTGTTGTGAGAAAACAAGTCCATATCTAAAGCTAATAAATTTATTTCGTCCACAAGCGTTGAGTAGAATAAGCATCAAGCTTTATATCTTGACTAGCAATAATTAAAGAATGGTTCATTGCTTGTGCAACTAGTATTCTATCAAACGTGTTAAACTAGAAGTACATATCTATAGTTATCTCATGACAACTATTATCTCTGTTGTCAAACCAGTAAGTAAAATAAAGCTAGAGCCTGGTAGCCTAGCTACTATTCCTAATGTCACTTGGGCAGAATTTGAGAATATTTTGCTTGAACTAGGAGAGAAACGCGCTACACGAATTGCTTACAGTCACGCTACATTAGAAATTATGGCTCCTTTGCCAGAACATGAAATTCCTAGAGATTTGATATCTGATGTTGTAAAAATATTGCTTAAGGCTAAAAAAATTCCATACCAACCCTTCGGTTCTACCACTTTTAAGCGAGAAGGTGTAGCTGGTGTAGAACCAGATGCTTGCTTTTACATTCAAAATTATCAACGCATGATTGGTCGTCGTCGCTTACAACCAGATGATCCACCACCCGATTTAGCGATAGAATGTGATGTCACATCTAAAACAACCTTAGATGCATATCAAGCAATTGGAGTACCTGAGTTGTGGATTTACGATAACAGTAAACTGACTATCAATTTATTGCAGGATAACCAATACATTAAGTCTAGCACTAGCCCGACATTTCCAGACATCGATGTCATTGAGATTATTCCTGTAACTGTTGAACGTTCCTGGGTAGTAGGAACTTTTCAAGCGTTGGCAGAATTTGAGCGATCGCTTTCAGAAGTGAATAGGTAGATTACCTTATATAATCCATAGCTCCATAGTTATATAACCATCGAGCTAGAAAATAAATATAACAAGCATAGGAAAAATTTGAGCAGCTTTGAGACATTAGTGAATAAGTGAATTATAACTACACCTATAAAAAATATAGAAGAGGACGAAGAAAACTTCGTATCGCGCTAATTCTAACACACGTTGTTATTAGTGCCATCTTAATACCAAATTATACGGAGACAACAAATCATGGTATCTGAAAAACTTCAGCAGTTACAAAACGAGATTGAACAGGCAATGAAAGAAGATATAGACAACTCCAAAGTAGGAAAATTGTTAGAGAATTACGGTTTAGTAGATAAGCTCGTAAAAGCTCAATACATAATCAACTTAACTAGAATTGATAGTATAGCAATTAAAGACCAAGAAATGAAAGAAGCATTAAAAACACTTCCAGGTCAAGAAATTGTGATTGCTAGTTGCTGCTTCTGTCCTAGATGCTGTAAGTGTTAATCAAACCGTAGTCTCCTTCTTTAGGGGAGACTACACAAGCTTTGCACCTACCCTGGGGGAAGGCTTACGCCTAACGTGTGAGACAAAAAAAGGAACAACTTTTGAACTATAATCACTAAGGAGTATTGTATGAGGTGTAGTATCTAGAATGAGTGTACTTAGGGACTTGTTGAGAAAACTGGCTAACATTAGGAAACAGCCCTTCTACATATTGACTTTTTATTACCTGAGTGCGATCGCTTGTAAAAGCTCTGTTGCTCAAGTCACTCCAGATACTACATTACCCAATAATACCACCATCACAGAGCAAAGAGATACAACATTAATTGAGGGAGGAACAAGCAGAGGAAATAATTTGTTCCACAGTTTTAATGAATTTTCCGTTTCCACTGGAAGAACCGCACACTTTAACAATTCGTCAAATATTCAAAACATTATTAGCAGAGTTACAGGAAAATCTATCTCTAATATTGATGGCACACTGAAAGCCAACAGTACAGCTAACCTAATTTTAATTAACCCCAACGGCATCATCTTCGGTAACAATGCATCCTTAAATATCGGTGGTTCATTTATCGGTAGTACAGCAAATAGCGTTAACTTTGCCGATAATACCAAATTTAGTGCCATAGAACCCCAAGCCCCATCACTATTGACAGTTAGTATTCCCACTGGCTTACAATTTGGAGTAACAGCTGCACCTATCCGTAATGAATCCCAAGCAAGTCCAGATAATGCCATTAATATCTTTAACGAACCCGTCGGTTTACAAGTGGAGACCAGTAAAACTTTAGCACTTGTTGGTGGTGATATTATTATAGATGGGGGAAGTTTAACAGCGACAGGGGGACAAATTGAGTTAGGAAGTGTTGGAGTTGATAGTTTGGTAAGTTTGAATCCAACTAATCAAGGTTGGAACTTAGGATATAGTGGTGTAAAGAATTTTCAGAATATAAAAATTAACGGTACTGAGACTTCATCCACAGTAGATGTAGGTGGTAATATTGGCGGTGGGTACATCCAGGTACAAGGGAAAACTGTAGAATTAATTGGCATTGCCACTTTGGTAACACAAAATAAAAGTGACACAGACGGTGGAGATATAGCAATTACTACGAATAAATTAATTGTACAGGATGGCGCTCAAGTACTGACTTCTACTTTAAGTAGAGGTAGAGGAGGAGACTTGAACGTTAATGCTTCTGAATCTGTAGAATTGATTGGTGAAGTGAATGGTTTTTTTAGTGGATTGTTTAGTGGAACAGGTGCTGCTGGAAATGCAGGTGACATCAGAGTTAACACAACTCGTTTACGCATTTTAGATGGAGCGCAGATATCATCAGTATCCACAGGAGAAATCCAAAATTTGTCTAACTTGAGGAGATTTATTCCAGCTACAGGAAGTGGAGGAAATATAACTGTGAATGCTTCCGAGTTTTTAGAAGTAGCTGGAAGTTCAGCAAATAATTCTCCTAGTACTATATCTGCTCAGACTTCCTCTTCTGGAGACGCAGGAAAAGTGAATATCACCACAAACAAGTTGATTATTCAGAATGAAGCAATGGTAATTGTGGGTAGTGTACGACTAAAACCAAGAGCAAATATCATTTATCCGGAAGATATATCCAATCTTGGGAAAGCAGGTGAACTAAATGTAACAGTTCGTTCCATACTGCTTGACAATCAAGGAAGAATCTTATCTACAGCTGACTTAGGTAATGGTGGAAATATTTCCTTGCAGGTGGAAGATTTATTACTGATGCGTCGTAACAGTCAAATTTCCACTAGTGCAGGTAGGGCAGGATCTGGCGGTGATGGTGGTAATATTACCATCAATACTCCATCTGGGTTTATTGTGGGTGTTCCAGATGAAAACAGCGACATCACTGCTAATGCTTTTTTTGGCTCAGGTGGCAAAGTGGAAATTAACACGTATAGTATATTTGATATCGAAGTCCGTAGTAGAGAATACTTAATAAATAAGTTAGGAACTAGCGACCCAACTCAAATAGACCCTGGTAAATTGTTGACAAATGACATAAGTGCTATTTCTCAGTTGAACCCAAGTTTGAATGGTGAAGTAATTGTTACTACCCCAGATGTAGACGCTAATCGAGGATTAGTTGTATTTCCATCAACACAATTATTATCTACACAATTTGCTCTAGGCTGTCAATTAACCCCAGGTAATAACGACGGTCAATTTTTTATTATTGGACGGGGGGGTTTACCTACCAACCCTAAGGAAGTATTAAGAAGTCAATCAATTGATGTGGGTTGGGTAACACTTCCTCAAGGTGGAGAAAATCGTACCATTAGGAGTGACAAGGCTCACTTAAAAAAAGAATCGCCTATTGTCGAAGCTCAAAGGTGGGTAGTAGATAAGAATGGAGATGTAGTTCTACTCGCTTACTCACCTATCTATAATAGTTCTTTGACCAAGGATTCTTGCAATAGTTGAACTAGCTAGTACTCTTGGACACTAATTATAGTTATAATGGTTTAACGATATTTTTCTCTAGGTATAAAATAACTGTCAAAAAATGAAAGCGTTGTCAAGGACTAGATAAATTTAAATGGCTCAATACAAACATGATAGATTCTTCAAAGTCTATATTCAATCTCTGTATAAGACGAAAGGGGATACTTTACAAAACATCCAAGTTCGCAACGATGAAGATCTCGAGATTGATTTGATGTTTATGGGGCGAGAAGATATCAGATGGCAGCAAGAGAATTTAGGTTTATTCGACCAATTAATGCAAGAGCATCCAACAATTATCATAGAACATTATAGCTCGTATTTAGAAGGTGCGATTCGTTGATTAGAGAATCACGGTATCCAGTCCGTACATATCTAATCGAGTGAAACATAGCTTGACTATGCACTTAACTCTCAGATTGATAAAGGTGAAAGTCCTTTCCGCTAAGTTCAAGCGTGACTCCTTACCTGCCCACAGTGACCAAACTCGGTTTTTGGAGGCTGAAGCTGGGAACAGGGCGCAATCAGACAACTGTTATGGGTTGACACTGGCGCTAATAGGGAGTTCTCATCGGTGAAACAGAGCCTAGAAAAGTATCCTAGTACGCAAACAGGGCATAACATCCAAAACCCTAATTGTATCAGAGATTATACCCGACAAATTACTTCTAAATATTGTCAAGAACTTTGGGTATCTGATGGGTAAATTGGCTACACCTAAAAGAACAATCAATCTTTCTGAGGGAACGAATAAAAACGATTCAAGAGTCATGGCAAAGTCGAACCCATGTAGGTATGACGAGATACGGAACTCTCTTGTTTCGGGTAGGATGTGGCGTAATTGCTACAAGGTATTCAGAAAACATTCAACAGAGTAAAGTATGATTAGGCACAGTAATTTTACTAGTGAATCTTGGAAAAACCTCCCCTGGAAGAAATTCCGGAAGAATTTATTCCGCTTACAACATAGAGTGTTTAAAGCAATTCGAGAAGGAAATAAGCAAAAAGCTAAGTCCCTTCAGAAGCTGATTCTGAAATCCCGTGCAGCTAGGTTTCTTGCAATACGTCAAGTAACTCAATTAAATGCTGGTAAGAAAACGGCAGGTATCGACGGTATTAAAGCCCTAGATTTCAAAGGAAGATTTCATTTAGAAACCCTCCTGAAAAAATCTAGCTCCAATTGGCATCATCAAGGACTAAGAGAAATACCTATTCCAAAAAAAGATGGTACCATAAGAATACTCAAAATACCCACTATTGCAGATAGATGTTGGCAATGTCTAACAAAATATGCACTAGAACCCGCTCATGAAGCAACTTTCCATGCCAATAGTTACGGTTTTAGGACTGGTCGCTCTGCACACGATGCACAAATGGCTATCTATAACAACCTTAACTCCCATGCAAAAGGAATAGAAAAACGAGTTATCGAACTCGATATCGAAAAATGCTTCGACAGGATTTCTCACACCTCCATAATGGACAATCTAATAGCCCCATTAGGCATAAAATTAGGTATTGGACGCTGTCTCAAAGCAGGTATTAATCCTGAATTTCCGGAGCAAGGAACTCCTCAAGGTGGTGTAATTAGTCCGTTACTAGCCAACATCGCTTTGAACGGAATAGAAAGCCTTCATAGATATCACTTCATCAAAAATAATCGGATTACTCCTAATACAAAAGATGAACATATCAAAGAACCATCCATTCGTTATGCGGATGATATGGTTATCTTTCTAAGACCTCAAGACGATGCCAACGAAGTCCTTGGAAAAATCAACGAATTCCTAGCCCAACGTGGGATGAAAGTAAGCGAAAAGAAAACTAAAGTTACTGCTTCGACAGATGGATTTGATTTTTTAGGTTGGCACTTCAAAGTAAAAACCAACGGAAAATTAACATGTTCTCCCTCTGAGGATAACTATAAAAAGTTCCGTACAAAAATCAAAAATATCATTAATAACTCGAATTATGGTGCTATAGTTAAAAGCCAAAAGCTAGCTCCTATAGTTAGAGGATGGAGAAACTACCATAGATTCTGTGACATGAGCGGAAGTAGGTTTTCCCTATGGTTCATAAATCACAGAGCATGGAAAGTCTTCAATAAGGAAACCAAGCAAAATCGGCATTCAGTTAACAAATTAATTGAGAGAGCCTTCCCTGCTGTCCCTTATTCCATATTCAATCACGTCAAAGTTAAAGGTACTAAATCACCTTACGATGGAGATATAGCTTACTGGAGTGAACGCAATAGTAAACTATACGATGGAATGACCTCTAAAGCCCTTAAAAAGCAAAACCATTCATGTGTCATTTGTGGCTTAAAATTCACGGACAATGAACGTGTACATTTACATCACATAGACGGGAACCATAATAACTGTAAGCCTAAAAACCTCATAGCTATTCATGAATCTTGTCACGATTACCACCACATGAGCAAAAGCAAAAGCTAAGAATATCGAAAGCTGGGTGCGGGGAAACTCGCATGCCCAGATTAAACAGAGAGGTGCGGGGTATAATAGCCCCCATCGACTCTACCAGACAGATATTAGTCAATCGGTCACTCGAAAGAATTTATATTGGACACAAAAGCAAAAAGAACTGGTAGAAAATGCCAAAACCAAACAGGAGTTGACAAGTCGAGGCCGACTATCGAAACAGGCAAAACAACAAATAGAAAATCAAAATCCATTTACCTGGATACTGACGGTAAATTGCAGTGAAAAACTATTGAGATTATCTGGCGCTCAACCAGCGGCGGAATTAGGTATCGGTGTATATCGGCTTCCTCAAATTTGGCGGATGGGAATTGTAATTATCACTCAATTGATTGATAGTCCTGACACGGTTTGGTTGAAAATGTTGGGAGATAAAGAAAGTGCGAAGAGCGCTTTTGAATCAATCAAGCAGTTATCGCCGACTCGTAGAGAGAAAAATGATATAATTAGCGCATGTGTTAAATATTGTATTTATCTAAGAGACATACCTGCTGATAACTTGACTACAGAGGAGAAAGATTTTATGAGAACGATGGCAGAAATCGATGCTTGGTATGAAGCACAAATGAACAAGGCTGAGTTAAAAGGCAAACTAGAAGGTATGATTGAGTTAGCAAGTACTATAATTCGAGTCAAGTTCGGGGCTGACGTTCTCACGCCACAGATAGTTAGTCAACTCCAAAAGTTAAACGCCAAGCAACTTGATGATTTTACGGCAGCAATGCTTAATTGGCAACAGCCTCTTGAGATGGAGGAATGGCTCACTCGTGACGAAACAGTTTAAACGCTTACGTTGTTGTCGAAAGTTCAAAAGCTTAACTATAAATATGTCGGTTTCTCGTGAAAGGCGCCGACAAAAAGTATAATTTATACAGGTATTCCAAAACTTCAGCAGTCCAAGAGAAAAATGCTGCTAGAAAAAAGTTAATACAAAATACAAAACCTAACTTTATTTGCCACGGTGCTAAATATATGCGCTTTGGAAAGGCAATACATTTAGCACAAAGACTATCGGATGAAGCCTACAGCACAGTGTAGGCTTGCAAATTCGCCAAGAATATTACTTAATGAACTTGCACACCAGCCTTAGGATAATTTTGAGGAAATAGAGAGCGCTGTGTTTCTTCATCAAAATTCGTTTTGAAGTTGATGTCTTTACCTACATTTCTGGCTCGTTCAACAGCTTTCCGTGCGTTTACCCGCTCATACCAAGCTTTCAAGTGAGGAAATTTGTCCAACGCATTTTCTCCCAAAACTAGTGGGAATCGGTCAATCCATCCCCATGCAGCCATATCTACAATTGTATACTCATTACTAACGATGTATTGTTGATTCCGGAGACGCTCATCAAGGATACCATAGTGTCGCTCCACTTCACGACGGTAGCGATTGATGGCATAAGGTAGTTCTGGTGCAGCGTGCTGGAAATGTACAGCTTGTCCAGAAAAGGGACTAAGACCAGTAGCAACAAACATTAACCAAGAGTATAACTGTCCACGCTCCTCAGGATTGCCCATAAATTGATCCGTTTTCTCTCCTAAATAGAGAAGAATCGCATTGGAATCGAAGACTGTATTTGAACCATCTATAATAGCGGGTGTTTTCTGATTGGGATTAATTGCTCGATACTCAGTGGTATGTTGTTCACCTTTGAAGATATCTACTGGAACTACTTCATAAGCTAAACCCGACTCTTCTAAAAAAAGCGCAACCTTCATCGGGTTGGGAGTATGGTGGAAGTAAAACTGGATCATTTATGTCTCCTCTTAATAAACTGCATCCTTTGAAAAACACAATTATTTGGTTGTTCGCAAACTATCGAACAAGTAAATATTAATTTCTCCCATGGCATAATGTCAATGAGTGTTTGCAAATAATTGCTGATTAAGGAGAAATAACGGCGTGAAACCTCTTTATCACCCAGAGCGAGAAGCAATGAAGTTAGAGAACGTGTTTAGTGCCCTTGGTGATAGTATACGCCTACAAGTTGTTCAAGAACTACTGAGTTTGCCCGAAGGAACTGAAAAGTCCTGTGGAACCTTTGTCACTTCCATCAGCAAATCTACATTTTCTCATCACATCCGTGTTTTACGTGAAGCAGGTTTAATCCAAGTACGACAGGAAGGAGCGCTTTCGCTACTCTCGTTGAGACGGGAGGATATAGACGCTCGTTTTCCTGGTTTGTTGACAACTGTGGCGATCGCAAGCAATTTGAAATTTGGGTCTATAACTTAGAATTACTATAAATTTTAATCCTCTAGATATAAGTGTCCATACAGATAAACATCGTAAACTAGCGAAGAGCCTATGTAATTCAAAGACATGAGTAATAAAAACATCGATAAGAAAGACAGTAACTCACTGGTAAATGTAACAGAAACGAATACCATCAATATTGATGGTCAGCGTCCGATTGATCCAAGTGATTTAGAGGTTGTGGATACTCTCAACATTGATGGTCAGCGTCCAATTGCTAAAAGCAATATTCAATTAGAAGAAACAATTGACATCGATGGTCAACGTCCTATAGCCAAAAGCAACTTCATCGAACATGATACACTTAATGTAGATGGTGCAAGACCCATTGACCCAAGTGATCTAGAAATTGTAGATACTCTTGATATCGATGGTCAACGTCCAATCGATAAAAGTAACTTTGAGATTGTGGACACTCTTGATATCGATGGTCAACGTCCAATTGCTTCAAACAATACATAAAATATCAGGGGATACTTGGGATTCTGGGTGTCCCTTATAAAGCAATTTGCTGTACATTTAATAGTGCTATTAACGGTGCGTTACGCTGACGCTTAAACATACCCTACAAATTTAAACCCACCCTTACTGGGGCTATTTCTCTAAAATATATTTGGATAAAATTAAAATTGTTTCAAATAGTTAACATATAAATAAAGTATTTGTCCTCTGTCTAAAGCAGTAGTTACTAAGATTAAACTAATTTATACATTAAATTATCTAAAACATTGGGAAATTCATCAAAAGATTTTTCATTGCATATCTGATGTTGATTGAATAAATTAGTATAAGGTGCGAAATCTGGCGTAGTTTGGAATTAATGGAACTTCATCTTGATAAGCAAAAGTATTACCGATGAAGAACAACGCCTTCTTTCTTAGCCGTTCGGTAAAACTGTACAAGCAAGCTTTATCTTGCACTTTCATTTACACTAAATCTTTTGCAAAAGTTCAACTGAAACTTACTTTACCCATCCCCTAAGTCAACTTTAGAGGACTCCTCTAATTCTGACCAATACAGGGAGTGGTTAGGGTATGGTCGTAAAAACTTATGCGAAAAGTTTAGCATTTCCAGGATTTCTAGAAGTATAACAAGGAGAATTATTACTGATGGCTGATTCTACAAATACCGTCCAAAATGGCACTTCATTGACTGGTGGTGGTAATAGTTTACCTGATATTTCAACTTCACCTTTTGGTCGGTTGACTGAAGTATTAGGTGAGGATGGTTTAGCGACAATCTTCAGTGGTGTTGGCGGTTCTTCTGGTGGAGGTAATCCCTTTGGTGGAAGTGGAAGTGGAAGTGGTAGCGCTCCTAACTTAGCTAATTTACCCTATGGTGGTAATCCTTTCGCTGGTGATAACTTCTGGAATATCTTTGCAGGTGGTGTAAATCCAACTCAGCCCCAGTCTGGTTCTAGCGGCGGTGGACAAGCAGGTGGCGGCAACCCATTCGGCGGTGGACAAGCAGGTGGCGGTAATCCATTCGGCGGTGGACAAGCA
>Ga0224723_1000488_pt1 | contig 27106 bp, 19 predicted proteins | sample Balambano_FR2_Me_FD_161647 | JGI IMG/M metagenome (GOLD analysis project Ga0224723, IMG submission 161647) | Freshwater sediment microbial communities from Lake Towuti, South Sulawesi, Indonesia - Balambano_FR2_MetaG | ecosystem: Environmental > Aquatic > Freshwater > Lake > Sediment | place... | reverse complement strand
GCAGCTAAAAACATCAAACAAAGGGCGGTGGGGCATCCCGTCCAAGCTCTCGGAGGCAACCGGGTTGCCGGGCCATTGAACAGAGAAGCCCGCGCTGTCTCGTAGAGCAGCGTCGGGAGTATGTCACTTCCTCATCTACAGATACAGGATTGGACAGGCAAGACTTCAGAATTCACATAGGCAGACGTTTCTAGGCGCGATTATCAAGCTTCTAAGAAAACGCAGTTTTCTTTCCTGCTGCGTGAGGAGGTGGGGGTGGTGCACCACCCCCACCTCCTGATTGGAGATTCACATGTTTTGAGCACTTTTACTTAAGCACCCTTAGAATGAAGTTAAGAATGAGTACATATACACAACTAAGGGGCGTTATGGCAGGTGATGAACTACAGTCTGGTTCTCTCTCTGATCGAGAACTGCAAATCGTTGAGTTAGTTGCAGCTGGACTGACGAATCAAGAAATCGCAGAAAAGTTAGATATCAGCAAGCGAACCGTCGATAATCATATCAGTAATATTCTAACCAAGACGGCCACAGGCAATCGCGTCGCGCTGGTGCGCTGGGCTTTGCAGTGGGGTAAGGTGTGTATAGAAGAAGTCAATTGCTGTCCTTTACCCATCCGTCCAGATGGTGCTACACCCCAAGCGAGTCAGGGGGCATAATTCTAGTTACCTTGTTTTCAGTTTGATGCAATTCACTACCATAACGGCCCAATCGTCGTACAAAATTGCCTGTTCAACATTACCGTTGGTGGTATATCGAGAACTAGAGGCGCATTTGCGCCAAGTTTCAGGCGTGGATGTGGCACTGCTGCCGCAGCAAGTTGCACAGTTTGACTATGCCCTTAGCCAGGTAGGAGGGTTACACCTCTGGTTTACAGCAGATGCGAACCTGGATTCGCGTCGTCGAGTTGACCAAATTTTGGCTTACTATAGCGATCGCTATGGTCAATGGCAGATACTGACAGATTAGCCTCTGGATGACGACAGCAATTTCAGCAATGGATAGAGGGTCATGGGCACGATTCAAGCTTTAAGAGGAACACGCGATATCCTGCCAGAGGAAGTAAGCTACTGGCAGCGAGTTGAGTCGATCGCTAGAAAAATTTTGCACCAAGCGGCCTATCGGGAAATCCGCACCCCTATTTTTGAGCAAACAGATTTGTTTGAACGAGGAATCGGAGAAGCCACGGATGTTGTGGGTAAGGAGATGTATACCTTTCAGGACAAGGGCGATCGCTCTGTCACCTTACGTCCGGAAAATACGGCTGGTGTGGTTCGCAGCTACATTGAGCACAGCCTACATGCTCAAGGGACTTTGCAACGGCTGTGGTACACCGGCCCCATGTTTCGCTACGAAAATCCCCAAGCGGGACGGCAGCGGCAATTTCATCAGTTAGGGATCGAGGTGCTGGGTAGCTCTGATCCGCGTGCTGATGTAGAAGTGATTGCGATCGCAGTGGATATTCTCAGAGCAGTCGGATTAGATAATTTACGGCTATCGCTGAATTCGGTGGGCAGTTCCAGCGATCGCCAGCAGTATCGAGCAGCCCTCGTCGCCTACCTCACCCCGTTTAAGTCTGATCTAGACCCCGACTCGCAAGTGCGATTGGAGCGCAATCCCTTGCGCATCTTAGATAGCAAAAACGCACGCACGCAAGAAATCGTGGCAGATGCGCCTAAGATTTGGGATCAGTTCTCAGCAGACTCAAAGCAGCGGTTTGAACAAGTTCAACAACAACTGACAGATTTATCAATTCCCTATGTGCTTAACCCCCGGTTAGTTAGGGGGCTGGATTATTACACCCACACTGCTTTTGAGATCCAATCGGATGATTTAGGGGCCCAGGATACGGTCTGTGGTGGCGGGCGCTATGATGGGCTGGTTAAGGAATTGGGTGGACCTGACACTCCAGCCGTGGGTTGGGCAATGGGATTGGAACGTCTCATTCTGCTCTTACAAAAACTAACTCCTGCTCCCTTACCAGATTTGGACTTTTACTTTGTCTCGAAGGGCGATCGCGCCGAAGCCCAAGCCATGCAACTGGCGCAAGCCCTACGGCAGCAAGGATTTTCAGTCGAAATCGATTTCAGCGGCAGCGCTTTTGGCAAGCAATTAAAACGAGCCGATCGCAGCGGCGCAGTCGCCTGTCTGATCTTGGGTGAAACTGAAGCTGAAGCCCAAATGATCAACCTCAAGTGGCTTAAATCAGGAGAACAGGAAGCGATCGCGCAGGTCGATCTCTTGTCTGATGTCACTGCATTACGCCACCGCCTAACTCAGATCAGATCCCAGGCTTGAATTTAAGATGTATAGCCGTAGCCACGGCGGTTAGGACAAGGACGTTTTTGTGGGGGCGCTTCGCGCCCCACAAAGCCTCTAACTGCACAAGTCTTGTCTCTGTGCTCTCTGTGCCTTTGTGGTGCAATTTCTCTAATCAGCTTCCTCCAACTGTCAGATGTACCCGATTGCCCGACTCATGGGCAGTATTGGCTCCTTCTGCTTGAATCACCAGCACAGCGCAGGGGGCGTGGTGTAGTACGTAATTACTCACACTTCCTAACAACACCTCCGCCCAGCCTTTACGTCCGCGCCTGCCCATCACAATCAAGTCAGCCCCCCAAGAGGTCGCCATTTGGCAGATACCCGATCCCGCATCGATCATTCGGTAATCGAATCGCGACTGCACCCCCTGCCGGGTTGCTGCTTGACAATAGTTATGGAGTAAGGTCTTGATCTCTCGAACTTGTTGCTCAGCATAAATTTGTTGGGCCTGATAGACCTGATCCAATACCTGTGGGGACAACCCAACTTCACTAGAGAAGGGGGGCGGCGCACTGGGTGAATCGATCAGCAGGCAATGAAATAGCAGCAGATTTGCTTGATTCGATAGAGCCAGTTCCAGGGCTTGTTGAAAGACAGACTGTGCCAGAGGGGATTGATCGATCGCCACTAAGATTCTCTTAAAGCTCATAGTCCCTCCATTGGGAGAAAGGGAACCCCAAAATTGGGTAGATAGCACAAAGTAACTAACGTGAGTCATGGATAAAAAGGCTGCAAAGCCTCATCGCTTCGTTGCTCACCCGCACGGAAAGCCATTTCCGTGGCGCGGGCAAGATGCCTGTCCTACGGCAATATGCAATTGTCTTATCACCATGATTTCGGGAGAACCGAAAGTCCTTGACTATAACTCGCGTTAACTAGCAACATGCAGGAAATCCTATCCAAAAGGTAACTTACCTGCAATTTAAGGAGGCAGACTTGCAACAATACTTCGAGGAATACAACTTTGAGGAACATAGCTGCATTTGTACAAAGCATCTGCTCTCCTGTAAGAGCTGCTGTCTCGTGGGAACTTTCACAAATAGGCTGAATCAGAGGGATTAGACCAACATGCGTTCTAGAGCGGCTACATCGGGAACACAAAGCGTGTCGCGATCGCGCACAATCAATCCCTTACGTTCTAGCTTGCTTAAGACACGAGTGACGGTTTCTCTGGCTAATCCGCTCAAACTGCTAAGTTCACGATGGGGCAAATTGGGAATTTCAACTCCTTGTTGACTTCTTTTACCTTGCCCTTCTGCCAAAAACAGAATAATATCGGCTACCCGTGCCATGCTGTCTGCTTCTCGCAGTCGCAAGCGACGGTTCACTTGGCGCAACCGACGCGCCATCAACTGCGCTAAACGGATGCCTGCTTGCGGTTCGGTATTAATCAGTTGAACAAAGTCTTGGGCAGGCATACTGCCAATTACTGTTCGCTTTAAGGTAATTACATCTGTTGAGCGTGGCACCTCATCTAAGGGAGCCATTTCGCCGAACAACTCTCCCTTCCCTAAAATGTTGAGCGTAACTTCTTTACCATCCAGGTTATAGGTGCGGATCTTGACCCATCCTTCCAAAATAAAATAGACCGAAGATCCCCAGTCGTTTTCCAACAAAATGACCTGATTGGGGGGATGACTACGGGTCACCACATGAGCCGTAGCTTTATCGATAATTTGCTCTGGGAGACCCTCAAAGAATGGAGCCGACCGAATCAGCGAATTATCGTGGGATTCTCGAATATTGTACCGATCTTGCATGGAGCCGTCGTAATCTAACCCTGAGCTAAACAGACAATACGCGGTTGGCTTAGCGATGGCTTGCACTGTCTGTGCTACTCAGAGTAATCCCCTTTTGAAATCTAGGGAGAGCAACTTTCCGGGGGCAGACAGAACTGAGACCGTGAAATGCCACCAAAATACACTAGGATACTCGAAAAAGTTTCACTTTAATCATGAACCCTGCTCCGGTAGCATTAGCATACCTCAGAAAAAATAATGAGTATACAGCAGTTAAATAGATGTTTGAACTAATTTACTGGAGCAGGGGGGATGCTCACCTATTTTGCTGATTGAGTTGATTTTTAAGTGTATTCGTCATATACATCAACCCTATTCAACTTTTCAGTTTTGTTAAGCCTGCATTAGCATACGCTAATCTTCCACCACAAATCCACAAAGATTGACCAAACGTGGATAAAGAATAACTCACTATTTTCCTTAAAGCGCTAATTAAACCATATTTATGAACAAGTGGCAATTCTTTATCCCCCAATCAATTTGACCAGAGATGAAATATTCCGATCGCCAGAGACCTCATACGGGATTAAAGGAAGATGGCATATTTAAGATGCTTAGCAATTTTCATTAGCCTCTCACGCTGTAAATTTTGAAATATCAAAGATGCAACCATTCTGGTGGAACAATCTGAGGGAATGGAGTTGTATGTTGCACACGAGTTTTCTGGATCGAATCTTGGGTTGTTTGTCCTTCAACAGGTTGGGTCTCTGTTGGAGAGACAAATTTTGGCAGACCCAAATTCAGGGCTTGTCCTGGGCCTGGTTGTTGAGACATCCAGGTTAAACCGCCCACTGCTCCAGCTAGTAGAGCAGCGTATCCTAAGTAAAGATGCACAGGCTGGATATAGCTTGGCGAGGCTAGTGGAGCCAGTTGACAGGAAGGCAACACCTCATTTTGTTGCTCTAGAGCGACTAATGAGGCAACCATACTTTCTCCATCAAGCTTCAGCGTATCAGCAATGCGTCGAATAAATCCTCTAACATAAATTGCCTCTGGTAGCCGAGCTATATCACCCGTTTCCAAAGCCTTAATTTGATGAACTGGCACCCAAGTCAGACGATTTAATTCATCTAAAGAAATAGATTGGGCTACTCTGGCTTGATGCAATTCCCTCCCAATCTGTCGCAGCCTGTCTTGCTGCTGTTGTGGTGTGGACGAAGATTGCACCACGAGGGCAGATTGTGTAGTGGCATGAACTTGCACGATCGCCCGTGATTCACCCGCAGACTCATCTAGCCGTGAGGATAGTCCAGGGCGATCGCTGGATGATCTGACTGGCTGCTCTACTTCTGGGTAGGTGAATTGGACAGTTGTAGAAGCAGAGGGGTGAGTCGGCACAGATGAGGTCGCACTCGCATTCGCAGGAGATAGCTCCTGTCTGATGAGAGGAGAGTTCGATTGGTGAGACTGAGGTTGGCTGTTATCTTGTCCATCTGTCGCCCGATATTGCCTGATCAACTGACGCAACGCTAACCGGATAGCTTCCCTGCCTACAGATTTCACCAGCGCTCTACATGCAACCCCTGTCTGGTCATCTAGACTTTTCTGCAAGTTGGCTAAAGCATCTTGATAAGCTTCACTACGATAAAGCTCCGTTTCAATTTGCCCCAATAGAGAACGTAATCCCTCGCGAGTAATTGCCAGTTTTGTGTTTCCTGCACCTTCCAGCAAATACGTATATGTTGTTGCCACCATTTCACAACTCTCCGTGACGATGCCGAGGACTAAACCAACTTAGTTCAATAACTACGCAACAGTTCTTTCAGAATGCTGGTAAAACCCGTAGTGTAGGTTATCAGCCCAAGTGGACAGGATGCCTATTCTACAGAAACTTTGATTTTGCTGGTCACACATCAGCCAAAAGAGCCGCAAAAACCAATGTCAAAACCTCAACGTCTGAAAGAGTCGCTTCACCCTGTTATTAAATCGGGTAGATTTATCGAGAACGATACTAACTAAATAAGTTTTTCTCCAACTTAACGCAACCTCCGGATGTAAATATAAATCTCTACCGGGTAGATATTATTTGCGATGACGTTCCTCTGGATGGTAATTCAAATGCCAGCATTTTTCTAAATGTTGCAACCGATATCGACACCAAAATTCGTGAGGATTCAACATGAGTGGGAAGGTTGGATCAAACACTTTCTGATTCAAAAATTTCCACATTGGAAGGAGGAGTTTAATCGTTTTGGCACTCATACTTAAATGTGATAGCAAGGTCATTGAATTAGGAAGAAGCCCTCTCCTCAAATATTTGAGGATTCTCCCGAAATCATGGTGATAGATCATTGCATATTGCCGTAGGACGGGCATCTTGCCCGTCTAGGCTAGAAGCTTGCGCTACCGTTTCCACCACAAATCCGGGAGGGCCTATTTGAGGGACTGTCCACACTCTGAATTGTCTACATACTCTTCTTGATCTCCTAGACCTTTAGGACTACTTCTGGAAGACTTTGTTCTACGATAAATATTCTTTAATCTTTTCTAGATGTAATGAAGCCAGTATCAATATTTGGCAATAATTGCAATGTTGAATCGTAATTGCACTGTCTACTTTCTTAGAGTCTTATTTGTAAGCAAAGCTAACGAACAGGAATCTAAAAACGTTTCGGATTGATATGTGATGAAGGCGTGGCTCGGCAAGCTCAGTATGGTGAATGCATCCCGATTTTGCGAGTGGCGCAGGCTGCACTCAGCGTTCTGGCGTAAATAGGACGATTTGAGGCACACTGAATCATAAGTTTGGGGCACAAAAAAAGCAGCTTTGCTGCTCTAGCCTTGTGTTGAACCCAAAGAATCATTCAAGAACAATGGAGCTGACGGGAGTCGAACCCGTGTCCGCCCTGGGTATTAACCCCTCACTCATTCACAGGTTTAGCTTCTTTAACCCTCGAAGCAGGGACTGCCCTTTATCCCGGACAATGGGATGCTCTGGTAAAGTCTTAGCCAGCGGTTGACCAGAGGCAGCCCGCTAGAGCATCCGTTGGGGGTTAAGTCTGCGACCCTTAACGGAGTCAAGTCACAGACGCTCGATCCTATGAGAGGAAATTAAGCAGCTACGACAGCGGCCTTACGAGCAAAAGGTACAATGTTGTTCGCATGTACTGTTTTGAGTCTTTGATTTTCGAGAGACGACTCACTCTCGACCTGCATCACAAGGGAGCTTTCGCCAAAACGTCGAAACCGTTACAGCCCCATGACCTTAGACCATTCATATCATTATAGCGAACCCTTTTGAGGACTGACAATGTTAATACGCAAGTTAAAGGATTGTGAAGAGTTTGTTGCTGGAGATGGCACCTTACTGCGAGAGCTGCTCCATCCAGAAAAGCAACCGCTGGACTTGAGATACAGTCTGGCTCATGCGATCGTCCCAGTGGGTCACACTTCAACTCCTCACGCGCTAAAAACTTCGGAGGTATATTACATCCTCGACGGTATGGGTGAAATGCACATTGACGAAGTAGTGCAACAAGTAGAGCCGGGCGATGCGATCTACATTCCGCCCAATGCCAGACAGTTCATCCACAATTGTGGCAAAATTCCCCTAATCTTTATCTGCATCGTTGATCCAGCGTGGCGCAAGGAAGATGAAACCATTTATACAGCAGTTTGATCAGCACATTTAACCGCAGCAACGGTGAAAAGTATCTGAGAATACAGATTTCTTATGTCAGGAATTGGTGCAATCTTTTTAATTCTTTCATGTTTGCCTATTGACTCAAACGTTATTTCTACCTCCAATTGGGCTGCCATTTGGACTGTTTGGGGTGGAACGGTGTTCAAGTTACTCTCATTGAACCTGATTGAAGCTGTTGTCTAGAAGGAACTTTTGTTGATCATGTCTAGGTTAGTGTTGAGAAAAAAGAAAGTAAGGCGATCGCCCCTTAGTTGGCAGGGGATGCGCTCTGACGCTAATAATTTGCTAGAGAAATTGCAGTCAGTTAAATTTCTCACTCCCAGTTGGCAAGCTTGTATTCCTCTGGCGGTTCTGATTGTTCTCGTAGGTAGCTTTTCAGCCGTCGCCCAAGATAGTCCATCAGTTGAAGAACTCACCAGCGAATTGAAGGTGGGTTTGGATACCATGTGGGTTATGGTTGCTGCCATGTTGGTGTTCTTCATGAATGCTGGTTTCTGCATGTTAGAAACTGGCTTTTGTCGCCAGAAAAACGCAGTCAATGTCCTGTCCAAAAACCTGATTGTGTTTGCCCTTTCCACGATCGCCTTCTGGTTCTTAGGCTTTGGCTTGATGTTTGGAGACGGTAACGGCTTCTTTGGCACAAATGGTCTGTTCTTCCTGTCTGGTGCAGATAACAGCCCAGCTATGGGAGATGCCTATCAAGGAGTTTATGGCTCTTTGAACTGGACAGGTGTACCATTGTTAGCTAAATTCTTTTTCCAATTAGTGTTTGCTGGAACGGCTGCGACTATTGTTTCTGGAGCCGTTGCTGAGCGGATTAAGTTCATCGACTTTCTCATTTTCAGTCTGTTGCTGGTTGGGATTGCTTACCCCATCACAGGACATTGGATCTGGGGGGGCGGCTGGTTGTATAATGCAGGATTCTTCGATTTTGCGGGGTCTACTGTGGTGCATGCTGTCGGAGGTTGGTCGGCTCTGATGGGAGCAGCTTTTCTCGGACCTCGTATTGGTCGGTATAACCAGGATGGCACAGCCAATGCTCTACCTGCTCACAACATGAGTATTGCTACATTAGGTGCTCTGATCTTGTGGTTGGGCTGGTTTGGCTTCAACCCTGGTTCCACAATGTCAGTCGGGGATGGCTCACTGATTGCTCACATCGCTGTTGTAACAAACACAGGTGGTGCATTTGGTGGGCTTGCTGCCACAATTACAGCCTGGATGCTACTTGGTAAGCCCGATCTCTCAATGATCATCAATGGTGTCTTGGCGGGATTAGTAGCGGTTACTGCTTCCTGTGCGTTTATTAATATTCCGTCTGCGGCAATTATTGGGATCGTGGCCGGAATCTTAGTTGTATTGGGTGTTGGCTTTTTTGATAGCCTCAAAATTGATGATCCTGTGGGTGCGACTTCGGTTCACTTGATTAACGGGATTTGGGGAACAATAGCGCTGGGACTGTTTGCTCTGGGGCCCAGTGACGCGGAGGGAGCACTCTATAGTGCCGGTCCTGCTGCTGGATTATTTTTCGGTGGTGGTTTTAATCAGTTGGGTATTCAAATTCTTGGAACCCTTGCAGTTGGCGGAATCACTGTTTTGCTGTCCAGTATCTTCTGGGTCATCTTAAAGTCAACCTTAGGAATTCGAGTTACCGAAGAAGAGGAGCTAATCGGTCTCGACATTGGCGAACACGGCATGGAAGCCTATGCAGGCTTTGTCAAAGATGCATCTGCTATTCCAGGTGGAGTGTCTTCTCTTTCCTCTAAATCCAGTGGTGTTGCTGGAACGATGATGTAGTGTTTGATCTATTGGCTTCGCGTTAGTTTAGGGTGCTTTCAGGAATCTGAAAGCACCCTAACTCTTGGGAATGAGCGACCTAAAATTTGCCAACAAATTTGAATTCTCATGGAATGGGGGCATGTCACCTTTACATGTCGCCCACCCTATGGGAAGCAAGCTACATCCCCCAGCCCCTTCTCCCGACATGGGAGAAGGGGAACCGGATTGAAGTCCCTCTCCCAAAATGGGTGAGGGCTGCAAAAATGACGCATTCCTTCATGAATTAGCTACCACTCATAGCGCTACTTTGCTGAAGTTACCAAAATAGATTCAGGTAACAAATGGTAAAAATGTAACTTTTTATACAACTAGATTCAGTAAATTTGACGAAATTTCAGATTGAGTTTGTTATCGATGTCAGGATTGACAAGGGAAAGTAGTGATCAAAAAAATTGTGTTGCTTGGAGTAATCGTCCTAATCATTTGGAGTCTTGCCCTCTCCGATGTTGCTCTAGCTCAAGAGGCGGCTGAGAATCCGATTGATTCTGGAGATACGGCCTGGATGCTAATTTCATCTGCTCTGGTTTTGTTAATGACTCCTGGTTTAGCCTTCTTCTATGGAGGACTGGTGCGATCGCGCAATGTCCTCAATACGATGATGATGAGTTTGATTCTCATGGGAATCGTCGGCGTGACTTGGGCTTTGTGGGGATATAGTCTTGCTTTTTCGATTACTCCAGAAAATCTCAACGAAGCTGGATTTGCTCAGGGAATTGAAGCTGTGATTGGAAATTTTAACTGGTTGTTTCTCAATGGAGTTGAGGCAACTGAGCCTGATCCCATCGGTTACGCTGCCACCATTCCCCACCAGTCTTTCATGATTTACCAAATGATGTTTGCCATCATCACACCTGCTTTGATTTCAGGGGCGATCGTCGAACGCATGAGCTTTAAGGCCTACTTCTGGTTTGTGTTATTGTGGGCAACGTTTATTTATTCTCCGCTGGCTCATTGGGTCTGGGGTCGGGGTTGGATTGGTGCATCAGGAGCGCTTGATTTTGCTGGAGGAACTGTCGTTCACATCAGTTCTGGCGTGTCTGCGGTTGTAGCTGCCTGGATGTTGGGAGCGCGTCGAACCTATCCTAATCAGCCTACAATACCGCATAACGTCCCCTATGTGCTATTGGGCATTGGGCTACTCTGGTTTGGTTGGTGTGGTTTTAATGGTGGTAGTGCGCTGGCTTCTGGTTCTTTGGCCACACTCGCTTTTACGACAACAACGGTCTCGGCAGCGGCTGGTGGACTGACCTGGATTATTGTGGAATGGGTGCTTCGTAGTAAGCCAACTGCGATCGGCATTGCCAGTGGCTTCCTGGCTGGATTGGTTGGTATTACCCCCTCAGCCGGATTTGTGACTCCGGTTGCCGCAATTTTGATTGGATCAATTACGGCAGTTTGTTGTTTCTTTGCAGTCAGTTTCAGAGCCAAACTAAAATTTGACGATTCCCTGGATACGTTCCCCATCCACGGCTTAGGCGGAACGATTGGAGCCATCTTGACTGGCATCTTTGCCACGAAAGCAGTGAATGAATTAGGGGATAACGGGCTACTGTTTGGCAACCCTCTGCAACTGTGGGAGCAAATTTTAGGTGTGATCGCAACTTACATTTTTGCAGCGATCGGCACCTTTATTATTTTGAAGATTTTATCTGCCTTTATGGAACTCAGGGTCAATCCGGACATTGAACTACAGGGTGTGGATGTTAATCAGCATGGTGAGGAAGCTTATGGTGAGCAATATGTTTCGGCTTTCAGTGCTGCTGGTACAGAAGATTACAGCAAAAGTCAGCATCTTTAGGAGAGATTCTCGCTAAGATTGATTCCAGCATTCTTGTCGCACGATCGCAGTGTTTATTCGTTTTAAGACTATTCCCAGTTGGGCTATTCTCTCCCTTGCGGCCAATGGCTTGTTAGTTTCAGTCCTCTGTTTTCTCCTGGTTAAGGGGCGGGGCTGGTTGGTGTTCTCCAATGCGACTGCCTCAACCCCTGATTCTGTAAAGACGGCTGCCACAGTTGTCTCTCCAATCAACGCTGACTCAACTCCTGCGCCTGCGGTGGATATGTCAATCCAAACTGACATGGGGCCGCGTCATCAGTTAACTTATCAGCAGTGGGTCGAGTTGTTAGCCCAAGAAGCAACTGCTACCGCTACCAATCAACCCCAATCCTTAGCGGTTCTGTTGGGCGATTCGCTCAGCCTCTGGTTCCCTGTGGATTTACTCCCTGCCCAACAGAGTTGGTTGAACCAGGGAATTTCGGGTGAAACCACTGCCGGATTGTTAGACCGTCTTGCCCTACTGGAGCAAACTCAACCCCAAGCCATTTTTGTCATGATCGGCATCAATGATTTGATTCGAGGAATTGATGACAAAGTAATTTTGAAAAATTATCGAGATATTATTCGTTCCTTGAGGCGATCGCATCCCCAATCCCAAATTGTAGTGCAATCGATCTTGCCCCATGCTGCTGCCCAATCGACCTGGGAAGGACGCGATCGCCTCTTAAACCTACCCAACGAACGCATTCGCCAACTCAATCAGCGATTAGAGGCAATTGCTATTCAACAAAAGGTAGACTATCTGAATCTCTATCCGCTGTTTGCGGATCAAGAAGGCAATCTTCAAATGCTTCTGAGCACAGACGGGCTGCATTTGAACCAGCAAGGCTATTTAGTTTGGCGAACGGCTTTAGAAATATATCACCGAACTGAATAATCGTGAGAGCACTGGTCGGCCCAATAGAGAGCGAGTGCTGATACCATTTTGGATTTTAGATTTCCGATTTTGGATTGCAGAATGCTTGACCAGCTAACCGTTCTAGCAATTGAAATCATGCACATATCACCCAAAATGGTATGAGGTGGCTTACGCAGGATTGCCTGCCACTAAGTTTTGAAACCTCTCCTCCTGCCGCAGCCCATCAAAATCCGTATCCGTCCGCGCCTGCTCCCGACATGTCTGATCCAATTCGATCGCCCTCTGCAACTCCTCGATCGCCCGATCGCCCTCTGCCATCAAGGCATAACAACAGGCTTTGTTGTAGAGCGCTTGGGAGTCATCGGGTTGAATGGCTAAGGCTTGGTCGTAACAGGCGATCGCGGCTTCGTTTTGTCCTAAATCAGAGAGGGCATTGCCTTTGTTGTAGAGCGCAGCGGAGTCATCGGGTTGAATGGCTAAGGCTTGGTCGTAACAGGCGATCGCGGCTTCTTTGTGTCCTAAAGCAGAGAGGGCAGTGCCTTTGTTGTTGAGCGCTTTGGAGTAATCGGGTTGAATGGCTAAGGCTTGGTCGTAACAGGCGATCGCGGCTTCTTTGTGTCCTAAAGCAAAGAGGGCATTGCCGACCCAGTAAACTAACAAATCGCGGCTAAATTCTGGATCATTGGGGGTGATTAGGGTGGTGGCTTGGGTTTGGGCTTGTTGCAGCCAGACTATTTTGGGGTCAGCAGGGCTACGTTGGGCTTGGCAGTAAAGCGCCATGAATTTGGCCAGTCCTGTTAGGTCAAGCGGTTGCAGGGCAGTGCGGAGGGCAGTCTCAATCGTGGAGCGCGAAAGTCCTAAGCGGGTTTGGCAATCGCTATAGTCGATCGCGTCGGCATCCAGCAGAATGGCTCCATAGTCGATCGCGGGTTGCAGGCGTTTCAGGAATTGGCGAGTCGCAAACGGCAGGGGATGAAATGCCTGAGAGTCTAACCTGGACTCGTTCCAGAGGATGTTAACTGGCTCTCGCAGCAAATCATCCACTCCAAAATAGCGGGCTTCCAACAGATGAGTCCGGCAGATCAGGTCAAAGGGTTTGCCGCTCAAGGCAGTGTGATATAAATAGTCGGCTCTTACACTGCGCCAATCGGGGTTGGTGTAGCGGTGCGATGGCGGGGCAGTCGGGGGCACCTGATGGTTTGATTGCGATTGATAGTAGCGAGCTAATAAATCATGGGTGCGCCTGAATTCCTGGGGTTGGTCTTTCCCCAACGCTTGCTGAAACACATTGCGGGCCACATCGTCTAAGCGCCACTGACCTTGAGCAAACTCGACAAAATGCTGCTGCTTTAACCACTCAAACCAGTTGAGTTGCTCTTCTGGAGCCGCCTCAAAGTCCACCTGAAATTGCTGCAACAGCCATTGCACCACTGCTTGATTAAAACAGCGACAACAGGCCAGCCATTCCACCACTTGTTGCATCCGGCGTTTCAGATGCAGATCAGGTTGCTGCAACAACAAACTCAAAACATCCTGCCGTAAGGTCGAGTAGTCGATCGCCTTCCCTTCAGTTCGCTTCCGCCGAATTTCGTTCAGAAAATAGGGCAAACCTCGGGTTTGCTGCCAGATCACCTCAATCTCTTGAGGTTGGTCAATGCCAAGGTGCTGCAAATACGCTCTGGTTTGTTCCTGATCAAACCGATCGAGTTCACATTCATAGACACAATCCTGATCTTGCTGCAATTTCCGCCATAATTCTTGGCTCAGCAGGCTGTGCCGTCCTGCCACCACCCAAGCGATTGGCTGTTGAGCACAGTCGGTATTGCCCAGAACGCCGCTGCCCAACCAATTGCCAATCTGCTGGGGGGCTTTTTCAAAGGTATCGAGGATCAACAAAACAGGATGTTGCGCTGCCCACACTGCCATCGTTCTGACAAACGCTTCAGTCAGCTTTAACTCGCCTTGCAACACCAATTCCCTGGCTGCTCTGGCACTGTGGGTCGCTGGGTGCCGATTGAGCAACTCGACAACTCGGTCTTTCCCCGATAGCACCGCTACAGATCCCCCCACCACAGCTTCGCTCGCTAAAGCACCCGCCGCTTCAGCCGCCGCATCAGGCAATTTCAACAGTTGTGAAGCGCCAAACTGCACTGTCCCACTCACAATCTCTTTGACCAGCTTCATCTGGTCAGCAGTAGGCTTGCCCTGACCGTCTACCGATTCTGTCTCCAACCGATCTAAAATCGCCCGATACTGCCCATCCAAGTCGGCAAACGGATCAGTCGTTGTATTCCCCTGCTTTGGGCGACTCACCCTGATCTTGGTTTGACGATCTTGTTCAATCTGCTGATACAACTGACGCAGTAAGCCAATTGGCGTGTCAATCCCCGTCGTCTCGCCAAACGAAACCCTGGCCCGCAAATAGCCCGCATCAAACCGATCCTGAATGCGCTTCGTCAAAGTCGTTTTGCCCACCCCACCCATCCCATGCAGATGGAATATCGTTGGGTTAATCTCAGGCTGACGTAGGGCTTCGGCAAGTTTGTCTTGAAACCGCTGGACTGAGGGGCGATCGATGTATAGGGGGCTGGGCATGACAAAGAATAGGGATCTTTATCTATTTTCTAAATCTCTCGATATAGCGTCAAGCCCTCAAGATACACTCTCCGACCTCCTGACCAAAAGAGGAGCCAGAGGTGATGGGTGACAGCGCTATTCATGCGATGCTAACCAATCCTCCAAATCGGACAGACTCGTAAAATCTAACAGGGCTTCTCCCAGGTCTTCCAGGGTCGGTAAGGGGAGGCTAGAGAGACGCGATCGCACCTGCTCTGGCAAGTTTTGGCGCAGTCGGCGTATTAGCTGGCGAGTAATCAGGGCGATCGCCTCCTCTCCGCGTCCTTCTTCACGTCCTTCCTCGCGTCCTTCCTCGCGTCCTTCCTCGCGTCCTTCCTCGCGTCCTGCTTCGCGCCCTGCTTCGCGTCCTTCTTGCAAGATGGCTTGATAGGTTACAGACTCACGCATCACATCCCTCCTGATAATTTGGGCAATCACTGCCTTTTCCAATCTTAACCCAGCTAACACATAGGCCGCCGCCATGGCCTCATGCTGTTGCGACTCATCTGCTATCTGCATCATCTGACGCACAGCCCGCCGCAAAGTCTGCACGGGATTGGCACTGCGACTCAAGACGACAAAGGGTAAGAGTCCTGGAAACTCCATCAGTTGGTCTGCGGGCACTTCCCACAACCGCACCACATCGAACTCAGCATACATGCCCGCAATCTCAAAATAGTTCTGATAAACACGCTCAGACTTGGTTTCTCGCAAGTACAGCACGACTTGATGAATAGTCTTTTCAGGGAACTTGCGATGCAAGCGCAAGCGATAGTCAGCTAAGCGCAGAGGGACATCAGGCTTGGGGTCAGTTTGGAATTCCACATGCAGGATGTCTGCCTGACCTTGTAGGAGAATCACGCTATCAGCGCGAATGGGTTCAATCGACAGTTCGGTGGGACTCAGTTCGATCATGGCTATGCGACTGCCGAGGAGCCAACTGGCGAAGTCTTCAGGGAAGATTTCAGCAAGTCGCCGACAGGTGGTATCAAAGCCCATATTGTATTCACTCTGGAGCCAATCAGAACAAGTATACTATTTGCAGGCATCCTGTTTGATTTTTGAAAAAGCTTTGTGGTAGAGGTCTGAACGCATATATTAACCTGGCAACTAAAGATCTAACATGTGGGTTTCGACTCCGCTCAACCCACGGCTGTTTGAGTGCTGAGCGGAGTCGAAGCACGGCACTGCGCTCAACCCACAGTTGTTTGAGTGCTGAGCGGAGTCGAAGCACGGCACTGCGCTCAACCCACGGCTGTTTGAGTGCTGAGCGGAGTCGAAGCACGGCACTGCGCTCAACCCACAGTTGTTTGAGTGCTGAGCGGAGTCGAAGCACGGCATTGCGCTCAACCCACGCCTGTTTGAGTGCTGAGCGGAGTCGAAGCACGGCACTGCGCTCAACCCACGGCTGTTTGAGTGCTGAGCGGAGTCGAAGCACGGCATTCTGCAACAACAATTATTGCCGGAGTTAATAAGTCCCGCGTTTAGCATGTGTAAAAGAAAACAAGCCGGATTGCTATAACCTGGAAACGAGTAGGTGTAAAGCTGCGGTAAACTACATGCTGTTGGATTAAAGAAAACTATTTTGCACTACCAGTTTGCTTTTCACTGCTACGAGCGATCGTTTCGTCAACCGCTGCAAACGGCACATGGAGTGTGGCGATCGCGGCAAGGTATCATCCTGCAATTGCGGGATGAGCAGGGCTGTATTGGCTTTGGTGAAATTGCGCCCTTGGAGTGGTTTGGCAGTGAGTCGTTGGTCGCAGCGCGATCGTTTTGTCAGCGGTTGCCTGATCTGATTAACACAGATGTGATTTTCTCGATTCCGGCTGACTTGCCTGCGACGCAATTTGGCTTTGAGTCGGCTTGGGAAAGGCTGCAAGGGCCAGCCCCACTTCAGCCACCGCCAGTGGCTCATAGCTGTTTGTTACCCACAGGAGCAGCGGCTTTAGAGGCGTGGTCAACACTCTGGCAAGCGGATGGGCAAACCTTTAAGTGGAAGATCGGTGTGGCTGATTTTGAGGCAGAAATGCAGTGGTTTGAGCGCTTATGCCACAGCTTGCCAGATGGAACAAAGCTCCGCTTGGATGCCAATGGAGGGTTGAGTTGGGAGGAAGCTTGTCGTTGGTTGGAGCATTGCGATCGCCTTACTGCCAACAGCACAGTCACCATCGAATTTTTGGAACAGCCTTTGTCACCCACTCAGCTTGACGGTTTGCTAAAGTTGAGCCAGATGTTTCAGACGGCGATCGCTCTGGATGAATCGGTTGCCACTTTGAAACGATTAAAACAAAGTGTTGAACGAGGCTGGCAGGGCATCGTGGTAATTAAGGCAGCGATCGCGGGTTCACCACTAAAGCTACGAGAATTCTGCCAACAACGGCAACTTGATGTCGTCTGGTCTTCTGTGTTTGAAACGGCAATTGCTCAGCACTACATTCAAACTTACTTAGTGCCAACGAGCTATTATTGTAAGACAGAACAAAGAGCAATTGGTTGGGGAATTGATCATTGGTTTCAGGATACGTTATTCACCCAGTTCAATTTTGAACAACTATGGCAAACTCTTATTCTCTCGAACACCTCGAACATCAACTCAGCGATGATTGGCTGATTTGTCCAAACAACGCAAATTTTACCGAATGGAGAAAAAGACGATTTCAGGAACTGGAAAAATGGAGCAACAACTCAGGAGATATACCTACTATCCTGGTGACGGAATTGCATCCGGAAAAGTTCCTGGCTAGTTTTTTAACCGCCATACAGTATCAGTGTCCGGTGTTTTTGGGGAATCCCCAATGGGCGATCGCGGAATGGCAGCAAGTATTAGAGATGACGCGACCTGATTTGATTTGGGGAGTCAAGGGAATAGAGAGTCGAGAGCATGGGGTGTCGAGGGTGGGGGTTGCAGCCGCTGCCCCTGCCGTTGATCAGGACAATTTAGCCACAAAAGGACGCATTATGATCCCGACAGGGGGATCTTCGGGACGAATTCGATTTGCGGTGCATACCTGGGAGACGTTGATGGCTGCGGTTCGAGGATTCCAGCAGTTTTTTCAGGTAGAGCAGATTAATTCCTGTTGTGTTTTGCCGCTTTACCATGTCAGTGGACTAATGCAGGCGTTGCGATCGCTCACTACCAATGGACAATTGATTGTTTTACCGTTTAAATCATTATTTGAGGAACAGCCCGCGATCGCCCCTCACCCCTATTTTCTCTCGTTGGTGCCAACTCAACTCCAGCAACTCTTGCAATATCCCACACTGGTCGATTGGTTAAAACAATTTCACGTTGTTTTTTTAGGAGGCGCACCGTCTTGGGACACGTTGCGCTTTCAAGCCAGACAACACCAAATTCCCGTAGCACTGACGTATGGCATGACGGAAACTGCCGCCCAAGTTGTCACCCTCAAACCCCAGGACTTTTTGCGAGGGGACGACAGCGTTGGCCAGGTTTTACCCCATGCACGAGTGGTGGTGGGCGATCGCCCCGACCAACCGTGTTTACCCAATCAAGTTGGAACCATTCATCTACAAGCAGCATCCCTCTGTCTTGGTTATCTGCCCTCTGCTGTTGATCTTCCAATGGTTGCAGGTTACTTCCAGACTGACGATGTTGGCTTTTTTGATCAAACTGGCTATCTCCATATCTTTGGGCGACGGAACCGGACAATCATTACAGGTGGTGAGAACGTCCACCCGGTTGAAATCGAAGTTGCTATCCTCTCGACGGGTCTGGTGCTGGATGTTTACGTCTTTGGGGTTCCCGATCCTGTATGGGGAGAAGCGATCGTCGCCGTATATGTGCCACTCCATGCTCAAATGAGTCCTGCGACTTTACAGTTCCACTTAGGGACTCAATTAAGCCGATTCAAATGGCCCAAGCATTGGAGAGCCGTCGAATCGATTCCACGAAGTGAACAAGGCAAAGTTCAAGCAGAACAACTGCAAAAATTAATATCTCTCTAGTGTTCTGTCAAGGAAGTTTTGAGGGGTCACAGACCCCTCAAAACTTCCTTTAATTTATTTTGGGGATTTCTCGCGACGCGAGAAATCCCCAAAAGCCCAATTTTGCGTGCGCGTCGCGCACGCAAAATTGGGCTATCGAACTCACGTTAATTTAACGTCAGTTATGGATAAAAAGGCTGCAAAGCCTAATTGCTTCGTTGCTCACACACGGAAATGAATTTCCGCGCTAACAGCAAAAGTTCATTGAAGAGGCACGACACCGAGCTGCTTCACTTCGCTAGCACTCTCAACATGAGATTTGATACTTTTCAAACATCCTGTAAACGTGGGTTCAACAAGCGGTTATCGAACTTATGTCCTGCAAATTCCTGGTTCTCAAACTCCAGCTGAAGAACGTGAATTAAATAAAACCCAAAACTTTTTGATGGGAGGCGCAGCGAAGCTGCGCCTCCCATCAAAAAGTTCGGTTTTATTTAATCCTTAATCCTTAGGGATCATTTTGCGAAAGCTGGAGTTTCTAGGGCTGTGTTCCCAGCGGGAGTTTGGTAAAGAGGGAGACGGGGAATCTGCTCAAGTTTGCTAAGAGGTCGGGGATACTTCTGACCAAAGGCTTTACAGTTCCACTCTGAAATGCGCTGGGTGACAGTAGGAGAGGGAGATTCTAGCTCTGTGGTTCGACGGAGTGCGTATCTGCCCTGTAAGCCATAGGAGATTAATCCAGCGAATTCACGTAGAATCAAATGACCTTTCTGAATTGATGTCAGTTGAGCAGCCAGTGGAGATGGGTGAGGGATCACTTCAAAGCCAAAACTGCGAAAGGTAAGAAACGATCGCAACAAATGGGGGCGATCGGTGACCAGCAAAATGCGTCGAATTCCCCGAGGAGACAGCAAGGCAGAGGTGAATGTAGCGTTTTCCCAGGTATTTTCCGAACATTTTTCGCCTGCTAACGCATCCCCAGGGATGCCCGCTTGCTGAAGCCATTGAATACTCTCGTCTGCATCTCCCATACCGCTGATGAAGATATGCTTGGCTCGGTGCGATCGCCACAGTTGCTCAACCGTTTCCATACGTGTAGGTCTGGCATCAGATCCCCGTCCCAAAACGACAATCTGTTCTACTGTCATGCCAGCATCAGCAGGCAATAAACTGCTCATCAGGTGCTCTGCCAGATAACTTCCTGGAGGTGAAGTAATTCCCAAATATGCGAATAGTATCAAGGCAAACGGATAGGTCAGCCAGGGTTGCTTACGGAGAACACGACTTCTCCAAAAACTGGCAGTCAAGCCTACCAAAGACAGCAAGATCAGGCTGAACAGCACACTGGGAGAGGTCAGCCAGTCAAACAACCACCATGTTACCCCAAAAATCAGAGCGAGGAAAACCAGGGAAACCCCTAACTGAGACTGCCAAGACTTGAATTGCACTGTTTTAAGTGGAATAGGTTAACGAGTTGAGATGCTCCCATTGGTATATCGATCCTCTCCATAATTCTCTGGGTGCCCCAGTTGATCAGCACGAAAATCTTATCCGTGTTAGCCACAAGTCGGCGCTACGACTTCCACTACAGGAACAAACAAGCAAAATAGATTTTATTTTGTCCTCATTCCTCAGGTGCATCAGGTGCAGATGAATCAGGTGAGAAAGTTACCGTTTCAACCTGTCCGTCCCCTCCTAATGGCTTCGCTTCCCCTTGGTTAAAAGCAACCAGAACGGCACCAGCATTGCCTGCTCGAATTGTCAACTCTTCTTGAGCCGTCCAAACTTGGCTGAACCCTTGCTCTGGAGTTCCTTCAAAAGCAACCTGACCATCAACGACCACCCGCAACCAGGAAGCATCGGTTAAATTGACGTTAACCAAAATAGGAGAATTATTGTTTTCGGCTGCGGATAGGGTATCGGGCGCTTCAGATGAAGTGGGAGAAGCAGATGAAGTGGGGGGGGCAGAAGCGATCGCCGTCGGACTAGATGCGACAGGTGCAGGAGTAAATTGAGCGACTGAGGAGGTTTTGGGTGAGGAACTGGCCTGCGGTTGGGATGCCCGAGGAGCAGTCGTAGTTGTGGATTGGGATGAAACGGCTGCTGGAGTTTGCCGTTGTCCTGATCGAGTCAGAACATGAACCAATCCACCGGCTGCTACCAGCCCAAGCAACACGGGCACAATGTAATTCCACTTGAGAGGCAAAGACTTGGAGAGATTGGCCTTTTTGGTCAACGGTACAACGGGAGGCGCATCTGAGTGGTCTCGACTGCGGGGTTCAACCACCACAGGTGACGTGTTGACTAAAAACCGTCGAGCGATCGCAATCCCATCCAGCCCCAATGCATCGGCATATCGCCGGATAAAGCCCTGAACAAACACAGGTTCAGGGAGAATATCTGCCTGTCCAGCGTCGATCGCCCGCAACAACCGCAGGGGGATATAAGTTTGAGCAGCAACTTCTTCCAGGGAGCGAGATTGTTGCTCACGAGTATCGCGCAGATAGAACCCGATCTCTTTTAATAGTTCCTGTTGTGTCACGTCCAGACTGTTCACACTACCACCCCAACGGATTCTTAAAACTGCAATAGTAAATTCCAGTTTTAATCCTACAGCCTATCTCTGGATTAGAGAATAGCTACAGTCTCCCCTTCTAAAGTTTTGAGACGATTTTTGGCAATGCCGGAAAATCCATGTTTGGCAGATACGACTACCTGACACTTACGACACTACTATGACCTAGAGGAATTGCGCCAGACAACTGCCTGCCATCTGTCTTGGGGTTGATGCTAACCGGGAGATATAGCGATCCGACTTGGTTTGTGAGAGGTGGGGCACAAACCATTTCATACCAATTTAAAGTGGAAACCCTGGTTTTCTTTAAATCGATATCACAAATTATTGAGGAAAGCTATGGAACCTGAATGGAGTTCATCCCAGTTTTGCGAGTGGCGCGGGCTGTGCCCGCGCCACTCGCAAAACTGGGTTTTAGAAGATTGCAAAAGTGAGATGCACTCACCCGAATGATGATATGAATTGCCCGAAAAGTTTTTTACTCCAGCAGCGAGCAGCAAACGTAGCACACAAGACAAAGAGTTTTTCCGAAATTATTAAATTTACCTTTGAAGTGGCAACTATATTTTTGCCACTTTGGTAGGGTTTGATATAACTTCAAGGTTGTGGGATGGTTATGGGGCAAGCTACTCAGCCACAAAAGGTTTTGATTCTGGCAGCAATTCCCCACGGTTTGCGCTTGGATAAAGAGATGAGGGAAGTGGAAGAATGTATCCGGCGTAGCGTCAGGCGGGATGTATTCGATGTGGATATCAGGACTGCTGTTCGACCCCAGGATATTCGCAGGGCGATCGCAGAAGAAAAACCGCAAATCGTCCACTTCTGCGGACATGGCTTAGAAGATGGCAGTTTGCTGCTAGAAGACGATGGGGGACAGAACAAAGCTGTATCCCCAGAAGGATTGGCAGCCCTGTTCGCGTTACACGCAGATGATGTCAAATGTGTACTATTGAACGCCTGCCACTCTGCTAAATCTGCTCAGGCAATTAGTCGGTATATTAATTATGCCATTGGCATGAATCGGCAGATTCAAGACAAATCGGCAATCCAGTTTGCTCAAGGTTTTTATGATGGCTTGGGTTATGCTACCTCGGAACAAGATGTATTTCCCAGAGCCTTTCAGGAAGGTTTAGTGGCAATTAAACTGGAAAACCTTGCCCAAGCCGGAATTCCAGTGATCCAAACAAGAGTAACGATAGATGCACAAGATGCACAAGATGCACACAATGAACCACAGACACCGATGGATATTGCTTTACTGGTGAAATTTCTAGCGCCCTGTCTGCCATTTCTGCTCAATCTGGGCAATCAGGCGGTGGCAGGAGCAGCCCCAAAGCTGGGTGAGGATGTTTGGCAAAAGGCGATCGCGATTTGGGGGAAATTGCAACCAAAAGTAGAAGCGAAAGCAGCGACTTTGGAAGCAGCCAGAGATGTCGCCAATGACCCAGAGGATGAGGATTTGCAGACTGTCTTACGGGTGCAACTGAAGAAGATTCTGGCAGAGGAACCTGCTCTGGCTGCAGAAATTGCTCAAATTTTATCCGAGAAATCTGTGACAGGACGTGTTGGTAATCATATCCAGCAAGATGTCAGTGGAACGGGTAATCAGGTAATTGGGAAAATGGCGGGTAATGCTAAGGCAATTGGTCAAGTACAGGGCAATGTAAACATGTAATGTGGGTAGTGATGACTTATGCTAGCGGAACCAACAACTCAACCGGAACAGCCTTCTAGCGGAATTCAACAGGTTTTAGGAGGGAATAAAAACCAGGCGATCGGCGAAATGAGTGGTGGTACTGCCTTTGGTACAGTCGAAGGCAGTGTGCTACTAATACATAATTACTATTCCTACACTGAACCTGCTTGTTCAGAATCGGCTGATACCGCTACAGATGATGATGTCAACCTCCCCTGTCCTTATCGCGGTTTGTTTCACTTTAGTCCCAGTGATGCGGAGTTTTTCTTTGGACGTGAGGTCTTTGTAGAAGAACTGGTGGCAGCGACGCAAACCTGCAATTTTATCCCTGTTTTGGGTGCCTCTGGCAGTGGTAAGTCTTCGGTGGTTCTGGCGGGATTGGTGCCCAAGTTGCAAACTGAAGGTCACTGGCGATTTACTCACTTCCGTCCCGATTCAGAGCCGTTTCATGCTTTAGCTTTAGCGCTAGTTCCCCTCTATACGCGCAATCTGGATAACACTGACAAGATCATTCAGGCACGTAAATTGTCACAAGCGCTGAGTGCAGGTGAAATTCCCTTAGCTGATGTGTTTGCTCAGATTCACCAACATCATCCAACGGATCGGGTGTTGCTGATTGCCGATCAATTTGAGGAAGTTTATACACTCTGCACAGATGAGAAAATTCGTCGGAGTTTCCTGGATAGTTTATTAGCTAGCTTTCCATCTTGCCCTGCACAATCGCACTACAAGCATGTATTCGTTGCCACAATGCGGGCAGATTTCCTGGGAAATGCGCTGTTATATCCTCCGTTTGGCGATGTATTAAAGACGGATATCAAGCTGATCCGAGCGATGAAGCATGAAGAACTGGAGCAGGTGATTGTTAAGCCTGCTGAGAAGATGGGAGTCACGTTTCAAGCAGGACTGGTAAAACGGATTTTAGATGATATCGAGTCAGAACCCGGTAATCTACCTCTATTGGAATTTGCCTTAACAAAGTTGTGGGAAAAACGCAAGGGAAAACAATTAACTCATGCCGCTTATGAGGACATCGGTGAGGTCAAAGGTGCCTTAGCTCACTATGCTGATGAAGAATATGTCAAATTGACCCAGAAATTGACAGATGAGGAGAGGGAAACAGTGCGGCGAATCTTCATCCAATTGGTGCGTCCAGGGGAAGGAACGGAAGATACACGGCGACTGGCAACGAAAGCCGAATTGGGTGAAGCTAGCTGGGGTTTGGTGAAACGATTTGCGGATGCGCGATTAGTCGTGACCAGTCGTAATCCGGAGAATCAAGAAACGGCGGAGGTGGTGCATGAGGCGCTGATTCGCAATTGGGGGCAGTTACGACAGTGGATGGCTACAGACCGGAGTTTTCGCGCCTGGCAAGATCGGTTGCGAATCACCATTGCTCAATGGAACCAGACGCAGCGAGATGAAGGGGCATTGTTGCGCGGTGCAGCGTTGGCAGATGCAGAAGAAAAGCTGCAACAACGCCGCGAGGATCTGAGTGAAGCGGAGCAAGAATTCATCCGAGCTAGCGGAGCACTGCATGAGCGCGAACAAAAGCAGCGTTTACGCAGAAGGCAACTGACGATTTCAGGGTTAGTGGGTGGTTTGGCAGTCGCTTTGGTTTTAACCGGGCTAGCGGCGATCGGTTGGAGGAAGGCTCAAATTAGTGAAATTAATGCTTTAGCTCAAAGTTCCGATGGGTTTTTGAACTTAGACAAGCCAAAAGCGCTGAAATCGAGCATTGCAGCTGCTATAAAAATGCAAGGTTTATGGTGGATAGATGCGAATACCCGCACCCAGGTAGAACTGGCATTATTAAATACAGTTCACAACGTTGCTGCACCCAACACACTGGGAGGACACGCAAATTTGGTGAATGAGGTGAGCTTCAACCCCGATGGTAAAATCCTAGCTTCTGCCGGTAGTGACTACACGGTGAAACTGTGGGATGTATCCACTGGCAAACAAATTAAAACCCTGACTGGGCATACAAACTGGGTTAGAGGGGTGAACTTCAGCCCCGATGGCAAAATCCTGGCTTCTGCCAGTTATGACTACACGGTGAAACTGTGGGAAACCTCTACTGGCAAACAAATTAAAACCTTGATTGGGCATACTGACTCGGTTTATGGGGTGAGCTTCAGCCCCGATGGTAAAATCCTGGCTTCTGCCAGTAATGATAGAACGGTGAAACTGTGGGAAACCTCTACTGGCAAACAAATTAAAACCCTGATTGGGCATACAGACTGGGTTAGAGGGATAAGCTTCAGCCCCGATGGCAAAACCCTGGCTTCTGCCAGTTATGACTACACGGTGAAACTGTGGGAAACCTCCACTAGCAAACAAATTAAAACCCTGACTGGGCATACAGGCGAAGTTACAGGAGTGAGCTTCAGCCCCGATGGCAAGATGCTGGCATCTGCCAGTGCTGACGACACGGTGAAACTGTGGGATGCCGCTACTGGCAAACAAATAAAAACCCTGACTGGGCATACAGATTGGGTCAGAGGGGTGAGCTTCAGCCCCGATGGCAAAATCCTGGCTTCTGCCAGTAATGATAGAACGGTGAAACTGTGGGAAACCTCCACTGGCAAACAAATAAAAACCCTGACTGGGGATACAGACTGGGTAAATGGGGTGAGCTTCAGCCCCGATGGCAAAATCCTGGCTCCTGCCAGTCGTGACTATACAGTGAAACTGTGGGAGACCTCCACTGGCAAACAAATAAAAACCTTGACTGGGCATACAAACTCGGTTTGGGGAGTGAGCTTCAGCCCCGATGGCAAGCTGCTGGCTTCTGCCAGTAATGACAAGACGGTGAAACTGTGGGATACATCTACTGACAATGAAATTAAAACCCTGACTGGGCATACAAACTCGGTTTTAGGGGTGAGCTTCAGCCCCGATGGCAAGCTGCTGGCATCTGCCAGTGCTGACGACACGGTGAAACTGTGGGATGCCGCTACTGGCAATGAAATTAAAATCCTGACTGGGCATACAGACTCAGTTTATGGGGTGAGCTTCAGCCCCGATGGCAAGCTGCTGGCTTCTGCCAGTCTTGACAAGACAGTGAAACTGTGGGAAACCTCCTCTGGCAATGAAATTCAAACCCTGACCGGGCATACAGACTCGATTATTGGGGTGAGCTTCAGCCCCGATGGCAAGCTGCTGGCATCTGCCAGTGCTGACGACACGGTGAAACTGTGGGATGCCGCTACTGGCAAACAAATAAAAACCCTGATTGGGCATACAAACTTGGTTTATAAGGTGAGCTTCAGCCCCGACGGTAAAATCCTGGCTTCCGCCAGTCGTGACGACACGGTGAAATTGTGGGAGACTTCTACTGGCAAACAAATTAAAACCTTGACTGGGCATACGTACCCGGTAAATGAGGTAAGCTTCAGCCCCGATGGCAAAATCCTGGCTTCTGCCAGTGATGATAGAACGGTGAAACTGTGGGAAACCTCTACTGGCAAACAAATTAAAACCCTGACTGGGCATACAGACTCGGTTTTAGAGGTGAGCTTCAGCCCCGATGGCAAGATGCTGGCTTCTGCCAGTGCTGACAACATGGTGAAACTGTGGAGATGGGATTTTGATGATGCCCTCAAGGAAGGGTGCAATTTTATGCGCGAATACTTTAAGACCAATCCCCCTGATAATGACAGCGATCTGCGGTTGTGCGATCGCGTCCCCGTTCGTTAATCAAACCGTTGCCATCGATCGCCATGCACTAGCAGCTTTGCGTGAGGTGGGCGATCGCATCCCTATTTGACTTGTTACCAGGCTGGAGCTTGGTAACGCTGCTAACTTCCCGCCTGCGAATTAGCAGCCAAGCTGGAAGCTCTGGGCAAATCTGCTCCCAAGCTCCAGCTTGGGAGCGAGTGTGAAGCTGGAGTTTGGGAGCGAGTGTGAAGCTGGAGTTTGGGAGCGAGTGTGAAGCTGGAGTTTGGGAGCGAGTGTGAAGCTGGAGTT
>Ga0224723_1000487_pt1 | contig 27115 bp, 18 predicted proteins | sample Balambano_FR2_Me_FD_161647 | JGI IMG/M metagenome (GOLD analysis project Ga0224723, IMG submission 161647) | Freshwater sediment microbial communities from Lake Towuti, South Sulawesi, Indonesia - Balambano_FR2_MetaG | ecosystem: Environmental > Aquatic > Freshwater > Lake > Sediment | place... | reverse complement strand
GATCGCGAATTTGGCTCGATCGCTCACATCAATCCACCTTGAACTTTTCACTCTTCGATCGCAGATCCTGCGCCATTGTCAGGAGACGTTTGAAGGAGGTGGCAATTTCTACGGCATCATCAGAGGTTTTGTCTGCGATCGCTGCAACTTCAGTCATCGTTTGCGTCACCGATTGGCACTGATGAGTTTGTTCCTGCGTTGCCTGAGTGATTCCCGCTACCAGATAGCTAATTTGGCTCGTTGCATTCACGATCGCATTCAAACTCTCCCGCGCATCGTTAACCACTTCTGTACCAGATACCACCTGTTTGATCCCTGTTTCCATTGCTGTGGACACTTCTGCGGTTCCTGCCTGAATTTCCTGCACAAGCTGTTCAATTTCAGTAGCGGCATTGGCAGACTGGCGAGCCAGCGATCGCACTTCATCGGCAACGACGGCAAAACCGCGTCCATATTCTCCAGCACGAGTTGCTTCGATCGCCGCATTCAGAGCCAGAAGCTGAGTCTGCGTGGTGAAATTGCTAATCAAGCTCACCACTCTAGAAATCTTGCGGGAGGATTCGCTCAATCGCTGCAGGCGATCGTTGGTTTCTGCGACGGTTTCTCGAATGCCCTCCATTTCCTCCACCGTGCGATCCATCGCGGCATCTCCCGTAATCACGATCTGGTTTGCCTGCTGCACCGCCGCCTCCACCTGTTGCGCATTGGTTTCCACGGCGTGCGTAGAGCTGACCATCTGCTGCACTCGCTCCAGTGCCTGGCTGAGTGCCTGAAACTGCTCCTGTGCCTGAGCGGTGAGACTGGCAATCGACGATTCGCTATCCTGCGACGTTTGAGCCATCTGATTGGCTGCAGTCTGCATCTGCACGACGATCTGCCGCAAACTGCCCAGGGTGTTGTTGTAGGCTGCTGCGATCGTGCCTACCTCATCATCCGTCACCGGGGCGCGCACAGTGAGATCGCCATCCAGCGCAGGACGAACGGTAGACAGAAGCTGAATCACATCTTGCTGCAATCGCTCCTTGGCAACCTTCTCACGATCGGCAATTTCTGCAAGCTGGGCGGATTGAGCCTGCAATCGCTCTACATATTCGCCCTGCTGAATTGCCACATTGAGCTGAGCCGCAATCTGCTTGGCAAACTCAATCTCCGTTTCCTGCCACTCTCTGGGTCCGCTGCACTGGTGAATACAGAACAAGCCCCAGAGTTCTTCGCCCTTAAGGAGGGGGATGACCAGATTTGCCCTGACTTGAAACTGACCCAAAACCTCGATGTAGCACGCCTGCAGATTTGCCTGATAGATATCGGCGGTCGCCCAAACTCGCCCCCGGCGATACTCCTCGGCATATCGCTCATTAAAGCAGTGATCGACCACCTGAACGGTCAGCGCAGAAGTATAGCCCGGACGCACATCTTCGGCGATCGTTTCTCCGGTGGTGAAGTGAGAATCGGCATGGAACTTGAAAATGGCAACGCGATCGACTTCGAGGAAATTGCGAATTTCTCGTGCGGTGGTCTTAAACACCTGCTGCAAATCGAGCGATCGGCGGATGCGATCCACCACGGAAAGAACAAAGCGCCCCTGCTCTGCCGACTGAGCCATCTGCATCGATTGTTCTCTGAGCTGCTTGAGCGATTCTGCAAGCTGTAGGGCAAGTCCGACCTGCACACCGACCTGAGCCAGCAAGTTGGTATCGATTTGCTCCCAGTGGCGCGGCGCATCATTTTGGAAGGCTGCAATTAATCCCCAGAGCTGTTCTTCTTTGACGATCGGGGCAACCAGATAAGCAGTTGTGCCCCATTCCTGCAGCAGCGCGATCGGAAAATCGGACGACTCCACTGCCGAAACATCATCGACACAGAGCGTTTCTCGGCGGCGATAGCGTCCTCCCTCGCTCATTTGCAGCACATCTTCGCCAAAGATTTTCAGGTGCGACCCGACAATCGAGCTACAGTCGCGATCGGCATCCTCAACAATAAACTCGCCGCTCCAGTCTGAGTTAAAGCGATACAGCGCAACCCGATCGCTGCCGAGCTGCTGTCGCACTTCTTTGACAACTAATTGCAGGATGTGATCGATCGAGAAATTTTCTTGAAGCAGTGCTGAGCCAAGTTTATACGTCAGCTTGCTGTAGGAAACGCCCCGTTCTACGAGCTGTGCTAATCGCTGAGACTGGCTTTCGATCTGGTCTGATTTTTCCTGAACCCGCCCCACAAATTCGAGCTGCCGCAGCACCGTGCTGAGTCGATCGCTCAACAAAGACAGCAGCATGGTTTCAGCATCTGTCCAAACGCGCGGAGCTGCACACTGATAGACTGCGAGCAGTCCCCACAGGCTATCTCGCTCAAACACAGGCGCAATGAGGTAAGCTTTTGCCTGATATTTTTCCAGGGTTTCGATGTAGCAGCTCGAAAAGCCCGCACTATAGATATCGTTGACGCGCTTAATCTGTTGACGTTTGGCGTAGCTGCCGCCCTGCGTATCCTGCAAAATTTTGTCCTGATCGTCATTAAAGCTTGGCGCACCGCTCTGCTTTGTAGCACAGCGATCGTGGTTGACAATTTCAGGGGAGACCAGGCTCAGATCATTTGCCTGTGCCTCAACCAGTGAAAGCCAGCCAGCCCCCACGGACTCTGAAACAAATTCACCTCGCCAGTCCGAATAGAAGCGATACACCGCAACCCGATCTGCCCTGTAAAACAGCCGCAGTTGCTCACAAAGGTTTGTCAGTGCAGTATGGGTATCGGAAGAAGGAGTCGTGGCTTCCAGAATCTGAGCCAAAACCGGCTCCATTCTTGCTTTTTGCTGTCGCTGATCCCGAAACTCGATCGGCTGCATCTGTAACTGCAGCTCTGTTGCGATTTGACGCAGCACCAGAATTTCACTGTCCTGCCACTGCCGCACTCGCTCGCACTGCTGCACCACGAGCAAACCCCATAGCCCATCTTCCAGCCAGAGCGGTAAGCTTAAACTCGCCTGCACCTGAAAGCGATCGAGCAGTTGAACTTGATGGGGCGTGAGCGATGCCCTTGCGGTCACGTCAACGGCAATGAAGGGTTGCTGATCCTGAAGCGCGGGAACCCCAAAGGCGATCGCAGGCAGTGTTTCTTCCAGGCTAGGCGTATAGCCTTCAGTCATGGACTCTGCCAGCACGATGCCCTGCTTTTCGCTGAGGAACTGATAGACGATCGCCCGGTCAACCTGCAGATATTGATGAACTTCTTTCACGGTTGTGGCAAGCAGCGTATTCAGGTCTTCTGCCTGCTGCATTTGTTTGATGATGGTAAAGGCTTGCTTGAGATCAAGCGTTCCTTTTTTAGGAGATAAACTGGTTCCGCTAGCGTTTCCTAATCCATCAACCCCCGTCTCAACATTCAGGATTGGCGACAGAATTGAATCATATTCCGGTTGAGATCTTTCAAATGCTCGCATCGTGTCCTCCAAAGTCGTTGAGCCGTGATTGATTGAGTCGTTACTAGCTGAGTCGTGATTAGTTGAGTCGTTACTAGCTGAGTCGCGATCGTGAATTGCTGAGAAGTTTGGATCAGAATTTGTGATGAGCTGCCGTGCAAACCGCACGAGCGGGGAAGCACCTGGATCGAGAAACTTCAAACGCTTTTTTTCGGGTACTGGTTCCATAGGGGGTATTGGGCGATCGCCTGAATGTTTAGCACAGCATCACAGCTTTCGGGTAGGACTCCCAGAATGAGCGGCAGGAGATTTGGAGAAAACAAGCCAGGAACGACCGGCTGAAGCTGCTGGAGGTTGTGCAGTTCAATGTCTTTGACTTGTAATACTCGCAGCCCAACCAACTGATAGTGAATCTGCATCACAAGCACAGTCAAAAAAGAAGCGGTCTGCTTTGGTGGCGAGGCAGGAAAACTGATGAGATGATTGAGATCAACCAACCAGAGCATTTCCCCTCTCCAATCCCCAACTCCCAAAACGCAGCCTGGCACCTCTGGAACTGGCAAAATATCTGCGGGATCAACGTGCAGAACTTCTGTCACCTGTTCTAACGGAAGGAGGACATCGTCCTGATCGCTCAAGGCAAACCGCAGCAATCGCTGGCGAACTTCTAGCGGCAGGGGATCAAGGAGCAGCGTGTCGAGACTGCTAGCACTCAGTTCCGGGTTTAATGTTTTTTCCATTCCAATGATTGAGTCCTTCAAACCGAATGAGTTCAGCGATCGTGTTCAACAATTTGTGTTTATTAATGGGTTTTGTGAGATAGGCATCTGCACCCAATAAGCCTCCCCAGAGTTTATCCGCGTTCGTCTGCTTGGTTGAACACAGAACGATCGGAATATGCTCTGTCGCGACGTTTGTTTTCAGCTCATAGCAGAGTTCAAATCCGCTTTGTCCGGGCAACATTACGTCTAAGACCACCAGATCGAGTTGGTGTAGCTTGAGTTTTGTTCGGGCTTCATCGCCGTTCGTTACTTTCAAGACCATAATTCCAGCTTGCTGAAGGTAGGAAACCATCCTTTCTGCATCGGTCGAACTGTCTTCAACGAGAAGAACTTGCGGCATTCGATCTATCCCAGATTCATGAGAATTTGCTTGCAGCATTCTTGTGTCATTTTGAATAAAGCGTACATTGTAATAAGGCACAGAAGCTCCACACGAGAGTTGCAGCTCTGCACGGCTCATAGGTTGTAAACGCTGTTGGGATTCAAACTGTTGGAATTCAAATAGGGGCAGTTCAGCTAAAAATCAAAATCAGTTTGTCCCATTTACTCACTCACTTCTAAACTTACGCTCTATTCACAAAAAATCAGGAACTATCAGGAATTTGTCAGATAGTTTCCTAAAACATTCAAGACCTTGTCTCGATCGATCGGTTTAGCAATAAACCCTGAAGACCCGGCGAGTTTTGCCCGAACGCGATCGACAATTCCGTCCTTACTTGTCACGATAATGATCGGGGTATCTTTCAGAGCTGAGACTCTGCGAATTTGGGCGCAGACTTCATAGCCGTTTGTCACAGGCATCAGCAGATCTAGAAAGATGAGACTTGGCTTCTGTTCCAGCAAGGCAGGCAGGGCTTCGATCGGATTTCGGACATTAATGTATCGGTAGCCTGCTTGAGTCACAATTTCGCTCATCGCGATACTGTCAAACCCACTATCTTCGATGTAGGTAATCAGCGGCTGGGTCGATCGTCTGAATGCAGGAGCCGCTGCCGGAGGCGGACTCGAACGGTTAGGGCTGGATAGGCGATCGCTGCTCCAGTCGGGAACCTGAGTTAAACCAATAATTCCTCGCTGGATATAAGGGATGAGAGAGCGCGTTAATGGAATCAGCGGCTGTTTTAGCTGAATCGCAATGTCTCTCAGGGTTCGATCGCCATCTGCAAGCAACGTGAGATTGTGAAATGCCGTAAACGACGTTTGCTTTTGCAGTTCGTCAGGATCCCAAACAACAAAAGCCAGATTAGGAGACCATTCTGTCAGCTCAGCGGCTTGCCAATCCTGCCAAAGTTGCTGAACCTGCTCATAAATGGGACGAATCGGGACAAAAGCAGCGGCTGGAAGCAGCAGATCGGGCGAAAGAGGATTGCAGGTAAGCTGCATTTCTGCATTAACTTTTCCAGCAGCTTGATTGATGTCAAACAAAATCTCTGTTAAATTGCCTTCCATGATGGCGGAAAGCTGTTTATTTGTGATCCTCCCTTGCGTTATTAATTCAATCAGGCTGGTGTGAGTCCAATATTGTGATTTAGAGATTTGTCGCAGAACTAAAGGTGCGCTAAGTTGAGAACAATTCTGAGTAACTTGACGATACCAGCGACGAACCGGATGGAAACTGCTGTCCCCCCCAAACAGACGACCTGAGTTAAAGAACAGGTTTCCCTGAAAGCTTTTTCGTCCCCTGACTGTGATACTCAAGCAGCCTGTAAACTGCGTTTGAATAAACACCTGAACTGCCTGTTCCAACTCATTAAGGGAGTTTGTATTGTGGATATTCAAAGGATTGTCGATCGAACGAATGGAAAATGAAGTATTCATTCAATTAAATGCACGAAACTCACAGATGTCTGATACAGGATCCGACGCAGGATAAGTTGGTGGGCATCATTCAACTGGGAGCAGGGGTATTACTGGTGATTAGTCATGGGGAATCGATCGCATATCACAAGGGGGTGATCAGCGACTGTCGCCCAATGGCATGTTGCCAAATGATATGAGGACAGATGGCAAAGAACGAGCAACAAATACCGGAGAATACAGAACGAACGACAATGGAAGAAGCGCGGAGTCTTCGTTTCAGGTGAGTAGCTCACTCTTCGCTCTACATGCTGATACAGCATGTTCGTGGTGCAGCCATAGCCAAATGTCATAGTCAAAATGCCCGTACTGTGGTTAAACTCAAGTGCCACTTACCGAGCTGGTATTCCGCATCCTGACCCTTAAAGCCTCTAGGCTCCTGCACTTCTTAATAGTTACAACATAATGATCAATTCGCAAGGAGTTCAAAAAAACTTCATGTTAATCATAGAGATATATCTATGGAAGGGATTTATTTTATATTGTCAACCTACTTGAGGTAGAGATAAGAGGACGAATCTCTGTTCATTCTTTAAATGTTTTCGTATAAGATATCACATCCACTTTATTGTAAAGCTATGTTAAAAAATTTTACTACACGATTGCTTCACAATTTCTTGCAGGTGCAGCACGGAGCGCCTTTATTTTTAACTACAGAATCTTCTACCTGCCAGACACTCCACTGACTCTTCTCAGGAGAAACTGCAGCAGCGTTTGCGATCGCGTCACGATTCGGGCTTCTGCTTCCATGCCGGACTGTAGCGCACTGTCGATCGTCTCTAACGAGGGCAGATCGCTGTGGCTGCAGCGTCACTTCGTAGTAGCGTTGCAAATTGGAACTGGGGCTGGTTCCATTCATCGTTGCTGCGTCGGTGGGGACAGTAATCACATCGGGTGAAATTGCGGTCACAGTGCCGCAAACTGTTGCGATCCGACTCTTCCGGCTGACAGAGCAGGGTTTTGGCAACTTGCAGCATTCCGATCGCCATATTGCCCAGAGGTTCTCTTGATGCAGCAGAATGTTGTTGAACTTCAGATCAGAGTGAAGAGAAGCTATATCGTCTTGGGCAACTCAACAGGAAAAATTTGTATCGTTCTTCCTCCCTAAGATAGATCCTGGAGTTACAAAAATCGCATTTAATGGAACTTCACCCGTATCCGTATACGGTAGGTTTCGATTGAGCAGGATGAAACGAGATAAAGCGGGTCGATTTGTTCCGAACTGGAATCAAGAGGCAAAGCAGCCAGTCAACCTCTCTCTCACGCAGACCGCGTGGCAGCTACTGGAGCAGCAAGCGCAGCAACAGGGTATTTCCCGTTCTGAATTAGTCGAACGTTTTGCTCGTAGTTCATCTCTACTCAGCACTGAGACAGCGATCGGCAATGAAACTGGCAGTAACAGCGGAGCGCAAGCCGATCGCCTTCAAAGCGAACTTCCTGATCATGCGGTTGCAGACCTGTTGCGAGAGCAAGAATTTCTTCAGGTGCTTCTGGATAATGTTCAGGCTGGAATCGTTGCCTGCGATGCCCGTGGAGAACTGAAGCTGTTTAATCAGGAAGCCCGATTGTTTCATGGCTTGCCCGAACGACCGCTACCGCCTGAGCAGTGGGCAGACTATTACGACCTGTATCTGCCCGACGGCAAAACGCGGATGAGCAAAGAGGATATTCCTTTATTTCGGGCGCTGCAGGGTGAGTCTGTGCGTCACGTTGAGATGATGATTATCCCCAAGGGAGGAACCGCGCGCACGCTGTTAGCCAACGGTCAGGCGATCGTGACGCAGGACGGAAAAAAGCTGGGAGCCGTGGTGGTGATGCACGACATCACGGAACAGAAGCAGATTGAGACAATGTTGCGCGATCGAGAAGCGCAGCTCCAGGGTATTTTTCAAACCATTCCAGATGGAATTGTTACCGTGGATCGATCGGGTCAAATTATCTCCGCCAATCCGGCGGCTGAAGTCATCCTCAAACTCACACGCAGCGATATTACCGGGCGAGCTTACAACGATCTTGCCTGGTCAATCAGCACCGTGGAGGGAGACCCTTTTCCAGAAGCAGAGTTACCCTTTGTGCGCGTCATGCGATCGAGGCAGCCCGTTCATGGAATTGAACACGCGATTACCCACGCTGACGGAACAAGAACGATCCTCTCGATCAATGCGTCTCCTTTGTTTGATGCAGAAGGACAAATTGCGAATGTTGTCACCGCAATCAGCGACATCACCGAGCGCAAACAGGCAGAAGCCGCCCTGCGAGAGTCTGAAGAACGTTATCGATCGGTGATTGAGACTGCTGCAGAAGGCATAATTTTTCAGTATGCGAACGGCGAAATTTTTACCTGTAATGCAAGCGCAGAAGCAATTTTGGGTTTGACGGCTGAACAGCTTATGGGTCGCACGTCTCTTGATCCGCGCTGGCGATCGATTTATGAAGATGGCTCTCCTTTTCCTGGCGAACTGCATCCCTCGATGGTGACTTTGCAAACGGGAGAACCGCAGTCAAACGTGGCGATGGGCATTCACAAACCCGATGGAACCCTCACCTGGATCTCTGTTAACACTCGTCCGCTGTTTCAGCCCGGTGCTGCCGCTCCCTTTGCGGTTGTTGCCTCGTTTTTCGACATTACCGATCGCAAAAGCGCAGAAGAAGAACGATCGAAGCTGATTCAAGAGCAAGCCGCCCGTCTCGTCGCCGAAACCGCTCAGCAGCGATCTGATTTTCTGGCAGAAGTGAGTGCAGTGCTTTCCTCCTCGCTGGAATATGAACACACGCTCCAAAGTGTTGCTGATCTGGCAGTTCCCCGGTTTGCAGACTGGTGCAGCGTGGATTTGGTGAATGACGATGGCGAAATTAGCCGCGTTGCTGTGGCTCATACCAATCCGGAAAAAGTCAGGCTTGCCTGGGAACTGGCAGAGCGATTTCCCCGATCGCTTCACAATGGCTATGGAATTGCTGAGGTAATTCGATCGGGAAAAAGTGAAATTGTCCCCACAATCACCAGTGAACAGCTAGCCGCAGTGATTCAGGACGAAGCGCATTTACAAATTCTCCAGAGTTTGGGCTTAAAGTCTTGCATTATCGCGCCCCTGGAAGCCCGTGGTCGAGTGTTGGGCAGTATTTCGCTGATCGATAGCGAATCCAATCGCCACTATCAGCAGGCAGACCTGATGCTGACAGAAGACCTGGCACGACGCGCCGCGATCGCCATTGATAATGCCCGTTTGTTTCGGCAGGCACAGCAAGCCCGATCGGAAGCAGAGGCAGTAAACCGGATCAAAGACGAGTTTTTAGCCGTGCTTTCTCACGAGCTGCGATCGCCATTGAACCCGATTTTAGGATGGTCTAGATTACTGCAAACAAAGAAGTTAGAGGATGCAAAAGTTACGGAAGCATTGAAGACGATCGAACGCAATGCTCGTCTGCAGTCGGAATTGATTGAAGATTTGCTCGATGTCTCTCGAATTTTACGCGGCGAACTGAGCCTCAATCGCGCGGTGGTCGATCTTGTGCCCATTATCGAAGCGGCGATCGAAACGGTGCAGCTTTCAGCCGAAGCAAAATTAATTCAAATCGAAACTCAATTTGTAGCAGGGTTGGGGCGAGTTTTAGGAGATGCAAGCCGTTTACAGCAAATTGTCTGGAATCTTCTCTCAAATGCAATTAAGTTCACGCCCTGGGGAGGTCGGGTTTCTGTTGGTTTGTCATTTGTCACGGGTCGATCGTCATCGGGCGAAGAACAAATAACTCAAGAACAAATAACTCAAGAACAAATGACTAATGACCAAAGACAAACAACAAACTACGCCCAAATTATTGTCAGCGATACAGGTCAGGGAATTTCTGCGGAATTTCTGCCGCATGTTTTTGAATATTTTCGTCAGGCAGATTCGACGACGACCCGCAGATTTGGCGGCTTGGGTTTGGGACTGGCGATCGTCCGTCATCTGGTGGAGCTGCACGGAGGAACGATCGAGGCAGAGAGTCCTGGTGAAGGACAGGGCGCAACCTTTATTGTTCGACTGCCGCTCGCGTCTGGTGCGTCTCCATTGAGTCAAGCTGCCCCTCAGCCTGAATCCCTGCCCAGGTTGGATAATGTCAGAGTGCTGGTGGTGGATGATGAGGCGGACGCCCGTGACTTTGTCGCGTTTCTACTGGAGCAACAAGGCGCAACCGCGATGACCGTAGCGTCTGCTTCTGAAGCTTTGACTGCAATAGCGCAATTTCGGCCCGATCTGCTGCTGAGCGATATTGGAATGCCCGATGTGAACGGCTTTATGCTGATTCAGGAGGTCAGACGGCTACCGTCAGAGCAAGGAGGGCAAGTTGCGGCAATTGCCCTGACTGCTTATGTGGGTGAGATTGACCAGCAGCAAGCCCTCGAAGCGGGATTTCAGCGGCATCTGGCGAAACCCGTGGAAGCCAATCAATTAATCAAGTCAATTGTCAGCCTCCTGAAGCCATCAGCTCAAAGAGGGATTTAGGGTGAGGGCAGTTCAGCACGGCTGCATATCGCGCTAAGGTGGATGAATGAACAGCATGCAGCGATCGGCTCAAAAACTGCTTCAGCGACGGCTGACCCGTGCCATCGCATTCCCCATTGCGCTATTGCTGCTGGTGTCGGGCATCTTTATCTGGCAAACGTCGAACTTGCTTGCTGCACTGCACTGGGTCGAGCAGACCGATCGCGTGATTGCTCAGGCGAATCTGGTGCAAAAACTGCTGATTGATATGGAAACGGGCAATCGCGGCTATTTGCTCTCCGGAGAGCAGAGCTTTTTAGAGCCGTATGAGCAAGCCCGTGCCCAGGTCGGATCAGCGATCGACGAACTGAAACAGCAGGTTAGCGGCAACCCGGAGCAGATCCGGCGGATCGAGGCACTCCAGCAGCAGCAGGCTGAATGGACTTCGACGGTTCCCAGGGTGCTGGCACTCTCGCAGACGCAGATCGATCGCTCCACGATCCAACCGATCTTGCTGCTGCGCAAACAAAAAATGGACGCAATGCGCAGCCTGGTGGCAGAAATGATTGCCACAGAAGAAGGGCTGCGAGCCGATCGCGTGCAGGCTGCTGAGCAAACCACGCGCTTTATCATTTTCACCAGCATTGGATTAGCGATCGCGATCGGCGCAGTTCTGGCTTGCTTTAGCTGGCAGCAGCTCAAAAAAGTGGCTCAGACTTATCACCATCTGGTGAATTCGCTTCAGCAAAGCTTAGACGATCGCGCTCAGGCAGAGGCAGCTCTCCGCAGCAGTGAAGAACGGTTTCGCCGCGCCATTTTGGAAGCCCCGCTGCCGATTATGCTGCATACCGAAAGCGGAGACGTGCTGCAAATTAACCGCCAGTGGGAGCGCATCACAGGCTACTCGCTCGCCGATATTCCCACGATCGCCGATTGGACAGAACGCGCCTATGGCGATCGTCGTCACCTGGTTCGGGCTGAGATCGATCGGCTGTATAAGCTGGAAGAAAGCCTTGCCGAAGGAGAATTTGTGGTCATTACTCGCGCCGGAGAAAAGCGCACCTGGGAATTTTTTTCTGCGCCAGTGGGCAGCCTGCCAGATGGACGGCGGCTGGTGATCAGCACCGCGATCGACGTGACAGAGCGCAATCGCATCGCGCAGCAGATTCAGGAAAGTTACAGGCTGCTGCAATCGGTGATTAACGGAACAACCGATGCCGTTTTTATGAAAGATCGTCAGGGACGATATCAGCTGATCAATCAAAGAATGGCTCAGATTGTGGGTCGTCCGGTCGAAGCGATCTTGGGCAAAGACGATACGGCGTTTCTCCCACCCGATCTTTTGAGTCGAATTCTAGCTGTCGATCGAGCAGTGATGACCACTGGACAATCGCAGATCCTGGAGGAGCAAGTTCCCGAAAACGGCGAAATTCGCACCTATCTCAGTACCAAAGACCCGTATATTGATGCTCAGGGCAATATTGCAGGCATTATTGGCATCTCGCGAGATATTACCGATCGCAAAATTGCTGAAGCACAGCAGCAAAAAACATCCCAGCGACTCGCCGCCCTGCAAGCGATCGACCGGGCAATTTTGCGCTTAGAAGCTCCGGCAGAAATTGCCCAGGCGGCACTGTCGCGGCTCTTGCAAATTGTTCCGGCGGATCAGGCGGCGGTGCTGACGTTTGATTTAGCGCAGGGTCAACTGCAAGTGCTAGCCGGAGAGATTGATCAAAATCCTGCCGGAACCACTCGCCCCGTGACCGATTTCACCTCGCCAGAAGTTTTGTTGAACCGGGAAGCGATCGGCTACATCAGAGACTTATCAACCCTGATTGAAACGCGCCACTCCCCGCTGCTGCAGCGGCTGCTGGCTCAGGGCTATCACAGCTTTCTTGCCCTGGCACTGATCGCAGACGGGAAGTTTCTGGGAGATCTGGTGCTGGTTCACCGGGAAGCCAACCAATACGCGGCGGAAGATTTAGAAATCGTGGGTGAAGTTGCAAATCAGCTCGCGATCGCCCTGCAGCAATCCCAACTTCGCCACCAGCTTCAGCAATATGCCAACGAACTCGAACATCGGGTAGCAGAGCGAACGGCTGAACTCGAAGCCATTAATCAGGAGATGGAAGCCTTTACCTATTCTGTGTCTCACGATCTGCGAGCACCGCTCCGCACAATGCAGGGCTTTGCTCAGGCACTCAACGAAGACTATGGCGACCAGCTTGACGACTTTGCTAAAAGCTACATCGAGTCGATTGTCGATGATGCGACGCAAATGAGCAATCTAATTGCAGACTTGCTTGCCTATAGCCGCCTGAGCCGAACGCAAATCGGTCTTGAGACAATTGACTTGAATGGAGCGATCGCCGACGCACTGAAACAGATCACCGCCCAGATACAGGAAAGGCAGGCGAATATCACAGTTTCCAAATCGCTGCCTGCGGTGCTGGCGCATCGTCCCACCCTGGTGCAAGCCCTGGCCAACCTGCTCAGCAACGCCGTTAAATTTGTGGAGCCGGGATCGCAGCCTCAGGTCAAAATCTATACAAAGGAAGAGCAGCGCGATTCCCAAATCTGGATAAAGTTATTTGTTGAAGACAACGGAATTGGCATTGCTTCCGAGCATCAGGCGCGGATTTTTAGTGTGTTTGAGCGACTGCATGGTTCAGAGACTTATCCGGGAACCGGGATTGGACTCGCGATCGTTCGCAAAGGGCTAGAACGGATGGGGGGTGAATCAGGTGTAGAGTCTGAGCTTGGACAGGGCAGCCGCTTCTGGATCGCACTGCCAAAAGCCGTTCTCACTCCTGAGGAGGCTCATGATACAACCGATTCGACTACTGCTGATTGATGACAACAAAAGCGATCGCACCCTCGTTTTACGCGAACTCCAACGCGAGTTTTCTCAATTAGAGGTGCGAGAAATCATTAGCTCTGGTGAATTGAGTCGTGCCGTTGCAGGCGGCGATTTTGATGCTGTGATTACAGACTTTCAGCTCCGATGGGCGACCGGACTGGATGTTTTGCTCCTGATTAAAGAGCGATATCCCGGCTGCCCGGTGATTATGTTTACCAATACAGGAACTGAGGAAATTGCCGTCGAAGCGATGAAGCTTGGACTCGAAGACTATATTGTCAAAGCCCCCAATCGCTACATCCGCGTGCCTGCGTCGCTGCGGGCTGCTCTGGAACGAGCGACTGACAGAAGACAGGCTGCACTGCTCGAAATTCGCTTTCGTTCTCTGCTGGAGCGGCTAAAAATCGGCGTGTTTCGGGTCGATGAAGCAGGCGACCTGCTTGAGTGCAACTCGGCTTTTTTGTCGCTGCTGGGCGTTGAGTCGATCGATCAAGCCCGATCGCTGCTGGAATCAAATCCTTTACCCAGCCTCGCCCAGCACTTAAACTCAACAGGAGCCGAACTAGAGAAGCAAGAAATTGAACTTCAGCGCGGAGACGGGCAGCAAATTAAGGTTTTGCTAACAGCGATCGTCACCCGGCTCGGAAACACAACGGTGATTGATGGGTTGCTCGAAGAATCTAGCGGTTTTTCGGAAGCAGGATGAAGACACTCAGTAGGCAGGACGAATGATTTGTAGGATGGGTTAGCGGAGCATAACCCATGTGGTTCAAGACCTTGATGCGTCACGTTGACACCAACGCATCCTCCGTTTAATTGCGCCCACCTACTGATCGATGAATGACCAGTCAACCAGAAACCAAAGACCAATGAGCTATTCTAGAATCTGAGAAGAACCGAAACAAAAAATAGGCGTTGCTGCATCGGGAGATGAACGGTGCAAATTCAGCAACGCCAAAAAATAAAAATTGACCTGGACGATCGTGGGGAGACGATGGTGAACGAAGATCAGACAATTTTGCTGGTTGAGGATAATACTAAGGATGTGTTTCTGGTTCAGCGAGCATTTCGCAAAGCCGAAATCACAGTACCGATTCAGGTCGTTAACGATGGCGACGCAGCAGTGCTATACCTGTCGGGCGAATCTCCATACCACGATCGCACCCGTTATCCCTTCCCTGCAGTAATCCTGCTTGATCTGAAACTGCCCAGGCGATCGGGCACAGAAGTGCTAATGTGGCTTCGTCAACAGCCCATGATTAAACGCATTCCGGTTGTGATTCTCACCTCTTCGCGCGAGTTTAAGGATATTAATCAGGTTTATGATTTGGGGGCAAACGCTTACATGGTCAAACCGCCCACCTTCGATGACCTGGTTAGCATGATGAGAACGCTCGATCTGCACTGGCTTCAATACAATGAGAAACCCCAGGTTTGAACCCCAAACGCTAGTATTTCCACTGATTAATATGCCCAGCGACGAATCAAGTTCTTGATACTGCTTTTCAAGTTATCGGGTAGCCTGACTGCGACTTCATTCAAAGGGTATGTGAGGATGCTAAGTGCCTTATCAGCATAATAGGAGACACGGTTCTCTTGGTGAAACTCGATTTCTTCTGCGATCGCAAATTTTCCTTTGAGCCGGGTTAAGGGCTGCCGAATGCCTCGAACGCGATTAGAAACATTTTTTTCGTGGACAACCTGGAGCCAGCTTGGTTCTGTTTTGATTTGTCTCAGGGTTCCGATTTTGGCGATTTGAGTATGGCTGCCGCAAAGCACAGTCTTGAATCCATCGATCGTCCTGTCTTGAATTTGCTCAATCAAGCTCATAAAAGGATTGCTCAGGTATTGAAAGGAATACAGCCTGCCGTCACGCCAAACATAGCCATTGGACAGATTAATAAACTGCATTTCTTGCTGAGCAAAACTATTCTGAATCATTTCTGTGAATCGATTACTAACTGCGTCGTCGTTATCGAGGCGAGTGGTGATTAAAAAATCAGTCTGCTCATCCAGATGCTTGAGAATGGTCGATCGATTGATTTCTTCAGTAAAGCGTTCCTCCAGAAAAACCGGAATGAAGTTTTGCCACTCGGAGTAGCGCAGAATTTTGGATTTAAAGAAATCAGGGGTTTCTACATCAAAATAAACCAGCCACTGAAAGTTCTGATTGCGCTGCGATCGCACAGACGGATAACAAAAACGATCGAACAGATCAAATCGGTGTTTTAGCCATTCTGGATCGAGTCCAGCAGAAGAACTAAAGTCAACCTTAACGTTAAATCGGGTAATGAGAAAGTGCTGAAATTGCATTGCCAGAAACTCCTGGATTCGTAGATCATTAGCGCAGATAATTAACGCACGACGGCTCCTAACCCCAGGCGATCGAGCCAGATCGACAGCTTGAGAGAGAGGAAAAATAAAACAATCCATCCAAATAGCTGAATCAACAAAATTTCTGTCAGGTTAAACGAAAGATGGTTTGCAAAGCGACTGCCAATCGATAAAAAAACTTCGCTTGCGATGCCATTAATACAAAAGATCCCTAAACTATAGCGAGAGACAAGCACAATAAAACTGCCGATCGCCTGCGGAATCTGCGCTTTGCGAATTGATACTGCACATAGAAAGATGATGGGAGTCATCAGAATACAGGTCAACAGATTGTAGTCAAAAGGCGCAATATTTCCCTGAGCAAAACTGAAAAGAATCGATCGCTCTAAAATAACCAGTCCCACTCCTGTCCCTAAAGAGGCAAGCTTGACAGAACCCGAAATTTGATGCGATCGATCGACCAGTTTTGACCAGTGCTGCCAGAGAAAAACACCCAGTGCCGCATAAAAAATCCAGTAGAGCAAAAAAGGGCGACCGACGCTTCTCAGGACTGCCAGTAGAGAATCAAATTCAGATGCGTTTGCCAGCATGAAATAGACCGCTAAAAAGATAATTCCCTGAAGTACCACAGTGAATGGGATAGCTCTGCGAGACTTGAGCCAAACTCTAAACAGGATCAACAGTGGCATCATCTGAAATAAAACAAGTAAATAATAAGCTCCCTGAAAAATAGTTCCATTGGCAACAGCAAGCATCAGGCTGGGAAGTGGGTTTCCTCCGGCAACAAACTTCAAAACGATCGTCAGGCTAAACCAGAATAGTGTCGGAATGGCAAGACGAGTCATCCGCTTTTCGAGGATATGCCAATCTGATTTTTCGACAGATTTCTCAAACCCTTTTGAAAATAATAAAAACGAGATTGTAAATAAAACAGGAACGCAAAATCGGAAGGGAGCAGCAATGAGATCGAGCAAGTATAAGCTGTCTGTGTAGGTTGAGCGAGGGACGAAAATGGCGTGATAGAAGACAACCGAGATGATGCTGATTGCTTTTAGCAAATCGAGGCAAAATAGACGATCGTGGAAGGGAACAGAGACTGTTTCAGAGATTTCAGAGATTTCGGATGTTTCGGACAAACAAACCTGATTGGTAGATTCCTGATTCATATCAATTGGGTTTAGGGACTGGGGTAAAGCTCGTCATACACCTTGAGGGTTTGCTGAACCACGCGATCGACGCTCAGCCATTCAAGATTCTTTTGCGATCGCTGTTTGTATTGGTTTAGTCGCTCAGGGTCTTTGAGCAACTGTCTCAAGGCTTCTGCCAGCGCAGCACTGTCTTTGGGCGGAACGAGAACCCCTGCTTCGCCGCGATCGAGTGCTTCGGGAATGCCGTCCACCTGTGTGGCGACAATGGCACAGCCTGCCTCCCGTGCTTCTGGGATCACCAGCGGCGAGGGGTCTTTGTGCGAGGCAAGGACAAAAATTTGCGCACTGAGCAGGTAGCGCTGAGGTTCTGCCTGAAATCCTTCAAAATTGACTCTGCTGGCGATGCCTTCCTGCTGAACTTGCGCTTCAAACAGAGCGCGATCGGGACCGTCTCCCACCAGATAGAGATGAGCCTGGGGAAACTCAGCCGTAATCATTTTGAAGGCAACAATCAGATCGGCAATGCCTTTGCGCTGCTGCATTCCGGCTACGGTTAGAATTGCAGGCTGGTGCAGCGATTTCGGCGGATAGCTTTGGATTGGACGCTTGCGAGGACTGCCCAGTGTTCCATTCACCACAACTCTCACTTTTTGCTCAGGAATACCGCGACGCATCATCGACTGAGCCACTGCCTGACTGACCGCAATCACACGATCGGCTAGCCCGGTAAAGATGGCGCGGTACTGAAACTCGTTATGCACTGTTGAAACGATCGCATAGTGAAATCTGAACTTGAGAATGCAAGCTAAAATCACCTCTCTTGGAATATGAGCGTGGATGATATTGGGTTGAAATTCATCAAAGATGCTCCAATAGACCCTGAGCGCATTGACATGACGCAATAATTTTCCGCCCTTTTCGATTCGCAGAAAATGCTGAACCTCACAGGATTTTAACAGCTCCTCATATTCCCCGCCGCTGGAGATCACGCCGACTTCATGTCCCTGCTTTGCCTGAAGACAGGCTAAATCAACGGCTGCATTGACAAAACCATTCCCGACTTCTCGAACATGACCTACGATGTGTAAAATTCTCATCTGTCGTTCCTCAGAACATTCTCAGAGTGGTTTTGAATTTCATGCGGGACACGGTGCAGAGCGTCTCCGACAACAACTTAACCGGATTTAATTTTGTTTTTCGTTTTCACTAACTCCTGAATCGGTAAAACAATCTGTGCGATCGCCTTGGGAAAGAAAATGGCAGCCCCACCCATATACAGAGCAAGGAGCGCAACGGGCTGGAAATAGATTTGCCAGGGCGTCATAACAGGGATGGATAGAACGATCGCCATTGCAACCAGCAGCACAGCGGTCGGGGATAGGATTGGCTTTGCCAGAAAGTGAAGTTCGTACTTTGCCGATCTGCAAATGACGAGTAAAAACCAGACCGTTGCCAAAACTCCCATCACTAAAGCAACCGCAACCGCAACGCCAGTGATGCCTCCCAGGAGCGCACCAGCCAGATAGGAAGGAACAGAAATGAGAACCAGTGCCCAGTTGATCATGGCGTTGGTTCTGGTTTTGTTGAGCGAATCTAAAACGCCCCCTAAAATTGACATAAACCCGCGAGTATAAGCAAAGATCAAGATAATCTGAAAAATCCTGGCGGCTTCTGTCCACTGAGAACCAAAGGTCAGCGGCAATAGCCAGGGAGCAACAAGAAAGGCAACTCCGTAGATAGGAGCAGACATAATCCCGTAGATGCGAAGTGCATGACCTGCGTATATTTTTTTCTCTTGATGATTCTTCTGAGTTAAGACGGAAAAATTGACGCGGTTGATCTGAGTCAGCGCAAAGACGGGCAGCATGGCAAGCTGATAAGCCAGATTGTAATAGCCCAACTTTTCTGCGCCTAATAATCTACCAATCACCAGATTATCGCTGTTGGTGTTGGTGTAAACCGCCAGATTCGAGCTGATAATGCCGCTGATATAGTTTTTGACTTCCGCGAGAACCGCTGCGTCAGGAAAAGGATGATACTGAAAGGAATAGCGACTCGACCAGCGTTTCATCAAAGAATCAACGATCGACATTGACAGTTCTCCGATCGCAAAAGCCCACACTCCGCCGCCCAAACTCGCACAAGCCAAGGCTCCCAGACAGCGAGCGAACGCAGCCGCAGCATCGCACAGGGCTAAATCCTTAAATCGCATTTGCTTTTGCATCACAGCAGCATGAGAACCCGCTCCGGCTCCGATTAAAAACACCAGCGAGACACAAACGGTTAGCGGCAAAAGCACAGGCACATTAAAAAAGCGGGCAAGAATCACACCGCTGCAAGCCTGCAAAATGCCCATGCCGATCGACACATTGACACCCAAACTGTAAACGGCATCAACCAGCCTGCGATCGTCCAGACCCTTGTAAACTAACACACCCGCGATCGCCCAATCCTTGAACAGCGTGGAGAGGGTGGTGACCAGCAGCACCATTGCCCAGATGCCAAACTCCGCTGGAGACAGCAGACGAGCCAGCACGATTTGGGTCAGGAGCTGGGAAGCACGAATAAAGACAAAGCTACCCGTGACCCAGAAGCTTCCGCCAACGACTTTAGCCGCACTGATTTTTGACATATTTACCTGACGTATCTACCGCTGTATCGTTTGGTCATAGAGGGCTTCCAGCTTTTCAGACTGTTTGCGAATGTCAAAGTTCTCACAGACAAAACTGCGTCCTTGCTGCCCCAAGTTAACAGCGTGCTGCGGCTGCTCCAGTAATTGATTCAGCTTTTCAGCCAATTGGTCATCGTTCTTTTCTGGAACCAATAAACCCGTTTGTTCATCCAGCACTGCTTCTGGAATGCCGCTATGCCAGGTAGACACCACCGGAATTCCGGATGCGGAAGCTTCCAGAATGACAAAGGGCAATCCTTCGCTGTTTCCGTCTGCTGCCGTCTGGCTGGGAAGCGCAAAAATCGTGGCATTTCGCATCAGATTCTGCACAACATCATAGGGCTGTGCCCCCAGAAAGCGAACCCGGTGGGCGATCGCAAGCTGCTGCGACAAAGCCTGTAGACTATCGCTCATCTCCCCTGTCCCAATCTGCACAAGCGAAACATCAGGATGATGATGGGCAATGCGAGCAAATGCCCGTAAAAGCGTATCAATTCCTTTCTTGGGCGTATGTCTGCCAACGCACAAAATATATCGTTCCGCGCCAGGATGGGTCGATGGAGAAAACTTTTGGGTATCGATGCCAATGTAATGCAAAGCGATTTTGTCGGGCGGATATCCAGAGTCAATCAGCCTCTTTTTGATGTAGCCTGAGACGGCAATAAAGCGCGCTGCTTTTTGCTTCAGCTCTTTCTCGCAGCGAAGAAATTGATAATAGGAGAGATTGCCAGAGCGCAGCATCGCTTGCCGAGAAACGGTGATGTCGTGACCGTGAAATGTCACAATCAGCGGAATCTTTAACTGCTCTGCAATCCGCATGGCGTAAATTCCATCAGGACCAAAGTGAGCATGGATCAGCGACAGCTTTTGTAAGCGATCGCTGCTTTTGAAGGGAGAAGCTGAAGTGGTCAGAATGTGAAATGCCTGTTTAAGCCGGAGAAAATCATTTTCGCTCAGCGCAACGCAGGACTGAGGGATGGGTCTGATCAGCTTGCAGGTGATGAAAGTCGGGCTGTAGCGCGATAGGCTCAAGGTTTGTTCCTGAATAAATGTTTCAGAAACTCTTGGAAAAGCTTTGCGATAGATTCCAACTTCTTTCATTGATGCCACTGGAGATTTGATACCACTGGAGATGATGCGGGCTGAAAGATCGGCTCAAACAGGCTCTAAGCTGTAATTCCGACAATTTGCAAGAGCTGATTGCGATATTCAAAAATGCTGCAATACTTTTGCACCCAGGCTTGTGCTTGCGCTTTTACACTGCCGTTTTGTGAACCGGAGGTGACTTCTAAAATTCTGTCTACGATCGCCTCAATATCCTGGGGATCGACTGCCCACGGAGCCGCACACTGCTGAAGAATTTCGCCCACTCCGCCCGTACAGCTTCCAACCACGGGCACACCACAGCTAATGGCTTCAACAACCACGCGACCAAACGGTTCTCTGGGCGCAAGCGTCACCACCACATCTGCATGGCGATAGTAATTTTCGATCTCGATCGCTGGTGGCAGAATTGTTAACCGATCGGCAACCCCAGCGTAGGTGGCGCTAATCAGCAGAGATTTTGTGTTGCTTTGCTCAGGCGATCGATCTTCTCCAATAATGACGCTGTGGTAGTGATATCCTCTTGCCTTCAGCTCTGCCAGCACGGGGATCAGGGCACGCAGATTTTTGTCGTTCACAATGCCTGCCTGACTGATCCGAGACGGCGTCAGCATGATTTTTGCGCCTGAATCGAGAATGGGTTGGAGCGGCGCGGGAGGCGGCACAGCGGCAGGATTAAAGCGATCGAAATCGACGGGCTGATACAAAATGCCCTGAATCTTGGGCATGATGCTGGAGATATGCTTTGCCGTAAAACTGGAGTTGCAGATTGCCTGAGGCGCAAGGCAAGCAAAGGTGAGTTTTCGCAGCAAATTTCCCAGCCAGTTATGGGAGCGTGCCAGGTCGTGGCAAAAGTGATAGATGGGACGACCGCTCAGCCTTAGCGGAACCGCAAATGAGAGCAGCGTGGGCAAAAGCGATCGCTCAGCGCAATTATCGAGCAGCAGAGGATAAGACCGGGGCTGTTGATTCACCCAGCTCAGTGCCCGACGGAGAAATTGCTGGGGATTGGGAGCATGGATTAAATGCAGGCAGGTTGCTCCCGCTTCTTGTAAATAGCGGTGCATCACAGAATCTTGCTGAACGATGACCGTGACGGCATTTCTCAGGCTCGATCGCTCGATCGCCTGAATCAGGGTTGCAAGCGTCATCAAAGTTCCGCTCAGCGCATCGCAGGCTCCTGGAAGAATCAAAAGCTTAGACATAGCGGTAAGTTGATTTCGGTTTAGGTTGAGCTAGCTTTGGTGTGTAAATGACCGCACACAGAATCAAGATTAAGGCTTCCAGAGGCGAGAACTCTGTCACAGCCGAAGAAAGGGCCAGCAGCAGCAGCATGAGAAAACAGCACAGGGGGCGATCGTCGCGAGTGCGCCAGAGCCAGGTGAGGAACGAAACCAGAAACGTGAGAAATAGCCCTGTCCCCAAAAAGCCTGAGCGATACAGCATCGTGCCCAAAATAAAGCTCTCTGTGCCAATTCGACCAAATTCATACCCTGGAGCCACCTCAGCACCCGGAATTGCATGACCTATCACAGGCGGTTCAGTCACAATGCTTTCCCAGGTTTGGAGGTAGATATCTCTGCGCACGGTGGTAGACGCCCTGCGGAGATTGCTGGTTGCCTCGGCGGTGGTCGCGGCTCGATCGGTGATGGTGTCTGTCACCTGGGGAATCGAAAGCGTCACAAAACTGACAAGGGCGAGAATTGCCAGCAGCACCGCCAGTCCTCTGGCTTTCCCGGTGGTGATCAGCCAGTGAACCAGAACTACGATCGGCAGCACGAGCCACACATTTCGAGATTGACAGGCAAGCACCAGAAACGAGGATGCACCGATGACCGTACTCGACCACAGCCGATTTTTGAGATCGAGCGCAACCAGCACGACAAATGCAAACACTTGAGAAGAAATGGTCGGATGCTGAAAAAAGAAGGTATAGCGAACTAAACCCCCCGGTCCTCGCACAGAAGGATTGTAAGGGTTGAGGAAATTGCCAACCGCACCCAACTGGGTTGAGTTATAGGAGGTGTTGCCTAACAGTTGCGCGACTAAAGTAGGGGATGGAGTAAAGTAAGGTTCACCTAATACAAAGTGAACAAACAGCCAATAGAGAATTGCCTCCAGGACAACGATCGACAATGCCCATGCCGCCACGACAAAGCGAATGCGAATTTGACGGCTCTGGACATACCACAGCATCAGCGCAGCCGTGCCCCACATCTGGATCAGCCCGATAAAAGCTGCTGGTCCGGTGCCGGGCACTTTGAGGTGATACAAACCGATCGAGTAACCCGCAAACAGCAAAAGTGCGACCACTGCCAAACTGGGACGGGTTAGCCCTAAGGTTTTGTGGCGAATGAGCTGATAAGCAAATACCCCAGCGGTCAGAAAAAGGGGCATATAGCTCCAGCTAATAAACCACCAGAGCGGAGCCAGAATAATGAAACAGCAAACAAACCGCTCCGCTTCATTCAAGGTTCGCCAGCGAATTATGCCACTGTGAAAGAGCCGATCGTCCTGCTGATTTTGAGCAGGTTTCAGCCAGAAAGGAGGAGAAGCAGACATGCGGGTATCTCGATTCATGGATTCAGGAGGAACTCTGAGAACGGCTCAGTTCATAGCGATAGGTTTCGCGCTGCTCGACCCCGTTCACCGCCAAGCCAATCACATGGGTTTCCTGACGAATGAGCTGCTCCATCGCTTCTTGCACCATCTGGCGATCGCTGACCCCCAGCCGCACAATCATCAGCACGTTTTGAATTGCTTTGGCAATCAGAGTCGTTTCGCTGGTTAAGCCGATCGGGGCACTGTCTACAATCACGTAGTCATAGTTTCCGTTTGCCTGGATCGCATCCAGATGCTGTTCAAACTGACCCCGCCCGACAAATTCCAGTGCCTTTTGCTGGGTTCCCTTTGCTGCAGGCAGCAGATCTAAGCGCGATCGCACCGGAACCGGGTTGGAAAGGCAGCCGACTTCAGAGGACAGGCTGTAGCCCAGACGCTGGCTCAGCTCGGCTTTATAGAAATCGGTGTCCACCAGCAGCACCCGAAATCCCAGCTCCACCAGTGCCATTGCCAGAACCAGCGCAACCGTTGTTTTGCCTTCTCCGTTGATGGAACTGCTGACGAGCAGGCGGCGATTCGAGAGCTGCATCAGGCTAATCTTGGAGGCAAGCCGCTGAAACTCGACTTCTGTTAGCCCGCTTTCTGCCAGTGCCTTTGCCGTTTGCTTCATCTGGGGAATGCGAACCAGAACCGGAAGCTCGCTGTTCTCGATGTCCTTTGGCTTGAGGAAAGGATTCCGGGATTCCATAAACGATACGAGCGCCACACTTCCCAGCAGCGAACTGAGCAGACCCCCCAGGAGAATAAAAGACAGTCTGGGGCTGATCGGTTTTGGATTCACCGAGGGCTGATCCAGCACCTGAACGTTGGGATAGGAATCAAACGCGGTCAGGCGAGTTTGCCCAAGCTGCGCCACCAGACCCTTATACAAGCCTTCCGCAATTTCATAGCGACGCTGCAAGTCCAACAGCTTTGACTGCTGCACGGCGATCGTGCTTAAGCTGCCTTTAAGCTGATCGATTCGCTGTTGAATCTGGTTTGCCTGCTGCTGATAGGAGCGACCATCGCTTTCTGCCTGAATCAACTGGGTAATTAAATCAACGGTGCCGTCCCGTGAAGAATTGCCGCCAAAGCTCAGATCTAAGCCTTCCGTGGTGGGAACTAAGGCAGAAATTTGCTGGCTAATTGCCGCCCTTAGCTCCTCGCGCTGTGCCAGGAGGGCAGCCACCTGCGGATCGCGATCGGTAAATGTGCCTCGGCGGGTTGCTAGCTCCGCTTCCACTTCGGTTAGCTCGGTTCGCAGGCTCTGATATTCTTTGTTCTGGCTGAGCTTCAGCGAGTTGATCGCCTGAGCCGGGGAAAGATTGAGCCGGGTTGCCAGCGTACCTGTGCGCGTTTGAGCTGCTTGTCCTTGAGCCGCAATCTGCGCCTGAATCGCCACCAGGGTGTTGATGCTGGCATCCAGATTCTTAGCCTGTTCCTCGCTGTTCACCAGTCCCGTTGCGCGCTGGAAGGCGGCGAGTTCATCTTTGGCTTTTGCCAGGTCGCGTTCAGCCTGGGTGAGCTGGTCCTGGCTAAACCGCTGACGGGCAGCAGAGGTTCCCTGACGCAGTTCATTTAGGCGTTTCTGGTAGCTGCTAATCAGCTTTTCAACTCTTTCTTGGGCAAGCTCTGGCTGCGATCCGGTCACTTCAACCTGAATCGTGGTTGCCTGATCGATCGGCTTGGCGCGAAATAGCTTTCGGTAGCTCTCCAGGCTGGTAAATTTTTCCCGTTCAGGGTCAGATTCCCAGACGGAGCTAATGACATCGTTACTCGTGATAATCGAAGCCTGGACTTTGAGCGGGCTTAGCTCGTTGGTAAAAGCAACTCCCTGCTCGCGCAACTCTCCCAGTGTGCCTAAATTGGCGTTTAAGTTTGTAGAGGTGTCTGGAAGAATGAGCTGGGCATTTGCCTGCCAGGTGCGAGCGGAGTAGATTGCATTGAAAGCTGTCGCAGTCACCAAAAACCCGTTTAACAGCAATAACTGCTTCCAGTATCGGCGCACGACGGCACTTGCATTGTTCATAGTTTTACCTTCCCAACTTCGTGCTTTACAGTACTGAATGCGTTTAGCTTTCTTCACTTCATAGGGTGTCCCAAATGGACTCATCAGGCGATCGATGCAATTGCTCACTCCATCAGGTACTTCATCAAGCTCATCAAGCTCTTTATCAAGTGCTCAAGCAAGTGCTCAAGCAAGACTGACCCTCAAAACAATGATCAAGACCGACCCCCATAGGTTTCTATCAGGTGTTGAGACAGTTTGGGTTCACTAAATAGGGTTCGCTGAAAAGGTGATGGGGGATTCAAAACTGCCTGTTCTAGCTGCTCTAATGAGAGACAGTGCTGCACGCCAAATGCCTCAACGGCTTGAGCAAAGCCTAACTGATGATCATCCACATGCTCACCGTGAATCTTGAGGCGGGGTAACAAGATAAAGGAACAGCCTCTGGCAGCAAGCAGCCGCGTGGAACCCTGCCCCGCATGGGAAATCACCAGTCGGGCTTTGTCGATTAAACGAGTGAGTTCTTTGGAATCAAGAATTGCATCAGCAGTCACCAGAGGATACTCAAGAAGGCTTGAAATATCACTCGTGCCGTATTGAATAAAAACAGACTCTGCGATCGATCCCTTCTCAATTAAGGCTTTGACCCAAGCCAAAGCGCGGTTGAAGGGATAGGGAATCGTCCCAAGCGACACAACAATCATGCAGCATATCCTTTAAACACAGCTTTAGGATACTTTTGGCAAAGATCGGGCCACTGAACATAAAACTCGTCTGCGATCGGATACACCAGGCGACCAGAGATACTCAGCTCTCGTGATCTTGAAATGCTCTCAACATAGACGATGCGAATGCCTAAAAGCCATGCAGCGAAAGCAAAGTTAACTGCAACGCTTGCACCCGTCGAGATCACGACATCCGGCTTTTCTTTCCATAAAATCCTGAATGTCGCAGGCAAATTCGTAATCATACGAATGACATCTCGCGGTGGCTGGTAAGGCAACCAGTAGACCGATTCTGTCTTTTCGAGAATCTGCGTATCTTTTTTAAAGTCAGTTGCCCAGACGCGATCGTGCTGAGACCAGAAGGGCTTTAGCCCACGCATCGTTGCAAAATGACCACCAGATGAACATGCAAGAAGTACCTTCATTTCCCTAATGATAGATAGACAACTCACTTTGAACGAAAAGTGAAGAGTTTGCTGTAGATAGTCAGGATAAACCTTAATTCGCAAAATGAACCATAATCAAGGAAAATCACCTGACTGCGTTACAGAACGACCTATCCGACAACAACCTTTCTGACGAAGCGCAGCAGAAAGCGGAACCGAGTGAAACTCACTCATGTTCGTGCAGTTTCCGCTAAACGTTTTCCATCAAAACGACTTTCGCCATCGTGCGTTACACCTTCACCGTATGAGTGAAAAGGAAACGTACTGCTTTGTTGGCGAATGAATCGGCAGGGAACAACTGAGACAAACCTGAAACAACCGATCGCTTCAATCAACTGCTTCAACAACTTAAGCTAGCTTCTCATCTAGAAACAGGAACACGATCAGAAACACGAGTGGAGAACAGTATCGGAACGCGGTTTTAACACTTTAGAACACTAAGGAGACAGAGCGTTATCGAGTTAGATATCAATACAGTCTAACTTTATACCCTAAGTAGCATTACTGGAACTGGTCTGCGTAATGTACCGAAGGGTAGCTTACTCTTCTCCACATAATAGTCAAATTCGATACATTTTGCAAAAAACCTGGAAATAATTAAGCACATGACTCTAATCAGCCCCTGTTGCAAGGCTTTGGTGTGCTGCGCGCGCGTGAACTAAACAGTCAGGTGAACCCCGATCGAACCTGTAGATCTATTAAAT
>Ga0224723_1000486_pt1 | contig 27123 bp, 23 predicted proteins | sample Balambano_FR2_Me_FD_161647 | JGI IMG/M metagenome (GOLD analysis project Ga0224723, IMG submission 161647) | Freshwater sediment microbial communities from Lake Towuti, South Sulawesi, Indonesia - Balambano_FR2_MetaG | ecosystem: Environmental > Aquatic > Freshwater > Lake > Sediment | place... | reverse complement strand
GGTCACGCCAGCGGGACAGGGAGTCACAGTTGGCATAGGCGTCAGCCAGTTGCCACCGTTGAATGATGGATCGTACAGCGATGCCACCGAACTGTTACATACACCGCCGGGCTGCAACTGGCAGCTCAGACCGGTAAATGTATTTTCAGTGGCACGCCCCAGAACATAGACGATACCAACAATGGCAATGCCAATAAGTCCGAGCAAGAGAGCATATTCAGCCAGCCCTTGCCCGTTTACAATGACCTTGCGCAGACGTTCGCGAAGATGTGTCAGAAACATGCGCTTACCTCATGAGAACAGAAAGCTGCGTGGTAGACAGGCTTTATAAGATAAGGGCACCTGTTCCCCACAACCCATCACTTCCGACTTAGAGTATAATTTTATTTCGAGATGAATTGAGTAAATCAACGGAAAATTTATGAATATTTCATAACTTCTTATCGGTTTTCAAACGTCAGCGACACCGTTTTTCTACAAAGGAAGCGCGAGAATGAGCGAAATCCTGACCCTGCAAAATGCGCTGCTGGCGCGCGAAGCATTGCGTACAGGGGGCAAAAGGCTGGTCTTCACCAATGGACATTTCGATTTGCTGCATGTTGGACATCTGGATTATCTGGAGCAGGCCCGGGCGCTGGGAGACGCGCTCTACATCGGTGTGAATAGCGACGGCAGCTCCGAACGTCTGAAGGGAACAGGACGCCCGCTTGTGCCTGCGCCAGAACGCGCGCGGCTGCTGGCGGCGCTGCGCCCGGTGACGGCGTGCGTTATCTTCGAGGAGGATACGGCGGCGCTGGTCATTGAAGCGCTGCGCCCGGATATTTACGTCAAAGGCGGAGATTACCGCGACAAGCCGCTGCCGGAACGCGCGCTGGTCGAAAGTTACGGCGGACAGGTGGTCTTGATAGACTATCTGCCAGGTCACAGCACCAGCGAACTCATCCGGCGTGTGAAAGCGTTACCGTGAAGGATAAACATGTCTCACCATAATGTACCTCATGAACCGTATCTCAAGTTGTTTCTGCGTTTTTTGCGCTTCGGTGCGCTTGCATGGGGTGGTCCCGTCGCGCAGATCGGGATGATTCGTCAAGAACTCGTTGACGAGGAACACTGGGTGACCAATGAACGCTTTAATCGCGTGCTGGCAGTCTATCAGGTCCTGCCGGGACCAGAAGCGCATGAACTCTGTGTCTACTTCGGAACGCTTGCGCGAGGACGACTGGGAGGCTTGCTGGCAGGACTAGGGTTCATGCTGCCCGGTCTGGTGTTGATGCTGCTCCTCTCGTGGTTCTACGTCACTTATGGTATCCATTCCGCGCTGTTTGCGGGCGCATTTTACGGGATGCAAGCGGTGGTCGGCGCGTTGATCGTGCGTGCGGTGCATCGCATCGGCAGTCACGCGCTGCATGATCGCTGGCTGTGGGCGATTGCGGCGCTGGCGTTTACGGCTCAGCTTCTCGGAGTCAACTTCGCCCTCACGTTGATTGCGTCGGGCGTGATTTACGTGTTGGTGAAACGGGGGCAGAAAACTGTCGCCAGCATCCTTGTCAGTGCGGCGTTCATCGGGATTGCTCTCTTCGGATTGACAACATACTTCGCTGGCGGTACGGCAGCGCTCACCCCGCTTTCAACAGCAGCCGTTGCCGCGCCTTCTCCTCTGTCTCTCTTTGGTTCAGGATTACGAAGCGGGCTGTTAACCTTCGGCGGTGCATACACAGTGATCCCCTACTTGCAAAATGATGCGGTTACGGTCGGACGCTGGATGACGAACGCGCAGTTTCTCGATGGACTCGCGCTGTCGGGGATACTCCCCGCGCCACTGGTCATTTTCGGGACATTCGTCGGCTATCTCGGCGGCGGCTTTCCTGGGGCAGTGGCACTCACGCTTGGAATGTTTCTTCCCGCTTTCGCGTTCACACTCATCGGGCATAACCTGATGGAACGGCTGATCGGCAACAGCGCACTGCACAGCTTTCTCGACGGTGTGACAGGGGGTGTGGTTGGATTGATAGCGGCGACGACGATTGTGTTGCTGAGAAGTGCCTTGATCGACGTTCCTGCTGTATTGATATTTCTCGCTGGGCTGTTCATCCTGTTTCGCTGGAAGTCGAAAATGAGCGTTCCGGTTGTCGTTCTCAGCGCGGCGCTTGCCGGGCTGCTCATCTCCAGTGGGTAGCGCAAACGAGGGCGATGACGTCGCTGACATTCACACAGGCGCAGCTTGACGTATGCGGATGGCGATGCAGGATAGCGTCGCGACGGCTGGCTGTCAAAGTGCAGGAAGCGGGCTATGCCAGTGTTTGCGTTTGCCAGTGGAATTCGCTATCTTCTGTCATATGTCGTTAGAGTTTTTGAGAATCTTATTGTATGACGACTGAAAAGTTGACGGGTTACAGCGCTGCCCCGCCGCGCAAAGCACATGACGCCACACAGGGCGAAGCGCTCTCCAGCCGTCTCATCCGCGCGATCCCGATCGTCGTGCTGGTCATCGTCGCCATCTTCCTCGTCTTTGGCGTTCCCAACTTTTTCACCCAACGCAATATCACCAATGTGCTGGTGCAAGCCGCACCGCTGGCGATCATGGCAATCGGCATGACGTTCGTAATGATCACGGGCGGCATTGACCTGTCGATCCCGTCGATCATGGCGTTCAGTGCCATCATGGGCAACCTCGCCGTGCGCGATCTGGGCGTCCATTGGAGCGTCGGCTGCATCGTCATGCTCATTGCTGCACTGCTGCTCGGCTTCATCAATGGCTATGCGGTCGCCTACCTCAAAATGATCCCGTTCGTCGTCACGCTGGCGATGATGACTGTCGTCACCGGCGCGTCGGTGTGGATCACCAATTCGGTCAGTCTAGCGGCAATGCCGGAAGCATTCTTCGATGTCGTCCTCTATCGGCTGCAACTGATCGAAGGCATCCCTATCCCCGTCATTATCCCGTTCACGCTTCTCGTTGCCATCATCGCGATTGTCGTCATTCGCGGCAGCATCTTCGGGCGCTGGCTCTACGCCGTCGGCACAAATGTGCGCGCGGCGCGCGTCAGCGGCATCCCGACGCAGCGCGTGATCTTCAGCACCTATCTCATCTCCGGCTTGTGCGCGGGCATCGCGGCGATCATCCTGGCGGCGCGGCTCGGTTCTGCGTCCGCCAATATGGGACCGGACGGCATGGTGTTGGACATCGTGAGTTCGGTCGTAGTCGGCGGCGTCAGCATTTATGGCGGTGTTGGTGGTCCGCTCGGCGCGGTCTTCGGCGCGCTCATCATCCAGATCATCGGCAACAGTCTGAACCTGCTCGAAGTTTCGTACTACACCACACTCATCATCAAAGGCTTTGTGATCGTCGCGTTCGTCGCGTTCGACTCACTGGGCAGGCGGCGGGGAAACGGATGATCACACAACCCCACCTCGATATGCAGCATATCGTGAAATCGTTTCCAGGCGTGCAGGCGTTACGCGGTGTGCAGTTGCAGGCGTGGGCGGGCGAGGCAATGGCGCTGATGGGCGCGAATGGCGCGGGCAAAAGCACACTCATGAATGTGCTGGGCGGCGTCATCCGCGCGGACGACGGCGAAATCCGCATCGGCAGCAAGGCGGTCACACTGCGTTCGCCGCTGGACGCGACTGCCAACGGCATTGCTTTTGTGCATCAGGAAATGGCGCTGCTGCCGACGATGACCGTCGCCGAGAATATGCACATCACCCGCTTCCCGACGCGCGGCGGCTTGATCAACGGAAAAGTGATGGAGGCGCGCTGTAACAAGGTTTTGTCACGGCTGGGCTGCGGTTTTTCGCCGCGCACCCGCGTGCAGGACCTCAGCACGGGCGACCGCCAGATGGTCGAAATTGCGCGCGCGCTCTTGAGCGAGCCGAGCATCATCCTCTTTGACGAGCCGACCTCATCGCTGACCAGCCGCGAGAAGGCGCGCCTGTTCGACGTGATCCGCGCACTCAAGCAGGAAGGCGTGACGATCATCTATATCACGCACTTCATTGACGAAATCTTTCAGATTTGCGAGCGCGTCACCGTGCTGCGCGGCGGCGAAACGGTCGGCGCGGGCGCGCTGAAGGACTTCACGCCGGATCAGATCGTGCAGTTGATGATCGGGGATCTTGATGTCGAGCAGCGCGAACACCGCGCCGTCAAGACCGACACGCCCGCGCTGCGTGTGAACGGGCTGACGCGCGACGGCGTGCTGAACAACATCAGCTTCACGCTGCACGAGGGTGAGATATTGGGATTGTGGGGCTTGTTGGGTTCGGGGCGCAGCGAAACTGTGCGTTCGGTCATCGGACTTGACCCGCTTGACAGCGGCACGATTGAACTGCGTGTGAACGGCGCACTCAAGACCGTGCGCCCATCCGAAGCGCAGCGGCATATCGGCATGATCACCGAAGATCGGCGCGGCGAAGGGCTGCTGCTGCCGATGTCGGTCAAGAACAATCTGTCACTGGCAAATCTGCGCCAGCTGCTTACGCAGCTGGGGCTGGTGCGCGAGCGCGACGAGGCGACGCTGGCGCAGCAGTTTGTCGATAAGCTCAATATCGTCACGCCCAACCTGCGCCAGCCCGTGCGCACCCTCAGCGGCGGCAACCAGCAGAAGGTCGTCGTCGGGCGCTGGCTGGAACTGAACCCACCGATCTTCTTCATGGACGAGCCGACGCGCGGGCTGGACGTGGGCGCGAAGGCGGAAATTCGCAATATCATCTTCCAGCTTGCCGAACAGCGCGCCGCCGTGCTGGTGATCTCGTCGGAAATCGAGGAGATGATGGCGCTGTGCGACCGTTATCTCGTTATCAATCGCGGACAGATCGTTAAAGAACTGCCCGGCAATGCCAGCAAGAACGAACTGATGGCAGCAGCAGCCGGCGCTGCCAGCGAAGGAATGCGCGCATGAGCGCCATTTCTGCCCCCACGACCGCCCCCGCAACGGGGCAGCAAATCCGCAATGTGCTGCTCAAGTATGGTTTTGTCATCGTGCTGGTGGTCATCTTCCTGTACCTGTCGCTGGCGACGCCGAACTTCTTCGGACTGGCGAACCTGATGGGCTTGCTGCACGCTGCCGCGCCGCTGGCGGTCATCGCGTCCGGGCTGGCGCTGGTGGTCTTCACGGGCAAGCTCGATATTTCTGTCGGCTCGATTGCGCTGCTGTCGGTCACGATCGGCGCGCTGCTGTTGGTGCGCTACGGCGTACATCCGCTGCTGTGCGTGCTAGTCATCCTGGCGATTGGGGCAGGGGTGGGCGCGGTCAACGGCTTTTTGATCGCCGCGCTCAAAATCAACCCGCTGATCGTCACGCTCGGCATGATGCTGGCGCTGCGCGGGCTGGCGCTGCAAATCAGCGAAGGGCGCTTCATCACGCTGCCGGACGACATCCGCACGCTTGGCAGTGCGCAGATCGGACCGGTGTTTGTCGATGTGCTGATCGCGCTCGGCGTGCTGGCGGTCGTGCATGTCATCCACACGCGCACGCCTTTCGGTCGCCGCTTGATGGCGATTGGCAACGGCGAAGACGTGGCAGCGGGGCTGGGCGTGCGCGTCAACCGCCTCACGTTCATGACGTATGTCATCTCGGGCTTGCTCGCCAGCTTTGGCGGCATCCTGAGCGCGATCCAGGTCGGCACAGTGTCGGCGTTTCTGGGCGACGGGCTGGAGTTCACGGCGGTGTCAGTGATCGTCATCGGCGGTATCAGTCTGTTCGGCGGCGCGGGGTCGATACTGCCGGGTTTGCTGCTCGGCGTGCTGCTGCTGGAGATGATCCGCAACGGCTTGACGCATCTGGGTGCCAGCCCGTATTCGTATCGGCTGGTCAACGGGATCATCATTTTTGTCGCCATGTACGCCGACTCGCTCAAGTCGCGCGTGCAGACGCGGCTTAAGGTAAAGCGCGACGGATAATCGGGAGCGAGCAAAGAGCTTATTCAAGAGGATGGAGAGGAAGCGGCTAGAGGAAATTTTCTTTGCGTGCTTGGCGTCTTTGCGGTTCAGATCAAATAAACCGCAAAGGCGCGAAGGACGCAAAGGGAAGAAATCAATCCACCTCTCCAGACTCTTGAATGTGCTTTTGGATGTTGGTCTGTAATAAGGAGACAGTCGATGAGGAAGTTAAGTCTGTTCTTGGTGCTACTGTTCGTTTTGTCCGGCATCTCGGTCGTGACGGCACAGGATGCGCAGCCGCTGCGCGTCGGGCTGTCGTGGAATGTGAAAGACAGCGTGCTGATCCAGGCGTGGGAAGATTACATGCTTCAGGTCAGCGCGGAAGAAGGTCCGGCGAACGGACTGGCATTTGAGTGGATCATCAACGTGGCTGACGCCGACCCTGCGCGCCAGGCAGCGAACATCGAAGACTTGCTGAATCAGGACGTTGATCTGATCATCGCCCGCGCCGAAGACAGCGCTGCGATTGGCGCGTCGATCCGTTCGGCGGAAGAGGCAGGCGTGCCGTTCGTCACATTCGACCGCGCCTCGTCCACGACGCAGCCGACGGCGCATGTCGGCGGTGACAGCTACCAGCAGGGGCTTTCGACGGCGCAGGCATTTGCCGAAATTCTGGCGGCGAACAATGTGCAGGGACAGTGCATCGAAACGCAGGGCGCGCTGACGGATGTGAACGCGGTCAACCGCTCGACGGCGTGGAACGAAGTCGATGCGGCATCAGATCAGTTCGAGACCATCGTCCAGGTTCCGACCGAATGGAACCCTGACCTATTCCTGAGCGGCATCAGCAACGCGCTTCAGGCGTTCCCTGAAGCAAACTGTCTGTTCCTCGCCAGCGATTTTGCGTTCTCGGCGGTGCAGGCGGCGCTGGAAGGCGCGGGACGCTGGGCACCACAGGGCGAGCCGAACCACATGTGGCTGGCGACGCAGGATATGTTCCCGGCGGCGGTCGAAGCGATGGAAGCGGGCTACGTCACCGTCGGTACGACGTATGACGCTTATGCCCACGCCGTCGAAGCGATCCGTGTCATCAGCGCGATTGCGAAGGGCGAAGACCCCGGCTGTGGCGAGAACGGCTGTCTGGCGGCAGGGCGCGTCGTCACGCAGGAAAACGTGATGACGCTGGAAAACTTCTGGGCGCGTGATTACGCCGAAGAAGCCCCCGCTGAACTGCGCACCGTGCGCGTCGGGTTGTCGTGGAACGTCAAGGACAGCGCGCTGATTCAGGCGTGGGAAGATTACCTGTTGCAGGTGAGCGCGGAAACCGAAGCGGAAAGCGGGCTGCGCTATGAGTGGATCATCAATGTTGCCGACGCTGACCCCGCACGGCAGGCAGCGAACATCGAAGACCTGCTCAACCAGGGTGTCGATTTGATCATCGCGCGTGCCGAAGACAGCGCGGCGATTGGCGCGTCGATCCGTGCGGCGGAAGAAGCGGGCGTGCCGTTCGTGACGTTCGACCGCGCGTCTTCGACGACTGCTCCGACGGCGCATGTCGGCGGCGATAGCTACCAGCAGGGCATTTCGACGGCGGAAGCATTTGTCGAAATCCTGGCGGAAAATAACGTCGTCGGCGAGTGCATCGAAACGCAGGGCGCGCTGACGGATGTGAACGCGGTCAACCGTTCGACGGCGTGGAACGAGGTGGATGCGGCGTCGGACCAGTTCAGCACGCTGGTACAGGTGCCAACCGAGTGGAACCCCGACCTGTTCCTGAGCGGCATCAGCAACGCGCTCCAGGCATATCCTCAGGCAAACTGCCTGTTCCTCGCCAGCGATTTCGCTTTCTCCGCCGTGCAATCGGCGTTGGAGACGGCAGGACGCTGGGTGCCGCAGGGCGAAGAGGGGCATATGTGGATTGCGACGCAGGACATGTTCCCGGCAGCGGTCGAAGCGATGGAAGCGGGCTATGTCACGGTCGGCACGACGTATGACGCTTACGCTCATGCGGTCGAGGCGATCCGTGTGCTGAACGCGATCCTGAACGACGAAGATCCCGGCTGCGGCGAGAACGGCTGTCTGGCGGCAGGGCGTGTCGTGACACAGGCGAACGTGGCAACGCTGGAGAACTTCTGGTCGCGCGATTACGCCGACTGGACGCCGTAGGGTAGGTAAGAAGTTCCGCCCTCACCCTAAATCCCTCTCCCGAACGGCGAGTACGCCTGGGAGAGGGACTTCCAGAAGTCTCCTCTGGAGGTGTCGCCCTTGAAACAAGAGAAACTGAACAAGACCCTCTGGACTCCCCTCTCCCAGCGGTACTCCGCGTTCGGGAGAGGGGCGGGGGTGAGGGTTCTTGTGAGGCGGGCGTTGGCTCGCCTCATTTTGTTATTAAACAAGTCGTTGTCCAGCCGCAGGGCAGCCGTCAGTCAATCGTGTGTCAATTTGGCTACGATTACTGTGACTGATAGAGAGTGAAAGGGCTTTCCAATGTGCCGTAGCATTTTGATTACGCTGCTGCTTTGCCTGACGAGTGTCGCCATTGTCACAGCGCAACCACTTCCGCCATTTGCACTTGATGAAGATCAAACGATCATTGAGCGCTGTATTACGACCACTGCTGAACTACCAGATGACTACCACTTTGAGGGCACAATCGTCACTTTCAGGATCCAAGACGGGCTGCATGGCTTTCGCGCCGATACACCATCGCGATACTACATCGCCTTCTCCAATGACACAGAGTATTCACAGTTTGGGTCATTTTCGCCGGACGGACGTTGGTTCGCATCATATCTGGGAAGGATGGAACGCGAATATTCCATGATGTTCAACAATAGTTACTACATCACCCATCTTCGTGTTGTTTCGACCTTACCTGATCGACAGACCTATTTGTTCCCGATAGACCTCTATCAGTACCGATATACCCCTAACTTCAACTCACCCATCTGGGCTGACGACACACAAGTATTGTTACGTAACGGAGACACGTCTACGGAAGCACAAGGCTGGTCGGTTATAAACCCATTTGTCGGCACATCTCGTGATGCTACAGCCGAAGAAGCAGAAACGTATAATGCCCTTTACCTGTTAGAACAGTACATTCAGTTTAATGGTTCTTTCGACCGTCCCTACTATCCCGGCGCAGCGCTGATGCTCGACAATGGAATGCCGCGTGCTTTCAATTACAGCACAGAAGCGCAGCCACTTGGTAGTTTGCTCATCACTGATCCAGAGACAGGCGCAGTATACGATACCTGTCTCTCAACACAACGTGCCTTTGCTGTATCGCCGACGGGCGATCAAGTGGCAATTGGCATTGGGTCAGATAACGGCTTTGTCTACATCATCGACCTGAATGATTGGATAGCATATCGGCTCGATCTCGCCGCCAATTATGTCGTTGGCTGGCTGCCTGAGCCGCAAATGTAGTGGTATCATCCCATCATCACAATGAGCGTAAGCACGCGCACTGTGGGCATGAACCGCTGGCAAAACCGGAGCGCAGTATCGTATGAGTATCGAGTCTTTACTTGATGGCTATTTCGTGACGATTCAAATTCCAGTCGCGTGGGGCGAGATGGACGCCTTCGGGCATGTCAACAACATCGTCTACTTCCGCTATTTTGAAAGTGTTCGCATCGCCTATTTCGAGCGCATGGGTGTTATGGAACACATGAAGGACACAGGCGTCGGACCGATTCTGGCGTCCACCCAGTGCCGCTTTCGTGTGCCGCTGACCTATCCCGATACGGTAACGGCAGGTGCGCGGGTTCATTCTATCGAAGCCGACCGCTTCACGATGCACCACTGCATCGTCAGCCATAAACTGTTGAAAGTGGCGGCAGAAGGCAACGGGGTGATTGTGATGTTCGATTATCAACGCAACGCCAAAGCCACCCTGCCGGACAGCTTGCGCCAGCGTATTGAAGCGCTTGAGCGTGGGGGAATACCGGAATGAACGAGTGGATGCTGTATGGCGCGTATGGCTATACCGGGCAACTGATCATCGAAGAGGCGGTCGCGCGCGGGCATCAACCGCTGCTCGCCGGGCGCAGCGCCGAGAAGCTCAAGCCGCTGGCGGAGCGCTACGGGCTGCCGTCTGTGGCGTTCGACCTCGACAATGCCGAGGCAGCGCTACGCGAACATAGAGTTCCGCTGGTGCTGCACGTCGCCGGTCCGTTCGTGCGCACCAGCGCGCCGATGGTGAACGCCTGCCTGCGCACCAAAACGCACTATCTCGACATCACAGGCGAAATTCCTGTTTTCGAGTCGGTGCTGGCGCGCCATGCTGACGCGAGCGCGTCAGGCATCGTCCTCATGCCCGGTGTTGGGCTGGACATTGTGCCGACCGAGTGCCTGGCACGCTATGTGATCGAGCAAGTGCCGGATGCGGTCACGCTCGATGTCGCCATGCAGGTGTTGAATCCGTCCAACGGCGAACCCGGCTTCAGTCGCGGCACGCTCAAGACAGCGCTCGATATGTTCGCGGATGGCGGCTGTGTCCGGCGCGGCGGCAAACTCGTGCGCCACGAGATCGGCTTGGTCGAGCGTAAGTTCCGTTTTCCACATGGCGTCTACGCTGCGGTCGCCGTACCTGTGGGCGATGTCATCACGGCGTGGTACAGCCATCATATCCCCAATATCACGGTCTACGCCGCCTTTCCGCCGTCGATGCTCACTCTTGCGCGCACGTTGAGCTATGTAATCAACGCAGTCGTCCGGCGTCCGGCAGTTCGTCAATGGATCAGCGAGCAGGTAGATCGTGTGCTGTTCGGACCGAGCGAGCTGGTGCGCCAGACCGGACGCACGTATCAGTATGCCCGCGCCGAAGCCGCCGACGGACGCAGCGCGGAGGCGTGGCTGGAGACGACCGAAGGCTACCGCTTCACGGCGCTGGCGGCGGTGCGCGCGGTCGAGCGCGTGCTGGATGGCAGCTACCAGGGTGCGCTCACGCCCGCGCAGGCGTTCGGCGCGGACTTCGTGCTGGACATCCCGACGACGAAACGACACGACAAGATTTGAGGCGCACTATGCAACTGATCAGTGTGAACATCGGCAAGGCGCAGCCCATCGCCGCCAAGTCCGGCATGTCTGGCATCTTTAAGCTGCCGACCGGACAACCTGTCACCGTGAACAAGTACGGCTTGGCGGACGATACGATTGTCGATACCGCTAATCACGGCGGCGTCGATCAGGCGGTCTACATCTACACAGTCGAAGATTACGACTGGTGGGTGGAGAGTCTGGGACGCCCGCTCGCGCCCGGCATCTTCGGCGAAAATCTGACGCTGGCGGGCGCAGAGAGCGCGTCATGGGCAGTCGGCGATGTTTTTCACATTGGCAACACCGTGCTGCAAGTCACATCCCCGCGCGTACCGTGCGTGACGCTGGCGACGCGCATGGGCGATCCGCAGTTCGTCAAGAAATTTGTGCGCGCAGAGCGCCCCGGCGTCTACTGCCGTGTGCTGCAAGAAGGCACATTGCAGGTGGGCGACTCCGTTGCTTACACGCCTTATGCCTCGGACGATGCGCGCATCGGCGTACTCGACATGTTTCACTTCGATCTGGCGCGCCGCAAAAGCGCCGACGAATTGCGCCGTTACCTGCGCGCCCCGGTCGCCATCCGCGCACGGGTTTACTATGAAGACCTGTTGGCAGCGCTCGACTCATCAAGGACAGAATGATGAACTACACCACTCTCGGCAAATCCGGCGTCAAAGTTTCGCGTATTTGTCTCGGCTGCATGACCTACGGCGATCCGAACTGGCGTCCCTGGATACTGAGTGAGGAACAGGGGCGACCGTTCATTCAGCGGGCGCTGGAACTCGGCATCAGCTTCTTTGACACTGCCGATATGTACTCGTTGGGCGTCAGCGAAAGCATTCTGGGGCGGGCGCTGGCAGGTGTGCCGCGCGATGAAGTCATCGTCGCCAGCAAACTCTACTGGCCGATGGGCGACAAACCCAACCAGCGCGGCTTATCGCGCAAGCACATCATGGAAAGTATCGACCGTTCGCTCAAGCGGTTGAATATGGAATACGTCGATCTGTATCAGATTCACCGCTACGACCCGGAGACGCCCATCGAGGAAACGCTGGAAGCGCTGCATGATGTCGTGCGCGCGGGCAAAGCGCTCTACATCGGCGCGTCGAGCATGTACGCCTGGCAGTTCGCTAAGATGCTCTACACGGCGGAGTTGCATGGCTGGACGCGCTTTATCTCAATGCAGAACCACTACAACCTGGTCTACCGCGAAGAAGAGCGCGAGATGATCCCGCTGTGTCGTGAAGAGGGGATCGGTATCATCCCCTGGAGTCCGCTGGCGCGCGGCTTCCTGGCGGGCAGCCGCAACAGCCAGCGCAGCGGCGACACCGTGCGCTCGCAAACCGACAGCATCGCCGACGCGCTCTATACCAACGATAACGACTTCATCGTGCTGGACCGTGTGAACGAACTGGCGGCGCGCTATGGCGTGAAGGCGGTGCAGATCGCGCTGGCGTGGCTGCTGCACAAGCCGGGCGTGACCGCGCCGATCATCGGCGCGAGCAAGCTGTCACATCTTGAGGATGCGGTTGCGGCGCTGTCGATTGCGCTGACGCCGGACGACGTGGCGTATCTGGAAGCGCCGTACACGCCCCACACAATTTCGGGGCATGAATGAGAACCTACGCCTGTATGCCGCCGCCCAGGTTCGTCGCGATGCCGCGCTCGTCTGCCACACGCCGCGCATAATCGTCAGCGCGGTAGGCGGCAAGCGGGTCAATCGCCACGCCCATTTCCGCACGCACCTGCATCAGCAGCGGGCGCACATCCGTCTCAAACGCATCCATCATGATCAAATGCCCACCCAGTACGTCGCCTTCCAGTTGCCGTTGGCGCAGCGCGGCGTAATCGACAATCAGCGCTTTGGCATAGGCAAGCTGGCAGTTCAGCACGCTCAACAGCATCGCCTCCAGCTTCGGCTCAATGTTGTGGCTCTGGTCGATCATGTACGCCACGTCTTTCGCCTTATCGCCCGCCATCACCAGCTCGGTGTAAATCTCGAACAGTTCCATCGGCGCGGCGCTGCCGACGATCAGGTCGTCATCGGCGTACTTGCGATTGTTCAGGTGGAAGCCGCCCAGCCGCCCTTCGTCGAGCAGGAAGGCGACGATATGCGCGATATTCGTGCCTTGCGCATGATGCCCGGTATCGACCAGCACATGCGCCTGCGGACCGCACTTGAGCGCCATCGCATACGCGCTGCCCCAATCCGCCAGATCGGTGTGATAAAACGCGGGTTCAAAGAATTTGTACTCGATCAACATGCGTCCATTCGGCGGCAGATGCCTACACGTTTCGACCAGCGCTTCGGTCATGCGCTGCTTGCGCGCCACGATGCTGTCCTGTCCGGCGTAGTTCGTGCCGTCGGCAAACCACAGGCTCAGGTCGCGGCTGCCCGTCTTGCCCATGATCTCGCAGCATTCGATCAGGTGTGCCAGCGCTTCCTCGCGGATGGCGGGGCTGGCGTTGGTCACGCTACCAAGCTTGTACTGGTCGTCCTGGAACAGGTTGGGATTGACCGCCCCCAGACTGACGCCCTGCTCTTTCGCGTATGCCGCCAGCGCGTCGTAATCGTCCACCTTGTCCCAGGGGATGTGGATGGCGACGCTCGGCGCGATCCCGGTCAGGCGCTGAATGTAGCCCGCGTCTTGCAGCTTTTCGTAGATGTTGCGGGGTGCGCCGCGCCAGGCGAAGACCTTGAAGCGCGTGCCGCCGTTGCCATAGCCCCACGACGGGGTTTCGATATGCTGGCGCTTGAGCTTGTCCTTGATGGCGTTGACATCGATCCCTTTGGCGGTCAGGCGTTCGGCAAGGCGTTCGTAATCGGGCGTGTAGGTCATGAGAACATCTCCTAAAGGGTGCAAAAGTGTTGAAGATTTTTAACGCAGAGGCGCGAAGACGCAGAGAACGCAGAGCATTTTTTGACTCTCTGCGTCTCTGCACCCCTGCGTCTCTGCGTTAAATTTCCTCGCTGGTCTCTCTGCATAATGGGTTGGATACCGAATTTCGCAAATCTGGACTAGAATAAAAACAAACTTTCTTTTGCTTTCGATAACTTTCGTTTAGAGTGTAGAGAACGGCGGCGCATGTGTCAAATGAATCTTACCCGCTCTTTGTAGAAGAGCGACGGCGCGTGATTCTAGAGCAGTTACGCCAGCAAGGGCGCGTCTTTGTCAAGGACCTGAGCGACTCAATGCGCGTGAGCGCCGTGACGATCCGCCAGGATTTACGCGCGCTGGAAGACGAAGGTTTGTTGGAACGCACGTATGGCGGCGCGGTACAGCGCAGCAGCGGCGGCATTTACACGCCGGAACTGTCGTTTGACGTGCGCCAAAATCGCTCGGCGCGGGCGAAAGCGGCGATTGGCGCGGCGGCGGCGGCGCGCGTGCGCGAAGGCGACGCGATTGCACTCGATGCCAGCACGACGGCGTTCGCGCTCAGCCCGCATCTCAAGAAGCTGAGTCGGCTGACGATTGTCACCAACAGCCTGATCATCGCGCAGAGCTTTCTGGATACACCTAGCGTGCAGGTGTTGATGCCGGGCGGGCGGCTGCGGCGCGATTCGATCTCGCTGGTGGGCAAGCCGGATTTTTTGCCGGAAATCAACCTGAACATCGGCTTTTTTGGCACGCGCGGCATTTCGCTGGCGGGCGGCGTGACGGACAGCGACCCGGACGAGGTGGCGATGAAAGCGGCGATGGTGCAGCACTGCTTGCAGGCGGTGGTGGTGGCAGATGGCAGCAAGTGGGGTCAGATTGCGCCCTACACGTTCGCGCGCCCACAGGAAGTGACGCTGGTGATCACGAGCGCCGACGCGCCGCCGGAGCCGGTGGACGAGATGGCGGCGGCGGGCGTGCAAGTGGAGCGCGTGGGGGTATGACAGAGTACCGTGCTTTACGGGCTGTAACCCCGCTGCTGCAACATCAGCGTTCACTGCGCAAGCTTGTGGCGCTGCTCGAGTCGTTAATCCCGAACGGCGAAGTCTGGGTTGCGCCAACCGATGTACAACTGGACGACTATAACCTGACGCAGCCGGACATCTTCTGGGTGGTGGAAGGCAGTGCATGTGTAGCGGTGGATGGGAAGTATTTTCGCGGCGCGCCCGATCTGGTGATCGAGATTTTTTCGCCCGGCACGGTGCGCCACGACAAGGTGAACAAGTTCCGCCTGTACGAGCAGTTCCGCGTGCGCGAATACTGGATGATCGATCCGCTCGAGGCGTTCGTCGAGGTCTATCGGCTGGAGGGCAGACACTTCGTGTTACAGGGCGTGTACATCGCAGGCGAAACGTTCACCTCGCGCGTGCTTGGGGATAAAGTGGTGGATACGGGGGTGATGTTTTAGATCGCTGCCATCGGCTGAAGCCGACGGCTAAGATAGGCGTCCACCGAGGGGACGCTCATGCGCGCGGGCATGAACCGTCCCTTAAGTGGACGGACAGGGATAGCCGGACGCTTCAGCGCCCGACAAGAATCACCCCTTCACCGAACCAGCCATCAAGCCGCGCACGAAGAAGCGCTGCAAGCCGAAGAACACGATCAGCGGCACGATCACCGAGATGAAGCCCGCCGCCGTCAGCAAATGCCAGTCCTGCCCGCGCGAACCGACGAGATTGGCGATGCGCACCGTCATCGGCTGCAAACCTTCGTTGAAACCCAGGAAGATCAGCGCGATCAGATAATCGTTCCACACCCACAGGAACTGGAAGATAGCGAACGACGCCAGCGCCGGCACCGATAGCGGCAGCACCAGCCGCACAAAGATGGTGAAGTGTGACGCGCCATCAATGAACGCTGACTCCAGAATTTCCTTCGGTAGCCCGCTGATGTAGTTGTAAAGCAGGTAGGTCGCCAGCGGCAGCCCGAAGCCCGCGTGCGCCAGCCAGATACCAAGATACGTCCCATTTAAGCCTAACTGACTATAGTCGCGCAAAATCGGCACCAGCGCGATTTGCAGCGGCACCACCAGCAGCGCTACGATGATGATGAACAGCAGCCGCCGACCGGGGAACGTCATCCACGCGAAGCCATAAGCGGCGAACGCGGCGATCAAAATCGGGATGATCGTCGCGGGAATCGTGATCGTCAGCGAGTTGATGAACGCGCCGACCATATCTTCGCCCAGTTCAACGCGCGTTGTGCCGTCGGGGTTCGTCAGCACGAACTCCTTGCCGCCCGTCACCTGCTCATAATTGGTCGTTGTGAAATTCCAGTTGACGCTCCAGTTTTGGCGGAACTCTTCGATCTGCCCGCGCCGCAGGTTGCCGACCCACACCAGCCGCCTGCCGCCGCCCATGTCCACGCCCGCACGCCACTCGTCGAACGTCGCCGTCACGCCTTCAATCGTGATCGGCGTATCTCGCTCCTGTCCTTCTGGCAGCGGCAGCGTGTTCCCTGTCGGCTGCCATGCAAGGTTGGGCAGCACTGTCCACCAGCCGGAACTTTGAATATCCGCGCGGTCGCGGAAGGACGACACCAGCAGCCCAATTGTCGGGATCGTCCAAAATAGCACGATCAGGAACAGCGCGCCGTTGACGATCAGCACTGTGCGTCGTTTCATCTGGCTCATGATCGTCCTCCTATTTGAATGTTTCGCGCTGGCTGAACTGGCGCAGGTTATAGATCATGACCGGGATGACCGCCAGCAGCAGCACAATCGCGATGGCGCTGCCGAAGCCGCTGTTGCCCGCCACGAACGTTTCGCGGTAAAAGCGCACGCCCACCACTTCAGTGCCGAACTGCCCGCCCGTCATGACCATCACCACGTCGAAAATCTTGAGCATGAAGATAATGACCGTCGTCGTCACCGTGATCAGCGTCGGCGCGATGCTCGGCAGCATGATGCGGAAGAAAATCTGGATTTCGGTCGCGCCGTCCACCCGCGCGGCTTCCAGCAATTCTTCCGGGATGCCCTTGATCGCCGCCGAAATCAGCACCATCGCGTAGCCTGTTTGCAGCCAGACGACTACCAGGATCAGAAAGAGGTTATTCCAGGGTTGCAGCAGCGTCAGCCAGGGTTGTGGCTCACCCCCGAGCCCGGTCACGGCGGCGTTGAGCAAGCCGATATTCGGATTAAGATCGTAAACGAATTTCCAGATCACGCCTGCGCCGACCATTGAGATCGCCATCGGCATGAAAATCAGCGACTTGGCGACATTCTCGAACGGGCTGCGGTCGGCAAGCACGGCAATTAGCAAGCCGAAGATCACGATCATTGCCGTGCCGACGATCATCCACAGCAGGTTATTCGTCCATGCCTCGATCATGATGCGCTGGTTGAAGACCTGCACATAGTTGTTCAGCCCAACAAAGTTATCCTGCTGATCATAAAGACTCAGAAAGAACGTGCGCACAGTCGGCACTGCCAGATACCACGCCAGCAACGCCAGCGCGGGACCGATGAAGATGAATGGCTGGATGCGGCTCGTCCAGCCGCCGGGTAGCCGTTCGACCAGATTGTTAAAGACGTAGTACAACGCTCCGATGCCGCCCACACCCCAGACAATGGCGAAGATAGCGACCAGAATGCGGTCAGCACCGCTATCGCGCAGCCAGACAAAACCCAAGTACAGAAACAGGAACGTCACCACGATCAGACCAAGCGAGACGAGCATCTGGCTCCAGCTAAAATCCGCTTCCTCCGTCATGACGGGGCGGTCTATTCTTCCCACTGCCATGTCGTAAACCCCTTTCCCAACTTACCGAACAAGGGGCTTCAGCCCCTTGCTGCAAGGGGTTGAAACCCCTTGTTCGGCATCATGTAAACTTTGAAAAAAGGCAGGGCAACCCTGTGGCTGCCCTGCGTACTGTTACTCTACTTCTTCACAGTCTAGCTCGACGGCCAGGCAGCGTCGATTTCTGCGAGCGCCGTTTCCAGGTCAATCGTGCCGCTGATCCAGTCGGTCATACCCTTCCAGAACGAGCCTGCGCCAACTGCACCGGGCATCAGGTCCGAACCGTCAAAGCGGACGCTGGTCGCCTGCGCCACGAGTTCGGCGATACCGCGTTCGAGTTCGCTGCCGTACCATTCCAGCTGGGCATCGTTGTGCGGCGACAGCGCGCCACCCTGTTGCAGCCAGCCCTTGACCGATTCGCCACGGCTGAAGAAGTCAATGACAGCGCGGACTTCGGGACGGTCGTTGAACACGGAATAGATGTCGCCAGCCACGAGGAACGGACGCCCGTAAGTTTCGTCAATCGGCGGCAGGTAGAAGAAGCCATAATCTTCGCCAGCGACTGCATCTGCCGGGAAGAAGCTGGTGATGAAGTTACCCTGCTTGTGCATGTAGCAACCAGGAACGTCATCGAACATCGGCAGCGGCGCATCGCCAAACGAGGTGCTGGCAATCGCTTCACGCCCACCGTATACATAATCTTCCGCGAACCAGACGCTCGCCAGTGTTTCCGCTGCGTTCACAACCACCGGGTCGGTGAAGGGCAGGCGGTTAGCGGGGTCAGCCGGGAACGACCAGTTATCGTAGTTTTCCAGCGAGGTCGTGCGCAGCATGAATTCTTCCATCCAGTCGGTCGCTGCCCAGCCCGTCGCCGCGCCAGACTCGATACCGATGCACCAGGGGTTGCTGCCGTCAGCGACGATCTGGTCGCTCAACGCCATCAGTTCATCCCAGGTGGTGGGGATTTCGTAACCCGCGTCGTTCCATGCCTGGAGCGGGTACCACACAAGGCTCTTGCCGTTGAAGCGGTTCCACACGCCAGCGGTGATGTCGCCATCAGGACCGGCAATGGTCGCCATATCGCGCCAGCTTTCGCTGTAGTTCGTCTCCAGCCATTCGGCATTGAGGAACGTGCTTAGGTCAACGACAAAGCCGTCTTCCACAAAATCCTTCAGCAGACCGGGCTGCGGGAAATCGACGATATCCGGCGCTGCGCCACCTTCGACGGCTGCGCGGATAGCGGCTTCAAATTCCTTCGAGCCGGTGTACTGAATATCAATGCCTGTCCATTCTTCAAAAGGCGCAACGGCTTCATTGAACTTGACTTCGTCTGCATCGGTGAACGGACCGGTCATGGTGACGACCGTCCCCTCATATTCACGAGCGCAGGCGGCTTCCAGTTCCGCGCTCATCATTGCCCATTCAGGACACTCGTGACCCGCTGCCATGGCAGTTCCGGTGCCGAGAGCGGCGACGAGGACAGCCAGCAGCAGGGTCAGCTTCAACCACTTGTTCATTGTGTAACTCCTGTCGATAAACCATTTGTTGCGAAAACGGGGGTTAAAATCCCCTTGAAAGAATACTAACTACACACTCACGTTTTGCCAAACTTTGATACTCGCACTTGTGCGCACTGCACAATGCCATCAACTCCCCGTTACCGCTCGCATTGTGTACGGGCGACCCGCCGGGTCGCCCCTGCCATCGGTGGCTGGTGCAGGCTGAGAGTCTCCCTCTGGATATACACGCGTGGCGGCGCTGGCACGCCCGTCATTGGCGAACACTTCGATCACCGAATGGTCGATCAAGATACGCAGGTGCAGAGCCTCATCTACCACCAGCACATGGTCGCCTACGAGCTTGGTTGTCCCCACAATGTCGGTCGTGTTGGTCGAAGCGTGTGCGCGGTCAATCGTCAACTGCTGTGTCGTGCCATCGTAGGCTATCGTCACAACCTGCTCACTCGTCGCGTCCAATGGCAGCCGGAATTCCGCATTGCCATCTGCGTCGCGCTGTAACTCAACTTCGATGATACAAGCGCGCGTCGTCTGCCCATCCGCCAACGGCTCGTCGCGCAGCGCCGCCACTTCTGGCGCAGGGTTGATGTCCAGTGTGCCGTCGTCCGCCATTGTCACCACGCGCGGCAGGCTCATCACGCCTGACCAGCCCGCCGCCACGCGCGCCGGAATCGCGCGCTCCTCCACCAGCCAGCCAAACATCAGCCAACGCCCCTGCTCATCGCGCGTCGCCTGCGGCGCGAAGATGGCACTGTTCTCCATCTCCAGCCGCCGGAAGAAGGACGGTGTGAACTGCCCATCGCGATACGTGCCGCTATAATAGGCAGTATAGGGGCGATTGCCGGGATGCCAGATGTTGACCAGCAGCGCGGCGCGATCCTGATCGAACGTGAGCAGCTGAGGACATTCCCAGGCTTCACCGATGCTGTCCTGGTGCAGGATGCCTTCATACGTCCAATCGAGCAGGTTTCCTGAACGGTAGCGCAGGACCGCACCACCTTTGTTGCGGATGCCTGCGCCGATGGTCATGCGCCAGATGTCCCCGTCGCGGAAGACCACCGGGTCGCGCACAGCGATCACGTCGGGCGCAAAGCTCTTGCGGTCGATGACGGGTGCGGGCAGTTTGCGCCAATCTGTGCCTGCGCGCGTTCCTCTGGCGACTGCAATCGCCTGATTGAAATAGCCCGTCTCGATGCCGTCCTCCGCCACATCGCCCGTCGCTGCCGTGTAGAACAGCCACAGTTCATCGCCATGCACGACCGCGCAGCCCGACCAGCAGCCCGCCTCGTCCAGCCCCGGCGTGTCCGGCACAAGCGCTATCGGCTGGTGCTGCCAGTGCAGCAAGTCATGGCTGGTGGCATGTCCCCAGTGAATCTTGTCCCAGACCGCCGCGTGCGGGTTATACTGGTAAAAGAGATGCCAGACGCCATCCACCTGAATCAAGCCATTCGGGTCGTTCATCCATCCCGACGGCGGCATGAAGTGGTAAGCGGGACGCAACGATGTCAACAGCGATACCTTTCAACTTTTAGTGCAAAGTGCAAAGTGCAAAGTACATTGTTCGATGTTCGGTGTTCGATGTTCTAAAATGCACTTTGCACTCTGCACTTTGTACTCTGCACTCTGCACTCTGCACTCTGTACCCAGAACACAGAACCTCGAACCCCGAACAATCCCTACCCCTTGACGCCCGACGACGCGACGCTCTGCACGAACCAGCGCTGGAAGAGCAGGAAGACAATCAATACCGGAATCGTCGCCAACGATGCGAACGCCATGATGTCGCCCCACTGACGCGGCGCTTGCCCGAAGAAAACCTGCATGGCGACGGGCAGCGGCGCAAACTCAAAGCCGCGCGTCGTCATCAGCGGCCACAGGAAGCTGCCCCAGTGCGTGAGCGCCTGCAAAATCGCTACCGTCGCAAACACAGGCAGCGACAGCGGCACGATCAGCCGCCAGTAAATGCGGAAGTAGCCTGCGCCGTCTACCAGCGCCGCCTCGTCAAAGTCCTTCGGGATGCCGATGAAGAACTGGTAGAACAGGAAGATCGAGAACGCATCGGCGATGAATGGAAAAATCTGCACATGGTACGAGTTCGTCCACGACGTGCTGCCATCAATCCAGGGAAAGCTGTTGACCTGTAACAGCAGTGGCACTGCCAGCGCCTCGAACGGGATGATGATCAGCAAAATGACAATCGTCACAAAGACTTTCTTGCCGGGAAACTCCAGCCGTGCCATTGCGAACGCCGCCATGCTGTTGACGAACAAGCCGAAGATGACAATGCTGGCGGTGACAAAGACCGAGTTAAAGAAGATGCGCCCGAAATCGAGCCGCTCGAACAGACCGGGATTGACGCCCGGCTGCGGCGAACACAGACTGCCCGCCTGGTTAAAGTCCGCGCAGGAGTAATTTTCAAACGTAAAGTTGCGCGGGATAAACGCGAACACCGAACGCATATCGCCCGCGATCTGTGTGTCCGGCTTGGTGGACGATACGACCATGACGATGATCGGGAAGGCGAAGAAGAACGCCAGCGCGATCATGACCGCGTAATCGAGCGTCTTGAAGACGCTTTTGCGCAGGCGAGCGGTGCGGGCGCGCGTGGCGGCTGCGTCGCGTTCGGCGCTGGAAATGACTGCCTGTGTCATGCGGTTTGTCCTCCGCTGAGAATACGACGCTGCGCGACAGAAATGGCGAAGACGATCAACAGAAAGACGACCGCGATTGCCGACGCATATCCGACCTGCTGGCTGCCGCGGAAGCCTTCGTTGACCAGATGCAGGATCGGCGTGATGGTCGAGTCTTCAGGACCGCCGCGCCCAAACGTCATCACGTCCACCTGTACAAACAGCTTGAATGCCAGGATTGTCGTGCTGATGGCGACAAACAGCGTCGTATTGCGCAAGCCGGGCAGCGTGACGAACAGAAATTGCTGCACAATGTTTGCGCCGTCGAGCGCACTCGCCTCGTACAGTTCTTCCGGGATGTCCTGCAAGCCCGCCAGGAAGATGATCATCTGGAAACCCGCACCCTGCCAGATCGACATGATGATGATCGACACCATAGACGACGCCGGATGGTCGAGCCACTGGAACGGACCGAGCTGAAATATCGACAGGAAGTTATTGATCAAGCCTTCCTGCGGGTTATAGAGGAAGAACCAGATGACCGAGACAATCGCCATGGACGTGACGACAGGCGCGAAATAGACCGTGCGGAAGAAGTTTGCCGCCTTCAGCTTCTGGTTGACGAGCAGCGCCAGCCCCAGCGCGATTGCCGTTTGCACAGGCACAGTGATGAGGACGAACGTGAAGATGTTCGTCAGCGAGCGCCAGAAGGTCGGGTCGCCCGCCGCCACCAGATAGCGTGTGCCGAACAGATCAAACTGGTTGAGTTCGGACAAGCCGTCGTACTGCTCGTTGCCGCGCAAAATCGTGCGCGCACGCGGGTAGACGAGCGCGCCCGTTTCATCGCGCGCGGGCTGCCCGGTGGCGCTGTCGATCTCCGGCTGCAACGTGATGAATTCCAATCGCAGCAGGCGTTGATAATTCTCCGTGCCGACGAAATCCGCGGGGCGCTGCGTGCCGTCTGCCTGCAACTGCGGCACCAACGGCTGATCGGTGAAGCTCAGGCGAATGGCGGAAATGAACGGCAGTAATGTGAACAGGATCAGCAATAAGGTCGCGGGCAGCAGCATTAAGTAAGCGACACGTCGTTCCTGCTGCCGGGCGCTGGTCAACCGGGTAACAGCCATGCGGCATCATCCTTAACTTCTGTTTGGAAATCTGCGAACAAGGGGCTTCAACCCCTTGCTGCAAGGGGTTGAAGCCCCTTGTTCAACGAGTGGTTCTTGCCATTCAAATCAGTGGTCTCGTCGGGGCGAAGTGCGCCTTCGCCCCCACATCAATCTAGCTCCCCATCACCGGGTAGCCGTCATTCGCTTCGATGTCGGCGCCACTGGCATCAACAGCGGCATCCAGCGCTTCTTGCACATCCGAACCCGCTGCGATTTCAGCAACCGCGCTGGCGAATTCACGGGTGATCACCGGATAGGCGGGGGTTTGCGGACGCGGCACAGCAACACCGTTTTCCAGTTGCAGGCGGTAGATGTGCAGCGCGCCGCCTTCAGCAAAGCGTTCGTCTGCATCCAGCGCGCTGATGCGGCTCGGCACTGCGCCGGCGGCGTCGGTCATGACCGTCATCTGTTCGACCGAGAGCATGAAGTCGAGCAGCGCCCATGCGCCTTCCGGCGTTGCGCACTGGCTGGTGATACCCCAGTTCCACGAACCCATGCCCGTCGCCGCGCGTTCGCCCAGGATCGGCATCGGCAGCAGCACCAGGTTGTCACCGAGCGCTTCGCTGTACTGCGGGTAGACCCAGTGACCGACCCAGCTCAGCGCCGCGTTGCCGTTGATGAATTCGTTGTCATCGGGCGGCGTGGCGTTGACGTATTCGTTCGTGAACAGGCTCTGGAACCAGGTCATGGCTTCCACCGCAACGTCACCGTTCAGCACGCCTTCCGCGCTCAGGTAGTCTTCGCGGTTGATCAGGTCTGCGCCGAACGCCTGAAGAATCGGGCTGAAGCCGTAGGTGAACCATTCGCCTTCGCCATAGTTCATCTTCATATCGAGGATGAAGTTATCCGGGTTCGCCGCCTTCAACGCTGCCAGCGCTGCGTCAAACTCTTCGCGCGTCCAGGCATCTTCGATACCCGTCGGGATGCGCACGCCTGCTGCTTCCAGCATTTCCAGGTTGCCCCAGATGCCGAGACCGCTGTCGAACGTCCCCAGGCTGTAGAGCATGCCGTTGTACGTGCCTTGATCGATGATCGACGGCAGCATGTCGGCGCGCAGGTCTTCGCTCACATAGCCATCTAGCGGGATGAGGTAGCCGCGCCAGGCGAAGCTGTAGAGCGTCGGACCGTCAAAGTCGAGCAGGCAGGGCAGGTCATTCGCCAGCGCTGCGGCGTTGACGGCATCCGTGTAGCTGCCTTCGGGCAGTTCGGTCGGCACAGCGACATAATCGCTCTGCGACTCGTTGAAGTTGGTCAGGATCGTGTTGAGCGCGTCACGCTCCGTCCCCTGACCGCTGTGGAAGAAAAGGGTGATTTCAGTCGGCTGCGCCATCGCCGTCATCGGTACGATGAACAACGCTGCCACCAGTGTCAATAAGAAAAGGCGCGAAAGCAGTTTCATGCGAGAACACTCCTACGAACCAATACACCATCGTTATGATACGCGGGCGGGCGCACCGCTCGCGGAATCACCGTTTATACCGATGCGCGCGGCACATACGGGCAGGGCAGCACCGCATGTTCGACAGGCATTTCATCCAGCGCGTGCGCGCGGCGCAGCAAATATTCAACTGCCCAGCGTCCCATCGCCTCGTGGGGCAGCGCCATCGTCGAAAGCGCCGGGCGCAGGTTGGCGGCAATGACATCCTGATTGTCAAAACCGACAACCGAGATGTCGTGTGGAATTTTCAGTCCATGCTCTTTGATGGCTTCATACGCGCCCATCGCCACGCGGTCGTTGCCACAGAAGATCGCATCTGGCGGCTGGCGCAGCCCTAAGAGCTTGCGCGCCTGAAGATAACCACTGTCCGGCTGACCATCGGTGTAAACCAACAGGCTTTCATCAAACGGGATGCCGTGCGCTGCCAGTGCGCGCTGGTAGCCGATTAAGCGCCCGCCAGAAGCAACGGCGTTCGGCTCCAGATTGATAAAGCCGATTCGTCGGCGTCCTGCGATGACGAGGGCGTTCGTCGCCTCATAGCCGCCGCTGATTTCGTCGGGAATGACAGACGCGAACGTGTCGTTTTCCGAGCGGCAGTTCGCCAGCACTGTCGGCACTTCGCTCAGGTTGGCGGGCGGGATAATGGTCTTGTTGCGCATGGTGGCGTAAACGATGCCTTCGACCTTGCGTTCCAACATCATCTCGATGGCGTCGCGGGCGCGCTGCGGGTCGCCGTCCATATCGACCACCAGCAGCAGGTAGCGCTGTTCCCACGCCGCCTTTTCCGCGCCGCGAATGATATTGACGGCATAGGGCGTTGTGGCGATCTCGTCGGTGATGAAGCCAATCGCTTCCGAACGCTGGCTGCGCATCTGGCGCGCGGCGAGGTTTGGACGGTAGCCCATCATCTCGATCACTTCCTGCACGCGGGCGCGCGTGTCGGCACGCACGTTGGGGTCATGATTGATGACGCGCGATACGGTTTTGAAAGAGACGCCAGCAGCGTCTGCAACTTGTTTAATCGTAGGCATTCAAAATCTCAATAAAGCAATGTCAACGTTGTCTGTTAAAGCGTAGCCGACATAGCTAACGTTGTCAAGAAGCCTGGCAAGCGACTAAACGTTTAAGCTTGTTGTGCAAATGATCCAAGATTGCGCAGCGCAAATCGTTACCCAGGATTTTGAGCAACCCTGCTATAATGGCGCTTTCGGTATAGCCGTCCACACATCCACGAACAAGGGGCTTCAGCCCCTTGATTTGCGTTATCGCAAGGGGCTGAAGCCCCTTGTTCGAAGAGCCTTTCAAGTGAATGAGGCAATATGCAAGCGAACATGACGCCGCCGCGTGCGCTGGCACTCGTCGGTATGGCAGGTGCGGGGAAAAGCTGGTGCGCAAAGCATCTTGAACAACGGGGCTTCTTTCAGTTCCGCTTCGGCGGCATCGTCACAGACGAGGTGGCACGGCGTGGGCTGGCACTGACGCCGGATAACGAGCGGGTAGTACGCGAAGAATTCCGGCTGCACGAAGGCATGGACGCCATTGCCCGCCGCGCGCTGCCCATCCTGACCGCCGAGCTTGCCGGCCGCAACAGCATCGTCATCGATGGGCTGTACAGCTTCAGCGAGTACAAACTGCTCTGCTCCGAGTTTGGTGACAGCATGGTCGTGGTCGCCATCTTCGCCAGCCGTCACCTGCGCTATGCCCGGCTCGCCACGCGCCCCGAACGCCCGCTGACGTCCGCTGAAGCGCAGGCGCGCGACTACGCCGAAATTGAGCATCTTGAGAAAGGCGGACCCATCGCCATTGCCGATTACACACTGCTGAATGATGGCGAACCGCAGGCACTCTTAAGCGCGCTCGATTCCTTAATTGATCGTTTGGGCTTGAAGCCGTGAGTTTGATTGACGGTTTCAAGGCGTTAACCTATACTCAATGAAATGTAATTTTCCTCCCCGGAGCCGCCCATCGTGCGACGCTTGATCATCACGCTGCCCATTCTGTGCATCCTGGCGGTCACGTCGCTGGCGCTGGCGCAAGAGACGCCGCGTCCGCAGCCGGGCGACCCGCCGCGTGCTGACCTCATCAACGTCACCATCGATGAGGCGGGGTTCGCCACCATCAGCGGCGCAGATAACGCCGTCTTCGCGACCGCGCAGCTTGCCATTCGTAATCTGTATACGCAGGAAACCGTCTACACGCAAAGCAGCATACGCGGCTCGTTCAGCGCCACCCTGTTCGGTCCAGGCAACACGCCCTTCCTGATCAGCCCGGTGCAGGGTGTGATCCCCGATGATGAGCGTAACGTGCCGGGGGCGCTGCCCGGCGGTCCAGCAGTCATCGTCACGGGCGGTGAACCGCTGCCGGATGGCGATGGCGCGCAGTTCACGGTCAGCGGCGCGCTTGGCAATGGCGAGGAGCGCTGGACGGCGAATGGCACGCTCAATCAACTGGTTTATGAACCGGAAACGCCGACGCCGTTGTCACTCACACTCGATGTGGCGATGGCCAACCTGACAGACCGCAACGTAGACCCGAACAGCCTGCGCTTCATCGGCTTGCTGGAGTTGCAGCCGGTCGCTGTCCGCACAGGCGAAGGCACACGCGCGGTCGGCGGGCAGCACAGCAACAACGGCTGGTCGGGCGTGCTGACGCCTGGCGGCTTGGCGATTGACGACATTGGCGCGCCGATCCCGCTGGCGGAAGTGGTCGTCGGTGAAGGCGAAGTCGCCCAGGTCGTAGATGGGCTGGCGTTTGAACTGATATTTGAAC